>ENA-OQAS01000760-OQAS01000760.1-human-gut-metagenome-genome-assembly--contig:-NODE-760-length-16321-cov-5.206620_pt1 | contig 16321 bp, 23 predicted proteins | sample MGYA00242733_ERZ504523 | MGnify/ENA primary metagenome ERZ504523 (study PRJEB26092, sample SAMD00036239) | human gut metagenome | host: Homo sapiens | study: EMG produced TPA metagenomics assembly of... | reverse complement strand
CATTTTTATTTTCTTGATGTCTTTCCTGCCTGGTTTGCCGGGGATTGCGGGCAAGGCTTGGCGAAAGAAAATACCGGAGCGGAGCGAGATGATTTTCTTTCGGCCAACCAGCCCCTGCAAGGGGCCGCCTTGCGCAATCATCCCGGCAAACGGCTATCTTTACAGCAAGAAATGAAAAAGCGGACCTCAGCTTTTCAGTTCTGAAGTCCGCTTTCCGGTCATTTTGGGATTTCATGCTTTCAAATGAAAGGTAAGGTGGTGTCTTCCAACATGGGGGCCAGCATCCGGCACATCTCGTAAGCCGCCCTGTTGCGCCCGTCAATATGGCTCGGCTCACGTTTTGCCATACCGATGATGCATGCTTTCATCACTCTGAAGAAAGCCTGTTCCAATGTCTTGTGAAAATAGGGAAGGGTTTCGGCGAAACGTTCCGGATTGAACCCCATGTCATTCAACGCCTGTTCCAGTTTCCTGGCCGTCTTGTATTCACGGCTTTCCTCCAGTCGTTCCGGAATGCCACCGAAACGGGCTGTATGCAACTGGCGTTCCAGTTCGGTAACGGCTACTGAAAGTAGCAGTTGGATGGCGGCGACATTGCCGATTCCGAATTTCTGACCGTCGGTTGTGTGGAACTCGATTATGTCCACAGTACCGTTTTCCTGCATTCTCTTGTAGTGGGCAAGATTCTCGCCCAGCATTTTTGCTTTTTGATTGTCCATAATTTTATTTTTGAATTGGTATCTGATTCGTTCTTGTGTAGTTGTTTTCAGTCAATCCAGAATGTGCCGCAATGCGGACATTTGGTTCCACATGGGAAACTGTTTATATAATAGGTGTTCCTGTGGCGCTTATGGTTCATGTCTCCCAAGGTGCATCCGCCTTCCCGGAATCTTTTTTCATAGAGGAATTCCTGTTTCTGATGCTCGCTCATGCGGCTTTTCCGCATGGTGGACTTCAACGGCTTCATTCCGGTTTCCCACCGGGTGGAATCACACCAGTTGTTCAGCATCCCGCAGATTTCATTGGCATAGGAATAATGCACTTGGGAGTCCGTAAAGAGGTTGTCCCTGCAAAACGGGAGGGTGATGTCCGTTGGCAGCCTGACATGGTATCCTGCACCGTTGCGGCTGTCCGCAATGGCAACGATGACATCTCCGTAGAACCGGATGCGCTTGAAATCATTTCCGGTATTTCCCGTGAGCAGTCTGGAGAATATGGCATTGAAATAGATGCGGAGCTCGCCTCCGTATGGGGCATTGGCCAGAAGCTCATGAAGTTCACCGGCAAACTGCCCTTTTTTCAGCTTGAGCGCCCGCCTGATTTTACGGAGGGAGATGACTTCGGACTCTCCGCGTGCGTTACTTCCGTACACGTATCCTTCTATCTCCACCCCCAGGGAATAGAACATGTTGGTGACGGCGGAGTTGTCTATCAGCTCATCTGCCGGGTCGATGCTGTTCCGTTCGTAAAGCAGGTCTTTTATGCCTTCTTCATTTCGGGCATATTCGTCGGCTTTTCCGTCCGCTTCCATGGCTTTCCTTATATCTGCAAGATACCCTTGCAGGTTGTCGTGCTCCTGTTCGGCATACCATTCCCAGACCTGTTCTTCCAATGGATGGAGGCTGTTCCGGCGGATGCACCGTTCCTGCAAGTCCTCACGGCTGTCCAGATTCTCATTGTAGTCCACATAATAGAGGCTGACATATCGGGGGACATAGTCTTTCCAGGATTTCGGGGGCATATTCAGACTGCTTCCTGTCCGGTGGCCTCCTGTTGATTGTGGATGGGAGTTTTCTGTCAAGATTGTTGTGTTCATTTGTCTATTCAGATTATTGTCCGGCAGGGGTGTTGGCTGTACGCACTTGGGAAAGTTGCAGTTTCACCACCTTTATTTTTTCAATCAGTTCATTCTCTCTTCTGAATGACGGGGTACATTTTGTACGCCGCATCCCGGCTCCCCAGGGGATATCGTCACACGCCTTTCTCAGGCGTGCCCTTTCGGTGTCCAGGGCGGACTCCAGACGTGCAAGTTTGCGTTGCAGCGATTCTTCGGTCATTGTTTTCATGATTCCATTATTTTTTGAGATATGGCGACTGCCGTTATCGGGCTGTCGCATACCGGATTGATTATTCAATTTATATTTCCGCCTTTTCCCTTCTGATATTGCGTAAGGCGTATAGCAGGTACAGGAACAAGTCCCTGTCATAAATCCGGAAGAAGAACGGCTCTTGTGTCTCCTTGACCGTTCCGGTAAATGATACGGATTCCCGGTTCATGGGGAACTGGAGAAGTTTTCCGTTTGCCAGCAGGGTGTGCCTTCGTTTTTTTACCTCCTCCAAAAATATTTCCATATCATCCTTTCTCTTGTCTCCGGAGAAATAGAGGAAATGATGGCGGCGCAGGCTGAGCAGGATTTCCGCCATGTTTTTTCTTGCGCTTCGGATATCCGGCTCTTCATCCGGGCCGTGACCAGGTTGCAGATGAATTTTTCTCTCCGTCCGTATCAGTGAAGAAATAGGGTGTGAGAAGATACTGCCTGTTTGTTTTGTCGGTAATGGCACAGGCCGGCCTTTTGGTGACACCGCCTCTGAAAGTGAGGTTCCGGTAATGTCCCTCCATCTGCCTTTCCAGTTCTTTTCTGGGTGTGGTGACGGAGCGCAGTCCGGTGAAATAACGTCCTTCCACATGAAAACAGAATGTGTACAGGTCTCTGAAGCAGGCTCGCCGATGAAAAGAAATTTCTGGTATGTCGGACGGGCGGCAGCATATCCATGTTCTCATAGTATTGGCTTTCTGTTATTTCCTTGAATGGAAGGCACTTGGATTTCAAGTAGATACGGAACATCTTGTCTGCCGTGTTCCTTGAGACGGTGACAAGCCGGGGATTGTCCTCTCCGGCTCTCAGCTCTTCCAGCGTCTTGTGGGTATAATCGCAGTGTATGCCGTCCGACATGGAGGTAAGGAAGCTCCCATCGAAACGGTACGGGTCGATGACGAATCTGGGTTTTGCATTTTTCATGGTTCAGATGTTTTGAAGGTTCAACACTCTTTTGGCGGCACAGAGGGCATTGGTGGTAAGCTGCCGTTGCCATGCCTTGTTCCTGGGTGACCAGCGGAATCCGGCGGATTTCAGTTCCTTGCGTCTGCTGTCTTCGGGAATTCTGTCAAACAGGATCTGAAGTCGGTCTTCCCCATAGTTCCATACAAGTGTTCCGCCCTCGAACGGCACTTCCTTGCTTTCCTGACTTTGCACCGCTTTCAGCTTTTCGCGCATCCGTTCCGCAAGTTCCGGCAATTGGAAGAATTTGTTTCTTTGGGTGATGACGGGTTTCTTCACCCTTGCGTTATATTCGGAAATGAAGTCCACCGCTCTGCGGACGATTTCCACTTCCCCGTGATTGGCAAGGTGGAGACCTTGTTCAGGATGCTGCTGACGAACAGGGCACGGCTGTAGCCCCGGCATTGTCCGGTATCAATCCCGTGGATGGTGTTGGCGCTGCTCCTGATGTCACGTTTGAGCGTCTGCCATGCCTTTTCCCGCTTCTCTTCCTCCGGTCTGGCGATTTCCTGTTTCCGTTTGACGGATGCAAGGACCTTTTGCCGCCAATCGCGGAACTCCTCGTAGCGGTTCCGGTAGCTTTTGTTCATTTTTTCCTGCCTGCGGTAATCAAATCCGCCCCGTCCCGTCACCATCGGGTTAGCGCAGCGCGAGAGCCGATAGCTGGGCGGACAGCTTTTGCCGGTAGGCGGTGATATAGATTTCCCGTTCCTCTTCCGGCATGAGTTGCAGGTCGTTGTGCAGCTCCTCCCCGTAAATCATGATGTCCGTTTCTCCGCGAATCTCCGGATCGAAGGAACTCCAGGCGTATGCGTTGCAAGCCTGTTTCCACATATCTTCCAGATAGCCCGGATGTTTGAATGCTACGGCTTCCCAGTCTTTGAAATTGCTGGAATGCAATTCATTCCGGTCTTCCGGATTTCCGTACAGATGTACAAAGTGGTGCATTCCGTGATGCTCCTTTCTGAAATGGAACGGTACGGGAGGATGGTCCGTACCCTTTTCCCGGATCATCGTGACCCGGTGTGCGTTCTCTGCGGTAAGGTCCGTTACTTGTTCTTCCCGGACCTTTGCTGCTGTTGTTTCAGTCATAACCATTGCTTTTTTGATGTCAGTTGTAAATCATTTCGTCCAGTTCTTCGTCCGGCAGTGTGCGGATTTCCCGTGCCGGATAACTCTTTTCCCGATAGACCAGTGTAGTGGTTGCAGGATTCGTATTTTCCTGTCCTGTTCGTACTTTGGTTACTGTCATCTTGTTCATACTTCTATTGTTTTAAAGTTAGACATGACCGGCTCCGTGGAGCCAGTGTTTCGGTTTCTTACTTGCCGGGCAGCCTTTGCCTTGATTTGTGCAAGGCTTGGCAAAAGAAAATACCGGAGCGAAGCGAGGATGATTTTCTTTTAGCCAACCAGCTCCTGAAAGGGGCCGCCTTGCGCAATCAGAGAGGCAAAGGGCTATCTTTGCGGGTAAGAAAATGAAAGAATGGCAGGTGTTTATGGATTTTCGGATACAAAAAAAGCCATCCTTGCGGGGACGGCTTTAATGGTGTGTTGTACGTCTATTGTGCCATACGTTCCTTTACATTATTCATGGCTTCTTTCAGGCTGCTGTTCATGACTCGCGCATAATGTTGGGTCATGCGTGTGGAGGCATGTCCGAGCATGACGGATACATCCTGCAAGGGAACGTTATTGGCGAGCGTGACGGTGGTCCCGAAGTATGGCGGGCCACATGCGTGGTCAGATTTTTCTTTATGCCGCAGAAATCGGCGATTTCCTTGAGGTAGCTGTTCATTTTCTGGTTGCATAAGACAGGCAGGCAGCATCCTTTCTTTATGCAGACCGGGTGTTCCCTGTATTTCTCCAATATGGCCAAGGGAACGGGCAGCAGCGGGATGTTGCTGATGGAAGACGCTTTTCTGCGGCGTTCCAGTTTGACCCTTCCCTTTCTTATCCACCAGTCCCCGAGATTGTCCTGCACCAGGTTTTCCTTGTTCAGGCCGGCTACATCGGAGAACGCCAGGCCGGTGAAGCAGGCAAAGACAAAGATATCCCTGACCAGTTCAAGCCGGGGAACCGCGAATTTTTTCTTTATGACGGCCTGTAGCTCGTCGTAGGTCAGGAATACCGGATCGGTCTCGTCCTGCTCCATCTTATAACCGTAAAAGGGATTCTTACGCATCCATTCCTTTGCCAATGCCATATTGGTGAATTTCTTGAAGCATTTCATGTAGCGGACTATCGTGTTCCGGCACAAGCTCCTTCCGTTTTCAGGTAGATGTCGAACGCACGGATGAACTCCGGTGTCAATTCGTGGAAGGTGATGTCCTCCTTGCCATAATAGGAGGGGATAAGCTGCCGCAATTTCTTCACCACATTCTTATATCGGTTAATGGTGACAGGGGAATAGTCTATATTCACCAGGTTTCCATTTCGTCGATGCCTTCCTGCATGGTGCCGAGCAGCGTACGCATTCCAGTATCTTTTCCGAAAACTCGTTTCAGGATTAGTTTCGGGGTAATCAGAGCCTGTTCCAATACCAGTTCCTTGTGTTTCTCAAGGGCACGGGCATGTAATTCCGCAATATAGGTGTTCAACGCAACGGATGCCCTGTCCCTGCCTTTGCTGCGTCCTTTGGCCGCGTTCCATAAGTTCAGAGGCACGCTTCTTTGGATACGGGCATCGTCATAGTCTCCGTTGATGGTTATCCGCATCAGTACGGGCGCCTCACCGTTTTTCAACAATTTCGTTTTGAGCACGAAAAAGAGAATGTTCATTGTTCCTTGTTTCATCACTTTTGTTTTTTAGAAGTGTTACATCCAATTGTTTCGTCAAAACCAGATGGCATGAAGAGGTGAGACGAAGTGTTAAATTCGGTGGCTTTTTTGAGCGGCTTGTGGCAAAGCCATAGAAAAGCCATAAAAATCCCATTTTCTTAGGTTCGAATTGCCTTTGGTATCCCAGGGTCGATTCCTTTTTTTATTCTGATGGGATATTCCGTTGTTTTAAACTTCTTTCACAATTTCAAGTTCATTCGGTCATGTGTGCAAAATTACTTTTTTACACCGGAGGTTGATGTTGGCAAATGATTGAAAAACAATGAAATATGGTGCGCGTTTATGGCTTTTTTCAAAGCCTTAAAAAAAGCCACTGAATTGGCAAAACCCAACTTCACAAATATGTAATGAAATGCGTATCGAGGGTAAAAAAAAGAACCCTTGAACTATCTCTAATTCAAGGGTTTTCTAAAATTGAAAAGCTTTTTGGTGGTGCCACAGGAATCGAACCGGGGACACAAGGATTTTCAGTCCTTTGCTCTACCAACTGAGCTATGGCACCATTATTTCTTGTTTGCGGTTGCAAAGGTAGTGAAACTTTTTTAAACTACAAACTATTTCTAAAAAAAACACTGATAAAAACATAAGGTGCTTATTATCAGTGTTGTTTAATTAAAATTATTTTTCTTTTAGTGGATTCCAACCTTGCGCTTTCAGCTCAAACTCTTGTCCGTCACGGGTAATCAGGGCACATCCCAGCTCCGGTTTGGTGATGTGACCAATCACTTTTATACCCTCTATAGCCGAAACTCGTTCATGCTCTGTTAAAGGTACAGTAAATAATAGCTCATAGTCCTCACCACCATTTAAAGCACATGTTGTCACATTCATATTCAGTTCTTCCGCCATTACAGCCGTTTGGTAATCAATGGGAATTCTTTCCTCGTAAATGCGACAGCCGGTATCGCTTTGTGAGCATATATGTAGCAGTTCCGAAGAAAGGCCGTCGGAAATATCCATCATAGCGGTGGGCTTGATTCCCGCTTTTGCCAGTTTCTCAATGATATCCTTACGTGCTTCAGGCTTTAACTGACGTTCCAAAATATATTCTTTTCCGGAATCCGGATTTGCTTCTTTTTCTCCTTGGAAAACAGCCTTTTCACGCTCTAGAAGTTGAAGTCCCATATAAGCTCCTCCCAAGTCACCGCTGACACAAATCAAGTCTGTATCTTGTGCGCCGTTGCGATAAACACTTTGTCCTTGTCCGCTTCACCTATGCAAGTAATACTGATGGCGAGCCCGGTTACGGATGAAGTTGTATCTCCACCCACAATATCTACATGGTGTAGTTCACAAGCCAGTTTTAGCCCATCATAGAACTGTTCTAAATCTTCAATACAAAAGCGTTTGGACAGTGCGATAGAAACTGTGATTTGTTTTGGAGTACCATTCATAGCATAAATGTCCGAGAAGTTTACGATGGCCGATTTATATCCCAAATGTTTCAATGGGGTATAAACCAAATCAAAATGTACCCCTTCCATCAGTAAGTCTGTGGTCACCAATACCTCTTTATCTTTAAATTCCAATACGGCTGCATCGTCTCCCACACCATATTGGGTTTCCGGATTTTTTAACTCGATATCCTTCGTTAGATGTTTAATGAGGCCGAACTCACCTAAGGTCGCTATTTCTGTTCTGTTTATTTCCTGCATGTTCTTAAATTCGATTAATCATTTCACGCATAATGGTAGTCATGCGCGGTTGCGCTTCATCTGCCGCTTTCTGAACCTCTTCGTGTGAAACTTCCACAATTTTTCCCTCCACGCCTAGGTCGGTGATAACCGATACTCCAAACACTTTGATGCCACAATGGTTTGCTACAATAACTTCAGGAACGGTAGACATACCTACGGCGTCAGCTCCAAGAATGTGGAACATCTTGTATTCTGCCGGAGTTTCGAAGGTAGGTCCCTGTGTACCGATATATACTCCTTGTTGTACTTTGATACCTTTTTCTTTAGCGATCTCCAGTGCTTTGTCTATCAGTTCTTTGGAGTAGGCTTCACTCATATCCGGGAAACGGGGGCCGTATTCAATGTTCTTGCCGTGCAACGGATGTTCGGGAAAAAAGTTGATATGATCTCTGATAATCATCAGATCACCAATTTCAAAGTCTGCATTCGTACCTCCAGCTGCATTGGATACGAACAATGTTTTGATGCCTAATTCACGCATCACCGTACGGGGAAAGTAACTTCTTTCATGGAGTATCCTTCATAGAAGTGGAAACGTCCTTGCATAGCCATGATGTCTTTATTACCTAATTTGCCGAAAATCAATTTACCGCTATGTCCCTCTACGGTTGAAACAGGGAAATTAGGGATATCTTTGTAACTGATCTCGTATTTATCGGTAATTTCGTGTACCAGGCTTCCTAAGCCGGTACCTAATATAATAGCAGTTTCGGGACTGGTATGCATCTTTTCTCTAAGAAAGTTGCTGTTTCTTGAATTTTTTCTAACATAGTCGGTTATATTTGAGTTAAACAGTTCTTGTTGGTCTTGTAAAAAGGCTACCTCAATGGGCAGCATATATATATAAGGTTTCAGCATTTCGTCCATCAGTGGATGGGCTGCTAGTCGTACAGAGTCTTTTTCAGTGGTGATAATCATGCGTTTACCTTCCGGAAGTTTCATGAAACGCTTCTTTATCAGTTCCATATCTCTTGCTGTAAAGTCATGGTGGTCACTGAAAGCCAGTGACTCAATGTGCTCATTGTATGGTGATAAATCTTGAATGAGTTTTGCTGGGGAGCTATGCCTGTCACCAATAGGATATGCTTGTCTTTTTCTATCTCTTTTAATGAAACTGCATTCCCTGCTGTAAACAACGGATGCAGCTTGCCGTATGTTAATGTTGTGAAGTAGAGCTGCTGATAGGGGTAAAGTTCCATTTGCTTGCTTAAGACTCTTAAATCCATAGGGGTGATGTCCTTAGGACATTTAGTGACAATGACAATATGTGCCCGGCTTTTTCCGTTTTCAGGTTCGCGCATTCGTCCGGCAGGCAGCAAGGTGTCTTCGCAAATCAGTCGGTGGTAATCTACTAATAAGATGTTTATTCCGGGCTTTACATATCGGTGCTGGAAAGCATCATCCAAAATAATCACTTCTGTTCCAGGGGCGATGTGACTATTGCATAACTGCTCTATGCCATGACAACGGTCCCGGTCTACTGCCATATGGATATCCGGAAACTTCTGTTTCATTTGGAAAGGTTCGTCACCTATCATCTGTACGGACGTATCCGGTCTGGCAAGTACAAAGCCTTTGGATTTGCGTTTGTAGCCGCGGCTTAGTACGGCTACTTTGTAATCTTTCTGCAATAATCTTATCAGGTATTCTGTATGGGGGGTCTTTCCGGTTCCGCCTACGGTGATGTTGCCTACCGAGATGACCGGGATATCAAACTTACGTTCTTTGTATATTCCCCAGTCAAACAATTTATTACGCAGCCATACACCGGTCCCATAAATCCATGAAACCGGATATAGCCACTTGTTTATCTTGATAAGATTACCTTCCATGTGCAATTTATTGGATATTAGGGTCAAACGGCATACGTGCCTGTATACAGTTGGCGTCTTTTATGTTCTCCAGCGCCTTGAAGCTGTTATAATAGCTTCCCAAATATTCTTTAATTTCGCTGTTTATATAATGTTTTTTCTGATTTCCCAGCAGGCTTGCGAAAATATTTTCTTTTTCAGGATAGCCGATAATACTGTAATTTTCGATACCGGCTTGGGTGGCGGCGGCATTCAATGCTTTGTCTATACCTCCCAGCTCGTCTACCAGACCAAGGTCTTTTGCCATGGCACCGTCCATACACGGCCTTCAGCAACTTTTTCAATAGCCTCTGTAGACATTTTTCTACCTTCAGCGCAACGGTTACGAACAGCTGTATCCTCGGTTGACATAGTTCTGCATTAATTCTTGTTCTGATGCATTTAGCGGGCGGTGAGAACCGGACCTAGGCTGCACCCAAATCAGCCATTTTATTAGTTTTCACTACATCAAAATTTAGTCCTAAAGTTTCAGTAAACAGTTTCTCACCTGAATACATCATGCCGAATATGCCGATAGAACCAGTCAGCGTAGTCGGGTCAGCGAAAATGCGGTTTGCAGCGCAGGAAATGTAATAGCCTCCTGATGCAGCATAATCTCCCATAGAAACGATTACCGGTTTTTCTCTTTCAGTCTTACTACTTCACGCCATATTTGATCTGAACCGTATGCGCTGCCACCCGGTGAGTTGACGCGTAATACAACAGCTTTTACGTCATCGTTATCACGTAATTTGCGCAGGTCTTTACACATCTTTTGTACATCAATACAATCTTCTGTGGAACTGCCGGGAGCATCCAGGATCTCGCCGTATGCATAATATACGGCTATTATATTTCCACTTTTGTCTTTGGGCACATTTTTCTTGACGTTTATCATGTCTTCTATGAAAAGACTGTTTAGTTTGTCGTTTTCGTCACGACCGCTTAATTGTTTCAGATAGGAAATAACCTCATCTTTATACATCAGGGTATCTGCCAGTTTGCATTGAATATATTCTTCTGCCTGACAAAAATCCATATATCGGTCAGCATAAGCATTCAGAGTATCTGTCGGGATGCGTCGTGAGTCGGATACATCTGCAAGAATACGATGCCAGACAGATTCCAGACATTCGGTCATCTGTTCGCGGTTGGCCGGACTCATTTCTGTAGCAATAAACGGTTCCACGGCTGATTTGTAAGTGCCCACTCTGAATACCTGTACTTCCAGTCCTAGTTTGGAAACCAGATTTTTGAAGAAAACAGGTTGCATGCCTGCTCCGTGCCATCCAATACTTCCTTGCGGATTGATAATTATTTTATCGGCCACGCTGGAAAGATAATACATCCCCTGTGCATATTGGTCTGCATAAGCAACGATGAATTTGCCGCTTTCTTTGAAATCCAGTAATGCATTGCGTATTTCCTCTAAGGAAGCGTATGATGCTTCCAGATAAGAAGGTTGGATATAAATACCTTGATTTTGTCATTGTCTTTTGCCTTCTTGATAGAAGCTAGAATGTCATCCAAACCGTATGCTTCAAATTCTTCTCCCAAAAGTTGTTGGAGTGGGTTTTCCTGTACACGTTCGGACAAACTGCCTTTAAAGTCGAGTACGAAGATAGAGTTGTCTTTCACCACCGTTTCAGTATCCGATGAGGCGACTATGCCAACCAGAGTGATAATCCCTAGTATAGTGAACACTACGCCTGCCAGAATGACGCCGATGACGCTGGCAAACGTAAATTTTAGAAAATCTTTCATTGAATGTGTTGTTTTTAATGTTAATAATTAGCTAACAAAAATAGGTTATTGCATTGAAAAAAGCAAAAAAAGTGAACTTCTTTTGTTACCTGTTTGTTCTTCATTTATAATAACCCATAAATACGTTGTTTTATATGACAAAAAGTTTTAAGGAGGCTCTGAAAGCCCGTCGTACATTTTATCGGATCCAAAACAAATCGACATTGTCTGATAAAGAAATAAGAGATTTAATTTGTTTTGCTGTAGAATTTGTCCCCTCAGCTTTCAATTCTCAAACCACTCGTGTTGTGTTATTAACAGGTAAGGCGCATGAAAAGTTGTGGAACATTGTAAAAAATGTCTTGCGTAAGCGAGTTCCGGCTGAGGTATTTGGCAAGACCGAAGAAAAGATTGATGGCTGTTTCGCTTGTGGATATGTACTATTCTCTATTTTGAAGATATGGCTATCGTTCGCTCTTTGCAGGAAAGTTTCCCCACTTATAAAGATAATTTCCCTATCTGGCAGAGCAGACCGATGCTATGCATCAGTTGGCAGTCTGGACCATGCTGGAAGATGCAGGAATGGGGGCGTCTTTGCAGCATTATAATCCGCTGATTGATGATGAAGTACGTAAGTTTGGAATTTGTCTGATGACTGGAAATTGATAGCGCAGATGCCATTCGGTGTGCCTGTTGCACAACCGGGCTTTAAGGAAGTGAAGTCATTGGATGAGCGTGTTTTTGAATTTACTGATTAAAATTCATGTCTTATCTTTTGGCTTATTAGGGGAAAATAAGCATCTTTGTGTGCAATAAAAACAAAGATGTGCTATGAAAAAATTATTATCACTTCCCCCTAATCTGGTGGAATGTTTTCATGATATAGAGAAAGCGGACCAGACAGAGTGGTTTTGTACTTCCGATCCTATAGGTAGTAAGCTAGGATCAGGCGGGGGGACTGCATGGCTGTTGGAGGCTTGTTGTCAGAAAGTAGCTCCTGACAGCGATTTTCTTACTTGGCTGGGAAAAGAAAAACGTATTTTACTTCATGCAGGCGGGCAGAGTCGTCGTTGCCCGGATATGCGCCATCCGGCAAAATTCTTACTCCCATTCCTGTATTCCGGTGGGCCAGAGGACAACGGCTGTCACAAAATCTGCTTTCCCTCCAGCTCCCTTTATATGAACAAATCATGGAGAAAGCTCCGTCTTCTCTTCATACATTGATTGCAAGTGGAGATGTTTATATCCGTGCGGGCCAACCGCTTCAGACTATTCCTGATGCGGATGTGGTGTGTTACGGTTTATGGGTAGATCCTAATCTGGCAAAAAACCATGGTGTTTTTGTTTCTTCACGGGCTACTCCCGATAAGCTTGATTTCATGCTTCAAAAACCTCGGTGGAGGAATTGGGGAAATTAATGCAAACCCATCTTTTTCTGATGGATATCGGAATTTGGCTGTTAAGTGACCGTGCGGTTAGTCTGTTGGTAAAACGATCTTATAAGGAAGGAAAACTCTCTTATTATGACATGTATTCTGATTTCGGACTTACATTGGGAGAGCACCCGCGTATGATGGACGATGAACTTAACAAGCTGAGTGTGGCTATTCTGCCGTTGCCCGGAGGGGAGTTTTATCATTACGGAACCAGTCGTGAACTTATTTCTTCTACATTGGCAGTACAAAATCTGGTAAACGACCAGCGGGAGATTATGCACAAGAAGGTAAAACCGCATCCGGCCATGTTTGTTCAAAATGCTGAGGTAGGTTATCAACTTACCTCACAAAATTCGGAAATATGGATAGAGAACAGTTATGTAGGAGCAGGATGGAATATCCATCACCAGACCATCATAACAGGGGTTCCCGCTAATAATTGGAACCTAGAGGTTCCGTCCGGTGTGTGTATTGATGTGGTTCCTTTTGGAGAATCTGGCTATGTAGCGCGTCCATACGGCTTCAATGATACTTCAAGGGAGCTTTGGCTAAGGAAGAAACATATTATCAAGGAATGTCTGTAGGTGAGTGGTGTGCTGTACGCGGCATTTCGGTGGAAGAAATAGAAAACGGTCACGACTTGCAGGCCGCGCGTTTGTTTCCGGTTTGCTCATCTGTAGAGGAATTGGGAGCAGTTATGCGCTGGATGGTCTCTGAACCGGCATTACAGCAAGGAAAAGAAATATGGCAACGCTGTCGTAAGTTATCTGCCGATGATATATCTGCTTATTCTAATCTTTATCGTCTGGCAGAACAGCGTGAAGCTTTCCGGATAAAGAATTGGCCGGCATTGGCGCATAATTATGAACGAAGTGTCTTTTATCAGCTAAATTTGGAGAATGCTGCTGGAGAATTTGCTCGGTATGATCTGTCGTTGCCTGAGCCTTTATCAGAATCGGCTCCGCTGATGACACGTATCAGTGATAATATGTTCCGTGCCCGGGTGCAGCAGCTTAAGGGGCTGGCTTATCGGGAATATGAGAATGAGGCTTTTCGTTTGATGCGCGACGGACTTACTGCTTCGGCTTTAGCCAAGAGGCAGCAACCGCATTTGTCAGTGTACTCCGATCAGATTGTCTGGGGGCGTAGTCCGGTCCGTATTGATCTGGCCGGCGGATGGACGGATACTCCACCTTATTGCTTGAATGAAGGGGGGAATGTGGTGAATATTGCTATTGAGTTGAACGGGCAGCCTCCTCTACAAGTTTACGTGAAACCCTGTCGGGAGTATAAGATAATTCTTCGTTCTATAGACTTAGGCGCTATGGAAGTGGTTACAACTTACGGGGAGGTAAGGGATTTCATGCAAGTGGGATCCCCATTCTCTATACCTAAAGCGGCATTGGTGCTGGCAGGTTTCCAGCCGGGCTTTTCCACCGAATCGTATGTTTCATTGGAAGAGCAGTTGAAGGCGTTTGGCTCCGGAATGGAAATCACTCTGCTTTCTGCGATTCCTGCGGGCTCCGGTCTGGGTACAAGTTCTATTCTTGCATCAACTGTGCTGGGGGCAATCTCTGATTTTTGCGGACTGAACTGGGATAAGAACGAGATATGTAACCGTACGCTTATTTTGGAACAGTTACTGACTACCGGAGGGGGGTGGCAAGATCAATACGGAGGTGTGCTTCGTGGAGTGAAATTATTGCAGACTCATGCAGGTATGGATCAGAGTCCGTTAGTGCGCTGGTTGCCCGATTATTTGTTTACAGGTGGCGAATATCAGAAGTGCCATTTGCTTTATTACACGGGAATTACCCGTACAGCCAAAGGAATTTTAGCTGAAATCGTGCGTAGCATGTTCCTCAACTCCACAGAGCATTTGTCTATACTTGGCGGTATGAAGGGGCATGCTCTTGACTTGTACGAAGCCATTCAGCGTGGGAATTTCGATGAAATGGGGCGTTTGGTTGGTAAAAGCTGGAAGCTGAACCAAGCGTTGGATCCCGCACTAATCCCGAGGCAGTTGAGACTATCATTCGCCGGATTGATGATTATTGCCTGGGATATAAATTGCCAGGTGCGGGGGAGGCGGCTATCTTTATATGGTGGCTAAAGATCCTGAGGCTGCTATACGTATTCGAAGTATTCTTACTCAGAACCCACCCAACAGTTGTGCCCGTTTCGTTGATATGGCTTTGTCCGACAAAGGCTTGCAAATTAGCCGAAGCTAGTTATAACTGAATAGAGTTGGGAAACCAGCCGGGTGATATTTTCTTTAGCAAACTCCGGTTCCATTGCCTTCTCCAGGGTGATGGGGCCGGGGGCTATAGAGAATATACCTTTGAATCCCGCTTTGTTTAATTCCGGCAGGTTTTCTATACTGCCTGCCAGTACAATAACGGGAATATGTTCTTTTTGTGCTTCCTTTAGTATTCCGTATGGTACTTTTCCCATAGCTGTCTGCCGGTCTGCTTTTCCCTCGCCCGTAATAATGAGGTCTGCTCCTTTTATTTTTTCGGAGAAGTCGATGGCTTTCAATAATAATTCTGTTCCCGGTTTTAGCTCTGCGTTAAAAAAAGCCAGTAGTCCACCACCCATGCCTCCGGCTGCACCTGCACCGGGGTAGTTCGTGATATCTTTTCCTGTCGTTTTCTTTATAACTTCGGCTAATGATTGCATGCCTTCATCCAGTCTTTGCACCATATTTGAATCGGCTCCTTTTTGTTGTGCAAAGATATATGCCGCTCCGTCAGGGCCGTAGAAAGGGTTGGCTACATCACATGCTACCATGAAGTGTGTTTCTCTTAGTGCGGGATGAATACCGGATGTGTCTATGTTTGCCACGGCTTCCATTATTTGGCCTCCTGTACCTAAGGTATGCCTGATTTGTCTAGAAAGCGGAAACCTAGTGCCTGTAGCATTCCTAATCCTGCGTCATTAGTCGCGCTTCCGCCAATACCGATTATAAAATTTCTGCATCCTTTGTTTAATGCGTCTTTTATCAATTCTCCTGTACCAAAGGTTGTTGTCAGCATAGGATTTCTTTGTTCAATAGGTACGAGAGGTAGTCCGCTGATGGCAGCCATTTCTATAATAGCTGTTCTGCCATTGCCGGACAGACCGTAATGTGTTTTTGCCATTTTCATTAGCGGTCCATGTGCCGATAAGGTTATATATTTCCCTTTAGTGGCTGTGATGAGTACGTCCAGTAAACCTTCACCGCCATCAGCGATGGGAATAACTGAAGTGTGGCAGGAAGGATTTATGCTTTTGATACCTTTTTCGGCAGCTTTTCCTGCTTCTGCTGAAGTTAGACAGCCTTTGAATGAATCGATGGCGATAATTATTTTCTTCATTGTATATCTTTATATAGTGCAAATCTACTGAAAACTTTTCTTCTTTAAATAGAACAGGTTGTCTTTTATTTGTGGATTGGAATATGTGTAGCTTGATGGATAAAGTAGATGTTTTTTGCTTTTGTCTGGGTGTAAGTATTGGTTCTTGAAGTTGATGGTGTTTCCGAACAACCGTCGAGATGTAAGAAAATGATTTTTTTTCTTCTCGGCATTTTTTCCTACAGTTTTTCCCCAGTGTTTGCGGAGTCAGCACTTTTGAGAGCTCTGTGGTTTGTGTTTCGTAACCTGTCCGGTTTTTCTTCGGGCTTGCTTCTTTTCCGTCTTTCCTTGTTTTCCGTCTGCT
>ENA-OQAS01000759-OQAS01000759.1-human-gut-metagenome-genome-assembly--contig:-NODE-759-length-16340-cov-2.527971_pt1 | contig 16340 bp, 15 predicted proteins | sample MGYA00242733_ERZ504523 | MGnify/ENA primary metagenome ERZ504523 (study PRJEB26092, sample SAMD00036239) | human gut metagenome | host: Homo sapiens | study: EMG produced TPA metagenomics assembly of... | reverse complement strand
GCGCGCCTTACGAAACAGTTACTGTTCACTCCGTTCACAGTAACTTAGCCAAAATTCATTCCAGATTGCCTGCGGCAATGGAATTTTGGCTTGTATGTCTCGGGATTTTGGCATATTCATGCCAACACCTCGCGGGATAGTGGTGTGTGAACAGTAACGCGAAACAACCAGTAAACAGCGCGGGGCATTATTTCGGTTTGGGTGAATTTTGCAGGAAGCGTAGTAACTCTTAGTTCCGGGAAATCTGCGTTATTCGAAAAATGCTCACTGTCTGAGCCGCTTTGCGGCGAGTTTGAGCATTTCGAATGCTTTTAGCAGATTTTCCGAAACTTAGAGTTCCTAGCGTCCGAAACTGAACCCAAACCGAAATAATGCCCCGCGCGTCCCTTAATCGAACAAAAAGAACTGCCATGCCACCGCACAGCAGTTCTTTCTCCCATTACTGAATAATATGTCTCGGACAAACCTCTTTACAAGCCCCACAATTCGTACACTTACTATAATCAATATGCGCACAGAAATTATCAACCGTAATCGCCCCATTCGGGCAAGTCTTCTCACACTTCTTACATCCGATACAGCCAACCTCACACGCAGAAGTAACAGCCTTACCTTTCGCATGAGAACTACACTGCACAAACGTAGTCTGCTCATAGGGCACAAGCTCGATCAGATGCTTCGGACACTTGGCAACACACTTACCGCAGGCCTTACAAGCCTCCTTATCAACAACCGCCACACCGTTCACAACATCAATCGCCCCAAACGGACAGGCCTTCACGCAGCTTCCAAAACCAAGGCATCCATAAGTACAGGACTTCGCACCGCCACCGGGAATGAAAGCCATCATCTCACAGTCTTCCACACCTGTATACTCATAATTATCCTTCGTCTTCTCACAGGTACCCGCACACTTCACATACGCCACCTGACGGGTAGTCTCCACAACTTCCTGTCCCATGATCGCTGCGATTACTTTTCCGACAGGCTCACCGCCTACCGGACATCCATTTACAGGTGCCTCACCTTTGGCGATCGCTGCTGCCAGACCATCACAGCCGGGATAACCACAGCCACCGCAGTTATTACCGGGAAGCGCCTCACGAACAGCAACTTCCTTCTCATCCACTTCCACAGCAAACTTCTTACCGGCAACGCAAGGAAAACACCGATAAAAAGGCCTACTGCCGCAACCAGTACAGTTGCCGCGATAATTGCTCCTATATTCATACCAGTCCCCTCCTTAAATCAGTCCTGAAAATCCGAAGAAGGCAATTGCCATCAGTCCGGCTGTCAGCAGAACTGTAGGGAATCCCTGGAAGGATTTTGGAATGTCATTGTATGCGATTTTCTCACGGATACCAGCCATCAGCACGATGGAAATAGTAAAGCCCACTGCTGTTGCAAATCCGTTCACTGTTCCCTGAAGAACATTATACTCTTTCTGCACGTTTGTAAGGGCAACGCCAAGAACCGCACAGTTTGTTGTGATCAGTGGAAGATACACACCAAGTGCCTGATACAGGGAAGGCATTGTCTTCTTAAGAAACATCTCTACAAACTGTACCAGCGCCGCGATCAGCAGGATGAATACGATAGTCTGCAGATAAGTCAGGTTCGTAGGAACCAGGATAGCATTGTAAATAATACCTGTCACAAAAGATGACAGTGTAATAACGAAGATGATCGCACCGCCCATGCCGGCTGCTGTCTCAACACTCTTGGAAACACCAAGGAAAGGACAGAGGCCAAGGAACTGGCTGAGGACTACGTTATTTACAATCGCTGAGCTTACAAGTATGATCAAAAGTTCTTTCATAATCCATTACCCCCTTTTTCCCTTACACATGGTATTGCCACAGGCTGCACAGCTTCCGCCGCAATCAGGATTACTTGGATCAATGCCACGTTTGGCTGCACCGATTTTGAATTTGTTCTGTAATGCAGAAAGCGCTGCCAGAACAAAGAATGCTCCGGGTGCCAGGATAAAGATTGTGATCGGTTCATAACCAGCCTTACCTGCTGCAGCATCTGCCAGAGGAAGGATCTGATGTCCGAACAGAGAACCTGCGCCGATCAGCTCACGTACTGCACCGATACAGGTGATACTTAAGGTAAATCCAAGACCCATACCAATACCATCAAACAGAGAGGCAATCGGTTTATTCTTGGATGCATATGCTTCTGCACGTCCAAGGATGATACAGTTAACCACGATCAGAGGAATATAGATTCCAAGGGAGTCATACAGACTTGGGATAAATCCCTGTAAAAGAAGCTGTACAACTGTTACAAAGGAAGCAACAACTACGATAAATGCAGGCATACGCACTCTGTCCGGAATAAAGTTTCTCAGAAGAGAGATCATTAAGTTGGATGCTGCAAGGATCACTGTTGTAGTAAGTCCCATTCCGATACCATTGGTTGCAGATGTGGTGATAGCCAGTGTAGGACACATACCAAGCATCAGTACAAAGGTAGGATTTTCTTTGATGATTCCGTTATATAAACGTTCAGCAGGTGTGTTTGGTTTCATCACTGATTTCCCCCTTTCTCATACTGGAATGCACATAATCCGGCATTGACACCGTTTGTCATGGCATTCGTTGTAATAGTGGCACCACTTAACGCATCGATCTGATCATCGCTGTGGCACCGGTCTTTGTATATTCAAATTTGTCTACGTTCTTATCTTTGAACTGATCCTTAAATGCATCTGTGTTTGCTCTCATACCAAGACCTGCGGTCTCACCGATGGAAAGAATGGAAATTCCATTTAAGGTACCGTCATCCTGGATACCCATTGCAAACTGGATATCTCCGCCGTAACCCTCGGAAGTGGTTACTGTAAATGCATATCCCAGTTCATTGCCTGAAGCATCTTTGGCAAGCATAGTCTCATCTATGGCCTGTGCCGCATATCCGTTCTCATCCAGATAAGACTGCATGGCATCCGCATCCACATCCACTGTCTCAAAACTGTCCGCATCTGCAAATACTGCCTTATAAGCATCCTGTTTCGCCTGAGCTTCCTGCTTTGCAATAGGATCTGCTGTAATATCCTGGACTACACCAAGGGCAAGTCCTGCCACCAGTGTGATCACTGTAATGGCAATGGTATCTTTGATAATTCTGTTACTCATGCCTTTTTGCCCCCTTTCCCAAATGCCGGGTGACGAGTCACACGTTCAATCATCGGAACTAACAGGTTGCAGAAAATGATCGCATAGGATACGCCCTCTGCGGAACCGCCAAAGAGACGGAAGACCGCAGTCAGTACACCAAGACAGACACCGTATACATACTGTCCTCTTGGTGTGATCGGTGTTGTGACATAGTCTGTAGCCATAAACCATGCACCAAGCATAAGACCACCGCCGAAGATGTGGCTGAACAGATAGTTCACGTCAAATCCCTTGCCTGTTCCAAGCATGTAAAGGATTACAAATACTGCGAAACTTCCAATATAGGTAAGCGGAATCTTCAGATCGATCACCTTGAAAACCAGAAGGATTGCTGCTCCGATCAGGATCGCAAGGGCAGAAGTCTCACCGATAGTTCCCTGGATATCACCGATAAACATATGTAATACAGATACAGAACTGTCTGTAAATCCATTCTGTTTCAGAGCTGCCAGAGGAGTTGCACCGGATACAGTATCTACCACACCTCTGAAGCTGTCGCTTACTGCGAAGTCTGTCATCTTTCCTGCGAAAGAGATCATCAGGAAACATCTTCCTGCAAGTGCCGGGTTCATGAAGTTCTGTCCCAGACCACCGAAGAGCTGTTTTACAACGATGATCGCAAATGCACTGCCAAGTACAGGCATCCAGAGCGGAATTGATGCAGGCATATTTAATGCAAGTAATAAACCTGTAACAACTGCACTGAAGTCTGTAATTGTGTTCTTCTTATGCATCAGCTTGTCATAAATCCACTCAAAGAATACACTGGAAGCGACGGTGATCACTACTACCAGTAAGGCACGAAGGCCAAAATTATAAATTCCAAACAGTGTGGTCGGCAGAAGCGCCAGTACCACAAGCTGCATGATTTTGCTTGTTGTCATCTTATCCCGGACATGGGGATTGATGATACATGTAACATCTGATCCATTACGATGTCCCCCTTTTACTTTTTCTTACGGCTTGCCAGAACCATCTTACGCATAGATTTGATCATCTGGGTCAGCGGACGCTTGGCAGGGCAGATATAACTGCAGCAGCCACATTCGCAGCACTCCATACCATCAATTTCTGGAAGCTCTCCATGTCACCATGCTCTGCAAAGGTTGCAAGTCTTGCAGGAATGACATGGCCGGGACAGACTCCTACACATCTGCCGCAGTTAATGCATGCAGTCTGTTCGGCATCTGCCACATCATCCTTCTCCAGGCAGAGACATGCGGAGCTTGTCTTAATACATGGTACATGAGTGTCATACATGGCAAATCCCATCATAGGACCACCTGAAATTACTTTGGATACATTGTCTGTCAGTCCGCCGGCAGCTTCAATCAGCTCTGCCATATCTGTTCCGGAAAGGACATCAAAGTTCTGCGGATTCTTAATCCCCTGTCCTGTTACTGTCACGATACGGTCCATAACAGGTTTTCCAAGGATAACGGCTTCATAAACAGCAATTACGGTATCTACGTTATCAACTACGCATCCTGCATCTGCCGGAAGCATGGCAGAGTTGATCTCTCTGTCTGTGACAGCCTTGATCAGGAAACGCTCACCACCCTGTGGTACTTAGTCATCAGTTCTGCTACTTCAATACGTGGAATATCTTTTACCATTTCTTTCAGTTTCGCAATACAGTCAGGCTTGTTATCCTCAATACAGATGTATCCCTTCGCATTGTCAAAGAGCTTCAGCATAACTCTTAAGCCTCGATCAGCTTCTCAGAGTCATCCAGCATTCTTCTGTAGTCACTGGTAAGATAGGGTTCACACTCGGCACCGTTTACAAGGATATGATCGATCTTCTCCGGTTCCTTTGGCGCAAGCTTTACCTGTGTGGGGAATCCGGCGCCACCCATTCCCACTACTCCGCCTTCTTTAATTCTCGCCAAAATCTCCTCTTTCGAAAGATCTTCCAGACGTGCAGGAGTAAATTCCACACTTTCATACTGCTGGTCATTCTCAATGATAATGGAATTGACCATAGAACCTGTTGCTGTCAGGCGCGGTTCGATTCCTTTTACCGTACCGGAAACAGACGAATGGATCGGTGATGAGACAAACCCCGCAGCATCTGCGATCTTCTGTCCTGCGAGCACATGGTCTCCCTTCTGAACTATCGCTGCAGCCGGAGCACCGATATGCTGGGAAAGAGGATATACCATATCTCCCTTTGGCAGATATTTCACTACCGGACTGTTCTTGGATAATTCTTTTCCGTCATAAGGATGAACACCACCCTTAAAGGTTAAAATTCCCATTTCGTTCCCTCCTTTTATATTAAGCACCACCAAAGTGCTCTATTTTTGATAAAATCCATATACTTTTTTGTACATTTTATCAACCTGTTTATAATATAAACCATTTTTTCAAAAAAAGCACTACCCAAATTTCAATTTTCTTGTTGTATAATTAAATAACAATTTCAGAAAGGAAAAATTATTAACATGATTGTTAAAAAAATGCCCATTTTACAAGGGTTTCCAGACTTTGAGACTGTTAAATTTTTCACCGGAAAATTCTTCCAAAAATACAATTTTACACCTGTTTTTTACGACATTGAAACCACCGGATTATCAAGAAATTCCACGTATTTATACCTGATCGGAGCTGTTGGAATTGAAGATGAAACTTGGAATTTTTATCAATGGATGGCGGAGAATGCAAATGAAGAAGAGACAATTCTGAGAATTTTTTCACAATTTCTTCAGCAATGTGATTTGCTGATTTCCTACAACGGAGACCGCTTCGACCAGCCATATCTGGAAGCACGATATGAAAAATATGGAATTTCCTCTCCGTTTACAGGAAAACAGTCGCTGGATCTCTACCTGACATTAAAACCGTTAAAGTCACTTTTAAAACTGTCTGCCATGAAGCAGCCCTGCATGGAAGAATTTCTGGGGATCAAAGACAGGATTTATGATAATGGTAAGGAATGCATTAAACTTTACAAAGATTTTCTGAAAAAAAGAGATGCCTTTACAGCTGATGAAATTCTGGGACACAACCTGGAGGATGTGCTGGGACTGGGAAGAATCTTTGATATGCTGGGATATCTTTGCATCTATGATGGAGATTATGAAGTTACATACAGCGAATTTGACGGAGACAACCTGATCCTGAAGCTGAAGCTCCCCTGCACACTGCCACAGGAATTTTCCAATGGAAACACCGACTTCTATCTGACAGGAAAAGACGAAGAAATCAATTTAATTATCAAAACAACTGACGGGAAACTGAAACAATACTATGCAGATTATAAGGATTACTATTATCTCCCGGAGAGGATACGGTTATCCCGAAATCTCTCGGATCCGGAATTGACAGAAAGCACCGGAAAGCAGCAACCAAAAATACCTGTTACACCTGGTTTACCTGCTCCGATGCCTTCCTCAGTTCCCCCGTACAGCAGAAGCAATATCTGACATATACGCTTTCCTGTCTGATTGAAACTCTAGAACGCGTCTGAAAAATCCTCTGTGATCATACATAAATATCGTCGAAAACAATTTTCAATGGATTGTGAAGAGAAAAAGCCCTCTCACTGCTGACCGAGAAAATATAACCGTCAAATTCCATTGTCTCAAAAAAGCATGGCCTTTCTGAGGATTTTCCGAGGACAAACCCGTCTGCTGTGGGAACCACTTCAAAAGAATCCAAAGGAAGGCTCATTCCTCTGCCTGTCATTTTCATATAACTTTCTTTTAATGTCCAGAGCGTAAAAAACGCCTTATCTTTGTTCTTCGCAGCCTTGATGTAAGCAAGCTCTGAATGGTAGAAATAATGTTCTGCCACCTCAAGAGGCGCATTGGCATTTTTCTCAATATCGCACCCGACTTCGCAGTCTGACAGCACACCCACAACATAGTCCCCCGCATGAGATACATTAAAAAAAAGGCCATCCACAACCGGCTTTTCATTGTCAGAATATCTCAGGCAGCTTTCCGTAAGCCCGTTTTCATCGAGGATTTTTCTGATGATGATCCCTGCACCCAGACTTCTTTTGCGGTCATCAGGCATACGATACCTGATGACCTTTTCTCTTCTTCTGATCCCAACCAGATCCAGAAGCCTTTCATTCTTAAGCGGATCCTCAAAATGATTAATATTGATCCTGTATAATTTCTGCATCTGATCAACAGTTACTTCTTCTGAATATCGATCTTGCTGTCAAACCCTGTAAGGCTGAATACATCGTAAACCTCATCAGAAACATTGATGATCTTAAATCCATCCTTTTGAGCCATTTTTTTGTAGGCTACGATCACCTGACGTAAGCCTGCAGATGAAATATACTCCAGATTTGTAAAATCAAATACCAGACTTGTGATGCTGTCTTCAAGTCCGGACAGAGCCTCCCCTAACTGGGGAGCTGTCTGTGTATCAAGCCATCCGCTGATTTCCATAGTTGCTTTGTTACCTTCTGTTTTTGTGATAATTTCCATTGTAATTTTCCCTCCTGAATCAATCAAAAAAATGTAAGTCTGTCAAGTGCTGCAATTGCATTTTCCAGATATCTGTCATCTGTAACCGGCCATTTATAATCCAGCTGTACAGAACCTGTGCTGTAAAACGATTGCTGTAATCAATGGTATAGATTTCATTTTCATTATGTGAGGTATAGGCGATCAGTCCGGAAACCGCATCAGAATCCTGACCGGTCTTTGCAAATTCCTTCACTGCTGCCTCAAAATCCTCATCTCTTACAATATCAATCCTGAATCCATAGCTGCGCATTGCGTAGATCAGGTCTGCCATATAAATATGATGGCTGTTGCATGCATGGAATACAGTAAATCTCCGGTCGGTCTGAGCCAGTCTCAGAACTGCCAGCGCAGTAGAATCAATCGGTGAGAATTCTGCCACCTCATGCATACCGCCCATAGGGAATTTACCTACAGCCGCATAACCTCTCAGGCTGCGAAGGAATCCATTGGTAATGAAATTAATCTGGAACTCACCGTCAGAGTTTCGCTCATCAGATTACCTACCCGGACTACCTTGCCGTCCAGTCCCTCGGAAACTGCTTCCAGAACCGCCCTCTCTGCCAGGAATTTGGTGCGGATATATTCGTTGGTAATATTCTGTCCGATGTACAGATCATTCTCACAGAAAACTCTGGACATTGGCGGAACACCGTCAGAACCTTCTCCCGCAACGGAAACCGTAGAAATCTGGATCAGTCTGCGGCCGTTATTCTTACAGAAATCGATCAGATTTTCCACACCCTGCACATTAATTCTTTCCAGTACATCATCAGCCGCAAAATGCTTTACGCAGGCAGCGCAGTTAATGATGGTGCTGAATTTGTATTCTGAAAATCCTGTTACCTGTTCCTTTGAGGTAATATCCCCATCCACACAGATAATACGGCTTTCAAACAGCTCTTTGTATGGATCATCAAAATAGTACATCAGCATGTTCATCATTCGCTTTTCAGGCGATTCATATTTGCCCTTACGTACAAGACAGTAAACCTTACCGTCATAATTGTCAAGAAATGCTTTAAGGACATGGATCCCCAGGAAACCTGTGGCACCTGTGACCATAATATCTCCCAGCTTTTCCTTTGTGATCCGGTCTGCATTTTCTTCTGTATTTGCGCTGATCACATTCTGGATCCTGTTATAGTTATAATCCGAAAATTCATTCTTGCTCTGTGCAGCCTCTGTAACTCCGTCATCATCAACCAGAGCTGCAAGTTCCCGTACAGTAGGATATTTGAAAATATCCGCATATACCAGTGAAATATTCTTTGACAGACACATAACAGCAACCTTGGATGCAGTAAGGAAGATCCGCCCAGCTCAAAGAAGTTGTCCTCAATCCCTACTCTTTCAATTCCCAGTGCTTTCTCAAAAATCTCACAGAGTGCTCTCTGAGCTGCAGTAACCGGCTCTACATAGCTGGCAGTGTTCGTGGTTACCTCCGGCATTGGCAGTGCTTTTTTATCAATCTTACCGCCCGGTGTCACAGGCATTTCCTCAATGCTGACAAAGAAAGACGGCATCATATAATCCGGGATCAGCGGCTCCAGGAAGGTCTTCAGTTCATCCTCCGGGATGGCTTCTCCTGTATAATAAGCTGTGATATATTTATTTCCACCCTTTTCAATTACTGTAACGGCTGCATTTTTCACCAGCTCATGTTTCAGAAGGGCACCTTCGATCTCACCAAGCTCCACACGATATCCTCTGATCTTCACCTGTGAATCGATCCGGCCTATGTACTCAATATTTCCGTCACCTTTCATGCGGACCATATCACCGGTCCTGTAAAGACGGCTTTCCTGCTCACATACAGCAAATGGATTTTCTACAAACACAGATGCTGTTTTTTCCGGAAGATTATGATATCCTCTGGCAATCTGCTTCCTGCGTGACAAAGTTCGCCGGACGCACCCACCGGAAGCCGGTTCAGATTCTCATCCACAATGTAGCTGCGCACATTCCGCTGTGATTTTCCGATCGGGATGTTGTCATACTGTCTGTCTACCAAAAACTCTGTGGAAGAAACCGTATTCTCTGTAGGACCGTAGCCATTGATCATCTGATAGGTACGGTTACGGTAATGCTTGAATTTCTCGCCGCCAAGTGTAACAAATTTAAGAGCAGGTGCATCCTCCAGAAGTTCTGTAACCAGTTCTCCCATCTGGTAGGGAAGGTTACGGTGGTGATCTCTTTTTCCTTTATATATCTGCTTATGGCAATGGCGTCCTTACGGATACTCTCCGGTAAAATATACAGGACTGCTCCTGCGGTAAGAGGTGCAAACAGATCGATCACTGACGCATCGAAACAGAAGCTCGCAAACTCTGCCACAATGTCATCCGGTGAAGTATTTCTGCTCAGTGTGATATATTCGATCAGGTTCAACAGATTTCTGTGCTCGATCATAACACCCTTTGGCTTTCCTGTGGAGCCTGAGGTATAGATCATATAGGCAAGGTTCTCCGGTTTCGGAGAAATAAGCTCTGCAGAAAGTTCAAAATCCTCAGCCTCATCTGACACACTGTCCAGACTGATCACATTTCCGTCATAAAATTCCACAAGATTCTGATACTGATCGATCACAAGGAGATTTCTTGCTCCTGAATCCTTCAGCATATATTCAATTCTGCTCTGCGGATACTCCGGATCCAGAGGAACATAGGCTCCGCCGGCCTTCATAACACCCACATAGGCTACTGTATATTCCTTTGTCCTGCCGCACAGGATACCTGCTGCCTGTTCCGGGCCAAATCCGTTTTCCGTAAGCTTCTGAGCAATATAATCAGACATTCTGTCCAACTCTCTGTAAGTAAAATCTCCGGAGTCATCCCGCACTGCCGGTCTGTCCGGATATCTGGTAGCCATCTCCTTAAACAGATCTATGAAGGTCTTTCCTGCATGTTCCGGAATATCCTCCATCTGAGGTTTTTCCTCAAACATCAGCCGGATATCAGCCGGATCGCATTCCCTTAAGATTCCCTCTGCAGTGGTTTCCAGATTGTCAGCCAGATACCGGATAGTTTCCTCATGGTACATATCCCCTCTGTACTCAATCTCAAAGACAAATCTGTTCTTTTCAATGGAAATGCTGACAGAAACCGGTGCCTTTGCCATGTTCAGGCTGACAGGCTCCTCCTGTGCATATTCCCCGCCAATGGTGTCAAAAGCAAAATTGTCGCCCTGGTAAATAACCATGCATCTGCCTTAATATCAAACTCATGGCTGATCTGTGAGAAAGGATAAATATCGTTGTTCATGGAATCGATCAGCTGTTTCTGTACACCGCTTAAGCAATCTTTGGCTGTTCCTGAGAAATCGCAGAAAACAGGGAGTGTTTTTACCAGCATACCCACTGTTTCCGAAAGTCTGGAATCGTTTCTTCCATGGTAAATAGTGGTAAATACAGCATCCTTTTTGAAATTATATTTTCCAAGTGTGATACCAAAAGCGGAAATGAAGAATACATTCTCCGTAATTCCATGCTTTTTACAGAATTCCTTCACATCCTGCACGGAAATGGATCTGGTCTCTCTGTGGTAAAGTTCTGCTGTTGGAGCCGCACCGTTTTTGTCCGGATAGAAGCTGATGCTTCCACCTGCATGTTCAAATACTGACTTATAATAATTCTCTGCATTTTTATAGATATCACCTGCCAGGCATCTCTGTTATCCAGTGCCAGATCATAGGAAGTATAACCTTCCGGTTCCAGCTTCTCACCGCTGTAAGCTCTGTTAATATCATTAATTATAATAGCCAGAGATGTACCATCGGCAACAATGTGGTGAAGGTCCAGGAACAGATAATTGCCATCACAGGTTCTGTAGATTTCAAACCGGAAAAGCTGTTCATTAAACAACATATATGGACGTACCAGAGTGTCTCTGTTCATTCCGTTTAAAATCGGTGTTTTATAACTGAGCCCATCGTTTCGTTTCTGAAGTACATTTCCGTTGTCATCCATAAACAGACGGGTTTTCAGATAAGGATGCGCCTCAACAGTACTGTCAATGGCTTCTGCCAGTCTGTCCAGATCCACCTTGTTATCAAGCTTTAACAGATACGGGATATTGTAAATGGTAGAACCCATATTTGCAGTACACTCAATGAAAATCCCCTCCTGAGTGTTGGTAAGAGGATAACTTTCCTGTACTTCTCTTTTGCTTTCTTTTCCCGCAGTTTTTACAAATTCCTCCATCATTCGGATAGTGGGATGATTCTTAATATCTGAAGTTTTGATCACAATGTCAAAGGCTTTGGAGATCAGGATATTCAGCTTAATGGCAGTGATGGATGTCAGACCTGCCTCATAAATATCTGTGGTAATCCCAAAATCCGTATACCCCAGAACCTCTGCGATACAGTCAAATAATATCTGCTGAACCTCATTCTCAGGCTTAATGATCTCCGCTGCTTTTTTCTCAGGCAGAGGAAGAGCCTTTTTATTTACCTTCTGGTTCTGGTTCAGCGGAATTTTGTCAATCTGCATGGTAACTGCAGGTACCATATAGGCAGGCTTTGTCTCTTTAATAAAATCATTCAGGGCATTGATATCAACAGTGCTGTCCGATACCACATAGGCAGCAATATATTTTCCACCATTTGGATCATCAAAGGCAACTACAGTGGCATCCCTGATGCCTCATATCTGCGGATCACTTCCTCAACCTCAGAAAGCTCAATCCTGAAACCTCTGATCTTAACCTGGGAATCCTTTCTGCCAATGATCTGGATATTTCCATCCGGAAGAAATCTTGCCACATCACCTGAATGATACATCACTTCGTATCCCGGTGTATCATCATAAAGATTCTTTGTATAGACCTCGGCAGTTTTTTCCGGCTTGTTAAGATATCCTCTGGAAACCTGCCAGCCGGTGATCATCAGCTCTCCGCATGCACCGGGAGGAAGCATATGCCCCAGCTTGTCTGTAATATAAAGCTTCACATTGTCAAGTGCTTTTCCGATCGGGACATTTGGATAATATTTGTCCACTTCAAATACAGTCGTAAAAATAGTCGCCTCTGTAGGTCCATAAGCATTGATAAACTTATAATCTTTTGGCGGCTCACATGGAACCAGCTTCTCTCCTCCTACAGAAAGATATCTCAGGCTCTTACAATCCATCTCCAACGCAAACTGCCTTCCCACCTGAGTAGTCATAAAGGAATGCGTGATGCCATTTTCCTCAAAATAGCGCTGCAGTCCAATGAAATCCAGACGGATCTCCTCCGGAATAATGTGAAGCTGTGCACCGTTTGCGATGGCACCGTAAATATCCATCATGCAGGCATCAAAACCAAAGGAAGCATATGCAGCTATCCTGGACTCCGAATCTATGCCATAATATCTCTTGAACCAGTGACAGAAAGCAGTAATATTTCCATATTCCAGCATACAGCCCTTTGGCACACCTGTGAACCGGAAGTATACAAAAGGATAAACAGATCATGCAGCTGCGGCTTCTTAAGCACAACATCCCTATCCTCCAGCTGCCAGATCTGATCTGTAAACAGCACCGGTCCTTTATATCCGTCTACCAGAGGAAGAAGCTCTCTGTCAGCAATGAGAAGCTTTGCAGAGGAATCCTCCATCATGTACATCAGGCGGTCCCTGGGATAGGTTGGATCCAGAGGCTGGTAAGCTGCACCTGCCTTTATCACGCCCATCGGTGCGATCGCCATATATTCACAGCGGGGGATCAGAATGGAAACAACATCCTCACTGCCGATTCCCTGGGATGCGATATATTTTCCAAGTCTGTCACTGATCTCATCCAGTTCTCTGTAAGTATATTTTTTATCCTTAAATACCACAGCCGTATGGTCAGGAATGGTCTGTACCAGCTCCTCAAACATATCAGCGATGGTCTTACTTCTGTCATATTCGCAGGCAGTATTATTAAATTCCGAAATTTTGTCTGCTCCATTTTGGGAAAGAACAGAAACTTCCGAAATATATTTTGCTTTCAGCAGGGAATCCATAGCTGCCTCATAGGATTCCAGCATTCCACGTACAAAGGCTTCACTGTACATGTCACTGCGGTATTCTGCAGTAAGCACATATTTATGATCATATTCTCTTACCTGGATCAACAGAGGCATCTTTGACATATCCGGAGAAAGGTCATGACCCCTGGCAACGGTATCACCGATTGGGAAATCATCCCCAAGCTCTGCCTGATATGCAAATACCAGATCAGAATTAATCCCGTACTTTGCACAAATATCAGAGAACGGAAAAATATCATTTGCCATGGAAGACAGAATCTGCTCAGAGAGCTCTGTCATATAGGCCTGTATGGTGACTTTCGGATCACAGGAACAGTAAACCGGCAGAGTCTTTACAAGCATGCAGACTGTATTCTCCAGTCTGGAATCATTTCTTCCATTATAAATAGTTGCAAAAAGACTTTCCTCGGAATTGGAATATCTGCTCATGAGAATGCCGAATACACCTGTAAACAGAATGTTTGGAGTAACCCCCAGCTTCTCGCAGGCAGAAAGTACCAGAGACTCTCCGGTGTCCACAGGCATCGACAGATATCCTCTCTCAGGAGTCTTTCCTGAGCAGTCAGGAAGAGGCAGGGATTCTGTCTCAATTCCCTCGAAAATACTGTCATAATATTTCTCGGCCTTCTTATATTTTCCCTCTTTCATCTGCTGTTCTTCATCAAGGGCAGCATCAAAGCCTGTGTAGGATTCTTTCTCCAATTTCTCACCCAGATAGGCCCGATCGATATCCTCAAAAATAATATCATAGGAATTACCATCTGCCAGGATATGGTGGAAATCTGTAAAAAGATATTTCCTGTCTTCTGTCACATAAATCCCCGCCCGGAACAGCCGTCCCTTTTCCAGCTTAAAGGGACGCACCAGCTCATCTTTCATCTTTTCAAACTGCTCATTTGTGGTCCGGACCACCTCTGGTACAAAGGCTTCCTCACAAGGCTTCTGCACCATCTCTCCGCTGTCACTTAAATAAACCTTTGTCAACAGATACGGATGTGCAGCGATCATCTGAGAAATGGCATCTGACAGCTTCTGAACGTCAACAGAGCTTTCCAGTTCAAACAGGAACGGAATATTGTATACCGTACTCTCAGGATTCTTCATGCACTCTGCAAAAATACCCTTCTGGGAGCCGGTAAGAGGGTAAACTTCTCTCTTTTCATAGGTTCTGATCTTCGGTGCAAGCATCACATATTTTTCCAGTTTCTCCACCGTATTGTTTTCGTGAATATCACTGGTTTTCACAGTCACTCCGAATTCCTCTGAGATCAGAATACAAAGCTTCATGGCACTGATAGAAGACAGCCCCGCCCTGTAAAAACTTGTGTCAGTTCCAAAAAAATCATTCTCCACAACGTCTGCAACGATTTCAAAAATCTTCTTCTGCATAGGAGTCTGGGGTTCTTTCAGATTCTTTGGCTGTGCTTTCTTATCAATTTTGCCATTCTGTGTCACAGGCATCTTTTCCAGTTGGACAAAAACCTCAGGAACCATATAATGAGCCAGGGACTCTGATGCATAGGCAGAAAGCTCCTCTGTATTGATCTGGCGGTCAGCCATAAAATAGCAGCAGAGGAATTTGTTATCTACAGGCAGAGTAATGCTGGTAATGATTCCCTCATAGGAATTGATCACTTCCTCGATCTCACCAAGCTCAATCCTCAGACCGCGAAGCTTGATCTGATTGTCTATTCTTCCGAAAAATTCAATCTCACCCTCAGGGCTGATCCTTGCAAGGTCACCGGTCTTATAAGCTCTCTCTCCGTTAAGATCAATGAATACAGCCTCTGTTTTATCCGGCAGATTCATATAACCTCTGCCAACGCCCAGTCCTGCGATCACAAGCTCTCCGGTCTCTCCGTCCGGAAGGATCTTATTCTCTTTATCTACAATATATACCTTCACATTACCGTTAGGCGTACCAATGGTAATGTTTCTGCTGTCCGTAATTACCTTCATGGTACAGCTGATGGTAGTCTCGGTTGGTCCATAGCCGTTCATAATATAAGCATCCGGGTTTACTGCGTGAATCTTGTCAAAAAGTGCAGGCGGGAATGCTTCTGCTCCTACGTCAAATACCTTGATCCGGGCAGCTGCTTCCTGAAGCTGGGGCAGATCGATCATATTGGAAAGATAGGTAGGAGTTGTGGTCATAATATCCACTTTATTTCTGACGATCAGCTCACCCAGCATAAGAGGATTCAGAATCTCCTCATCAGAGGCGATCACCGCAGTCATCCCGTTGGTAAGTGGCAGAAATTCCTCCAGAACAGACACATCAAAGGTCATGGCTGCCATGGAAAGAGATACACTTCCTCTGCTTACATAACCATAAGTTTCCGCATTTTTCGGATCCGGATTTACAAAATTGGCAAGGTTGATATGTTCGATCAGCACACCCTTGGGCTTGCCTGTGGAACCGGAAGTATAGATACAATAACAAAGATCATGCTCCCCGATCTTTACCTGAGGATTCTCTGCATTCTCATTCTCCAGAAGTTCCTCGATCAGAAGTACTGTACAGGGAAGCTTAGCAAACAGTTCCCTTCGTTCCTCTGCGATCTCCTTTGTTGTGATAATAAAAGGAGCTCCTGAATCCTCAAAAATATACCGGATCCTGTCATCAGGATAATCCGGTGTGGCAACTGCAAATGC
>ENA-OQAS01000758-OQAS01000758.1-human-gut-metagenome-genome-assembly--contig:-NODE-758-length-16348-cov-2.844091_pt1 | contig 16348 bp, 20 predicted proteins | sample MGYA00242733_ERZ504523 | MGnify/ENA primary metagenome ERZ504523 (study PRJEB26092, sample SAMD00036239) | human gut metagenome | host: Homo sapiens | study: EMG produced TPA metagenomics assembly of... | reverse complement strand
GTACAGCTGCTTTTTTGAATGTCATTGGCAATGCAGGATATTAGTTCCTGACCAACATATTTCTTCTTGGCATCTTCCAGTGCTTCTTCAAATGTAGCTCTTGTTTTTAATCCCATTCCTCTTGCGTATCCTGGTTCCTCAGCACCTACAATATAGATTGCACTGGTATTCATTTCTGCAATATGTCCACAGGACATCATAGAGAAACCATGGAATGGATGGAATGCATTTGTATAACGATATTTACGGATATATTCTTCATTTGTAGCAAAATACTCACCAAGACGGTTCATATCCGGCAGAGTATTCATATGATCATGCTGGAACAGATCATATAATTCTCTTAAATATGGCCAGCGCTCATCATGGAAATATCCATTACATATAGATGAACAGATGATTACACAGTTATCACTCATAACTCTCTTGAATCGAAGCACTTGTGCACTTAAAGCCTGCATCATCATGATCGGGTTGGTTCCCATTCCATCACCATAATGGAAATTCTGTGGCATACCAAATACGAGTACATCATATTTCTTTTCTGCCCAATGTACATAAGTTCTCTTGTCAGCAAGTTTCCAGCTGATTGGCATCATTTCCTTGGCATAACCAGAATAGATTGCGATCTGTCTGGACTGTGTATCCAGTACTGCATCACAGCAGAAGAAAGGATGTCCCATTTTTTCTTCCATATGCATACTGATCTCATCAAACTTGTTACGCATCAGACTTCCACCATTAACCGGTGTAAAATCATCTCTGTGCATAACAGACGGTACATGATGACTTGCGATACATCTCCAGTTAGTGATACCTGTTGCACTGTGTTTGTATCCACCTGAATATCCGCCATAAGGATTTCCCTGTACATGACCGATAAGAATTGGAATATCACATTCAAATACATATTTATTCATGTACACCGGATCCCCTCTGTGAGTGGTTCCCAGATATACCATATGCTCCTGATCTTCGCTGTCATGACTGATGATCTGCCTGTATGCCAGAATTCATTAAATAATTCTTCTCCAAAGATAGCTTTTGCATCTGCTTCTGTACTTCTTGGATGAAGTCCATTGGAAATAATAAAAAGAATATCTTTCTTTTCAATACCTGCAGCATATAATTCTTTTAAAATATATTTAATACTTAATTTTCTGTGGCTGGTAGCCTGCTCTCCGCCTTTTACACGGTCCGGAACAACGATAGTAACTGTTTTTCCAGGTCCTGCCAGTTCTGTTAAAGTAGGCATTCCAATAGGATGAGCAGGCTTTCCAGATAAGCAGCCTCAAGCTGATCTTCCGGAATGTAAGCCGGATCTTTTACAGTCTCTCCTGGAATAAATACATCAGTATTGTCCGGCAGCTCAGCCGCCATGGTTCCCTGTCCATACTCAAAATTAAGTTTCATAGTAAATCTCCCTTCATTATATATGCTTATTTATTATTTTCTCTACCCATATAGAGACGGATAATTTCAAGGTACTCTTCCGGATAGTATCCAATCTCACCCTGGAATCTTGTCAGTGCGATCAGACCACCATCAATCTCATCAATGGAAGCAAGCATTTCTGCGTTATCCTGTTTCAGACCACCGCCATATACAATGTCCATACCATTTGTCTTTTCTTTTACAAATTTTGCAATTTTGGTAATGTATTCTTTACCTGCCGGTGTTTTTCCCGGTCCTATGGACCAGATTGGTTCATATGCAATCACAACTTTTGAAGTATCTACATCTTTGAGACCAATTTCAAGCTGTTTTCCAAGAACTTCCTGCCACTGCTCCTGTTCCTCACTCTTTTCACCAATGCAGTAAAGAACTTTCATTCCTCTTTCAATCGCACATTTGATTTCCTGATTCAGAAGACGATTTACAGCATCTGTATCTGTAACACCTGCTTCTGCGAGAATTCCTGCTTTGTCATTTCTTTCTTCGCAATGTCCGATAATAGTAGTCTCACATCCCGCAGCAACCATAGCTGAAGCCGGTCTGTTTGTAGTAAATGCACCAAAATTTCCACCAACTGCAGTATCTGCTCTGAATACACTCTGGCATCCAATCTGAACAGGGCTTCCTTCTGTTTTTGCAGCCACTGCATTCAGAAGATGCACCTCTGGAAAATACATACCAAATTCTACTTCAGTAGGATCATATGTTTTAATTCCTCCTGTGTATTTTTTACGATACAGGATGCCCAGTCAGCAACTGGAGCCAGACGGTTTACACCTCCGAATTCCACTGGGACATCAAATCTTTTTAAATTCAGATAAATATGTTTCATAAGATTCTTACCTTTCTCTTTAACAATATTAACAAGCGAATATCTGCCATCCGTTTTCGCTGTCTGCTCATACTCTCCATAAAAACTCACGACAAAAGGAGATAGCTTCCAGCACATATCATAAAAATATATACTGTTTTTTTGATTCCGGCCATAGTAAGTCGTCGAAACAAAAACATTCCGCCTGCTGTCCCAACCGCTGTTCCTGCCAGTGCTGCTCCAACTAAAGGCAGCATAGATCCCGATACATGACCCTGAAATACATGAATCAGAAAAATACTGATCGTATTGATTGTAAAAAACATCTGAAGTGTAGCATTATATTTTTCTTTATCATCTGTTACAGAAAGAAAATATGCTACCATGGGCGGACCTCCGATGTTAAAAAGTCCTCCACAAAAACCACTGATCGCACCGGCAGCCAGACCGGAAACAAGGCTGGCCTTCAGATGAACTTACTGCTGAAGAAGATAAAATATACAGCCAGAATCAGAAGTACTGTTCCCATGATTTTCGACAGAACATCTTCATCCAGAGCCATCAGCGTGTTCACACCCAGAAAACTGGTTACTGTAGCCATGATCACAGGCGGCAGAAGGAGTTTCCAGTCAATAAACTTCCACAGCCTTACAGCAATGTAAATTACCATAAAGAAAGCTGCAATGGCTTCCAGTATGGAGGCTGTATAAAAAGGCATGAACATGGGCCATATAGCCATACAGATGATCGCATAACCGAATCCACTGCTGCTCTGTACAAAACTTCCCGCAAAGGCCACCAGTGCAGTCAATATATACATTTACATACCCTTTTTGATCAAAGTCCCTTACGATAGCGTTCTGCCATTTCATCCAGGCTTGCCATCTCTACCAGAGGAGCCTTTCCATAAGAGCCAAATTCTACGATCAGAGTACCGATTGCTTCTTTTACGCCCTTTTCAACAACAGCCATAAGAGCAGCAACATCTTCATCCGGAATAACGCCATACATAACTGTATCCATAATAGGAGTCAGGAATGCACGTGGATCAAACTGTTCTTTCTTTGCCTCCAGAAGACGATATACCTCGCCAATAGACTGGCTTTCTCTCTTTTCAGGATGATTTGCAAAGAATTCTTTCATATTTCTTGTAACAGCAAGACGGATATCTGTATCTACATTGATCTTGCCGATTCCGCATGGAATTGCAGCTTTCAGTTCGTCAATAGAAATTCCGTAAGCATTCTGGATATTTCCACCCAGTGCATTGATCTCATCTACAATATATTTTGGTACAGTTGAAGATCCATGAGATACCAGTACCCCGAAAATGCATTCATGCATCATACATTCCTTGATGGCAATAGCGATCTCTTTTCGTAATTTGACATTTTTTCCTTTGGATGCACCATGCATGGTTCCATAAGAAATTGCAAGTGCATCAACACCTGTTTTCTTAAAGAACTCGATAGCTTTCAGAGGATTGGTATAAGTAGAAGTAGTTGAAAATACATGATCTTCCACGCCGGCCAGAACACCGAGTTCACCTTCTACGGAAACACCTCTCTCATGTGCATATTTAACAACTTCACGGGTCAGTTCCACGTTTCATCAAATGGAAGACTGGATCCATCAATCATAACAGAAGTATAACCACCTTCAATAGCCGCTTTGCAGGAATCAAAATTTTTACCATGATCCAGATGAAGAACAACCGGAATCGGAGAATTTTCTGCATATTTCTTTACAGCATCTGCAATATTTTTTGCACCGACTTTTTTATCTTCCAAAGTAGCATTCTGGAAATCTGTTCTTCCGCCCATAAATCCATTTGCAAGGTCTGCACCCTGAAGAATCGCTGCGGAACGGAACATCTCATGAACTTCAATCGCTGCTTTTGCCTGAGCTACTGCATTTACATTAAAAGCGCCCTGAGCAAAGTGATATTTATCTACAGTTTCCAGTAATGGTCTTAATGGTATTAATGGCATAATCTTTTCTCCTTATAATTCTATTTTTCTACCTTTTACAAATGTATCAACGACGGAATACTCTTTATCCAGAATAACCACATCCGCATCTTTTCCGGTATCAAGACTTCCAATCCTGTCATATACATCCAGCATCTTAGCCGGATTGCATGTAAGAAGCGGTAATATCTCTTCAAGAGGTCTTCCTGTAAATTTAATCAGATTCTTAAGTGCACATCCTGTCGTAAGTGTACTTCCTGCTCTGGAATCTCCATATTTCAGTTTTGCGTCTCCATCTTTTACAATAACCGGATTGACTCCCAGCATGTATTCTCCATCCGGAAGTCCAGCTGCCATAATAGAATCTGTTATGGCGATTACTTTATCCAGGCCTTTCATCTTCAGAAGGAAACGAACGGTTCCCGGATGCAGATGGCGTCCATCGCAGATGCTTCACAATAGATATCAGATTCCAGAACTGCTCCCATAATAGCCGGAAAATGCTGATGAAGAAGTTTCATGGCATTAAATGTATGCGTAGCCGATACGGCACCCTCATTGATACATTTCCATGCAGTCTCATAATCCGCACCAGAATGACCGATCGCAACTTTCATACCAAGATCAATCATTCCTTTAATTGATTCCGGCACTCCTTTTACTTCTGGTGAAACAGTAATATAACGGATATTTCCACCTGCTGCTTCCTGATATTCTTTCAGAAGATCCAGATCAGGAGAAATCAGTAAATGTTCCGGCATAGCCCCTTTATATTCCGGTGAAAGGAATGGTCCTTCCAGATGAATACCAAGAAGATCTGCACAATTTTCATGTCCGTTCTTCTGTGCCTCCTGATGTTTCACAGCCTCTTTTATGGTCTTCAAAGTCTGTTCTTTTGTGTCTGTCAGTATAGATGAAAGCCATGATGTGGTTCCTGTGTGGCAAAAAATGTCCGATCTTTTCGAATCCCTGCTGATCAGCCGCATTCACATCTACCTGCGCCACCATGAGTATGTACATCTATAAACCCGGTACTACATAGTTTCCTTTTGCATCATAGACTTCTTCTGCATCTCCATCTTGAGCAGAAACGATTTTTCCCTCTTTCAGAACAAGCTCTTCTTCTGAAAAAGCTCCATTTTTATATACTTTTCCATTTATGATTCGAATACTCATGTTCTTCCTTCTTTCTGTTGTCTGTTACTTATCTTATCAATCAAGTGCTGCAACAAACTCTGTGATCTTCAGATTGATGTCCGGATGTGATGTAAGAAGAGATACCGGGAAATCAGAAGTTGCTTCTCCATATGCTGCTCTTCGTACTACTGCCCGGTGCCAGTTTCTGAAACATCCCAGACGAATCTTCCTTGCATGTGAAATCTCATTAATTCCAATGGTAATACAATAATGAGGCATGTCTTCCAGAGCTCCATTAAAATCACCAATCGCATTAGCTGTTCTTGTTTCTTTTGTAATCTTAAGAACACGGGTTTCTGAGCAAGAAATTCTTCATTTGTAAGGGATGGATCTGCTTCATTAAATGCTACATGACCATTAATTCCAATTCCACCGAAACAGATATCAACGCCCCCCAGTTTTTCAATCAGTTCAGAAATATATTCCGGATGATTCGGATCCGGAAATACTCTCTGATCTTCCGGCATTACCAATCCGGGCGAACTTATCATAAACTGTACGTTGCATGAAGCCTCTGAAGCTTAACGGATGATCTTTTGAAATCCATTGTTTCTCATCATCCAGATATTCATCCATGTTAATAAACCATACATTTTTCAGGCTGATATTCTGCTCATTAACCATATCTACAAAATATGGATACTGTCCTACAGGACCTACAGGACAGATAAATACTGTTTTTCTCCCTTTTCGTTGTGTTTCTTGATCTCATCCACCATCTCATCTGCCATGGAATGAAATACTGCTGCATTATCCTCCATAACAATTACCGGAAGCTTCGGTCCATTACCCACTAACTCTTCCTTTGTATAGCTATAATAACTATGTCCCATATTGCTTTACTTCCTTTCATTTATTATCCAGCTCGTTACCTTTATTGTTGTATTTATTATAGTAGATAAAATTTTTTTAATCAACGAATTCAATGCAAATTTGCCTGGAATCTGCGCAAACGTTTTCTAAGAAATAATCATTGCTCTGAGGATTCCGGGACATTCATACTGACGTTTTCCGGCTCCAATCCCTATTTTCTTTATTTCAAATTCCTCCGGAAGCTTATCTTTCGTTCTTATTGCTGCCACAATAGCAGCACCTGTAGGTGTTACAAGTTCCCCCTCAACAGCTGTCACCTTTATACACAAATGATTTTCGCTTATCACATTCGCAACTGCAGGAACAGGAATTGGTAAAATTCCATGCTGACAGCGGACAGTTCCGCAGCCTTCATAAAGTACAGGTACAACTACATCCGTAATATCCAGATTATCCAGACAGACTGCCACAGATACAATATCTACAATGGAATCAACTGCCCCGACTTCATGAAAATGTACCTGCTCCACAGGCACATCATGTGCCTTGCTCTCTGCTTTTGCAAGAATCTCAAATATTCTCAAAGCAATCTTTTTTGCATTGTCAGTCATTGCACTATGTTCTATAATATGTGCAATTTCTTTCACCCCTCTATGTTCATGGTGATGATGACAATGCGCAGATTCTGTCTCATGTGCACATACATGGTCTGCAGCAATATGTTCATGTATATGAATCTCAGACTCTCCCGCAGTATTCTCATTATGACCATGCAGATACTTCATATCATGATCATGATTTTCATGATCTTTATCTAACATAACGTCAAAATCACAGGCTGCAATTCCGGATTTTACCACTTTGCCGGTTTTATCTGAAACCCTGATACAGGAAGACTTTGCAGTACCCTGTCCAAAACTGCCTTATCCGCCCCCAGATCAAGAAGTGCACCAACAGTCATATCACCACTAATCCCTGAATAGCACTCTAAATACAATGTTTTCCCCATAAATTTAAGCACCTCCACTTTAGTTTTATGTACTCTATCAAAAATTATATAAGTTTTTACTTTTTTATCAATGACTTTGAGTTGATTTTGCATTCAAAGTACGCAAACGTTTTCCTTCTTTTTATTGTTTTTTTTTATCAATTTACTGTATAATTAAAGTCGTTCAGAACCTCCCGACGGGGTTCTGAACGACTTTTTTTAAAACAGAAGACTCTGATTTTCTGTTTTGCACATAGTTTTAGAAAATAGTCGTATAAAAGATTGCGGGGAGTTATTATGACATTAAAAGAAATTGCCAGGCAGGCAAATGTCTCTGTTTCTACGGTTTCCAGAGTAATAAACCAGAAAAATACAAAAGCGGCAAGTCCGGAAGTTCAGGAACGTATATGGGAAATCGTACGCAAAAGCGGTTATACTCCAATGCAACAGCCCGAAGCCTCAAATTAGGACAAAAAGCTCAAATTCAGAATACAACGCCCAAATCCATTGCCTGTATTTATGCAAGAAGTAATTCCGCTGTTTCCGATCCATTCTTCTCACAGATTGCAAAAGCGATTGAACAGGAGGCCTTCAAGAGCAACTATTTTATCCGTCAGTCATTTACAGCCATGGATATTGCAAATCCCGATATGGCACGACAGCTTGCTCAATTTCCTGTAGACGGAATCGTAATTCTGGGACGATATGAGAAACAGCTGTTACGCTTCTTTACTCAAAATTATAAAAATGTGATTTATACAGGTCTGAATCCAATGGGAACCCAATATGACCAGGTAGTTTGTGACGGAAGTGATATTTCCTATAGTGCTCTTTCCTATCTTGTGGAGCTCGGACATACGAAAATCGGTTATGTAGGTGAACAGAATAATGAAGTACGTTTCAGCGGTTATAAAGATGCACTTGCCAAACTTGGGCTTCCGTTTTTGCAGAAAAATACCAGTAATGTACATCTTTCTGCAGATGGCGGTTACAAAGGTGCTAATATCCTGATGCACAATAAGGCAGATATCTCTGCAATTTTCTGTGCAAACGATACCACTGCCCTCGGAGTCATTCACGCATTAAAGGAAAAAAATTTTCGAATACCGGAAGATATTTCTGTTATCAGCGTAGATGATATAGAGACAGCTCAGTATCTTTCTCCCATGCTGACCACAGTACATATTCCTCTGGAGGAACTTGGAAGAATAACTGCAAAAACCCTGATCGACCGTATTAACGGCGGACATCGCCTTCCCATGCGTATCTCTCTTCCATTTTACATTGCCAAAAGAGACAGTTGCGGAAAACTTAACAGAAGACGTAAGACTTTTGCAAGTCTTCCTCCTCAGTAATAGAAAAAGACTCCCGGCAGCACTTCTTCCTGCCGGGAGTCTTTTCTTTAATACTATAACTGCTTTCGCAGTTTGAATCAGGCAGATATTCGCAATCTGCTCCTCAGTTTTCTTAAATTATTTCAATACAATAGCCTGTGTCAGGTGTCTCGGTGAATCTGCATCCAGATTCTTGCTGTCTGCAATATAATATCCCAGAAGCTGTCCGATAAATCCGATGATCGCACTGTACTGCATATCATTCCAGCCTTTATCCATGGAATATACATAATCAGCGATCTGATCAAAGGTATCTCCCAGTTCTCCGCCAAGAACTGCAACTGTTGCACCGTAACTCTTCATCTGCTCCATAAGTGCTTTGTCACCATCTCTGCAGGCTTTATTGCTCAAGCACACGATCAGTGTATTTTCATCTACAAGACTCATTGGTCCATGACGGTATTCCAGATCATAATATCCTTCAGAATTGCTGAGTCCCATTTCTTTCATCTTATTCATACATTCATTGGCGACACCATAATAAATACCCTGTCCAAGAATAATGTAGAGATTCAGGTTTTTATGCTCATTCATGATTTTTGCAGACAGTTCATCCATTTCTTTCAGAACCTTTTCAGAATATGGAGCATAATCTTTCATTGCAGCAATTTCATCTTTCTTACCGCCTACATACATAGCCATGATAACAGCCATATATAACATACTTGTAAAAGAACGTGTCATGATTACACTGTCTTCAGCTGTATCCGGTGAAAGAATGTAATAGTCATTATATTTTTCACTGTCTTTGTCACAGGTAATAGCCAGTGTAGTAACCTGAGGATAAGTACGAACTTTATCAATAGCCATTCTTACTTCTGTAGTATAGCTTTTTCTGGTGATCGGAAGGATCAGCACATTTCTTCCTTCTTTTACATAAGTTTCCGGGAAATAATACAGCTCAGAGCATGGAACTCCCTTTGACGGAATTCCTGTATAAGTGGAAAATGCTGCTGCTGAAGCCTGTGCCAGATAAAGAGAAGTTCCACATCCTGTAAAGATCAGCTCATCATATTTTTTCTCACCGAAGAATACCTTGTCCAGAGTTTTGAAAATATCCTCCAGAGTATCATTGACAGCCTGAAAAGAAGCCGGCTGCTGGTACATTTCTTTATAAGTCAGTTCACTGTTTTTTTTCATTTATATTTCCTCCTGAATTTAATTTTCCCTTGTGATTTTATTTTAATTGCTTTTATCTTCTCAGGCCTTTCCTTCTGAACCTGCAAGACGGATGATCTTTTTGATGTCTTCTGTCAGAGCATCATTTGCAAGCTGTGACAGTTTCCATGAATGTCCCTGATGATTTGTCTTCAATGCTTCTTCATAATGTTCTACATATTTATAACGGATTTCTGTACCAAAGTTAATCTTCGCAACACCAAGCTTAATAGCTTCTTTGATGATATCTTCTCTCATACCTGTACATCCATGAAGAACAAATGGAATATCTGTAAATTTCCTTACTTCTTCCAGAACTTCCAGTTTAATATCCGGTTCACCCTTATAATATCCATGAGCATTTCCGATTCCGATAGCCAGGGAATCCGGCTGGCACAGATCCAGGAACTGACGGACCTGCTCCGGATTTGCTACATTTTTATTCTCCATCTGAGCACCGGCTTCATCTAATCTTAAAAGTTCTCCGATTTCTGCTTCTACAGGAACGTCGAAACATTTTGCCACTTTGATCACTTCATTTGTAAGTCTGGCATTTTCTTCGATCGGTTTTGTGGAACCATCGATCATCAGGGACGTAAATCCATTCTTTAATGATTTCATGCAGATATCAAAGCTGTCACCATGGTCCAGATGGATCGCGATCGGTACACTTACTTTATTTGCACACCATTTACATACTTCTACAAACCAGTCATCTCCGGAATATGCTCCTGTAGCTACATAATGAGCCAGGATCGCAGGTGAATGCATTTCTTCCGCTGCTCTGCAGATTGCCCAGATAATATCATAGTTTCCACCCTGTGTGTTCATTGCAGGCACTGCATAATGTTCTCTTCGTGCCTTTTCAAGCATTTCCTTACTTGTAACTAACATATTTTCACTTCTTTCCCCTGCTCCCGGCAGGTTATATTTATTTATCTTTTCATTACTGTTTACAATAACATTTTTTCCCTGTGCTTTCCCTGATGACCAGTCTGGCTGTAAAGCTTATTTTTTTATCCACCCCATCATGACGGATCAGTGACAGAAGTGCTTCCATTGCAGATTTTGCCACTTCTTCTTTCTGTATCTCCACTGTAGTAAGAGCCGGGCTTACATAATTACTTATAAAATCATTATCAAATCCAGTCACCATCAGATCATCCGGGACTTTTCTCCCGGTTCTTCCTGCCACAGAAAGTGCCACTGCAGCCAGATTATCATATCTTGCCACTATTGCATCAACAGAAGGATTTTTTTCCAGCAGTAACTGCAGCCTCTTTTCCAGTTTTTTATATCCTCACATCTCGGAAATCCTCTGCTCCTGTGCAAAGTAATTTCTGATTCTTTTATCTGATCAAAAAATCCCTTCCAGTGAATATCCCTGTCACATTGTTTTCCTGTTTTATCAAGATAAACAAAATTTCGGCATCCGTTTTTCACAAGATGTTTGACACATTCTCTGCTGCCTTCATAAAGCCCTGTATCTACCACAACCGTATCCCGAAGATCACAGCTGATCTCCCTGTTTAAAAACAGTACCATAGGGATTCCTGACTTCACCAGAAGCTTCAGTTCCCTGTCCGTTACACCGGAAGCACTGACAAATAAACCATCAAACTGTCTGCTTAGAATCTGACTTACAAACTCATCTTCCTCCTGGCTCTCACAAAGAGAGATCATATATCCCCGTCTGTAAGCATCCCTGCTCATCTGGCTTACCAGTTCGGAAAAATAACCACTGCTCAGTTCTTCTGCAAGAAAAAGAATCTGCAGGCTGCCTTTTCCGTGAAGAGCCCTTGCAATATTGTTGATGATACTGAAGTTTTTCCACAACCTCAAGAACACGCTGCCTTTTTTCCTCTTTCACATAACGATTTTTGTTAAGTACATAAGAAACTATTGTTTCCGACACTCCTGCTTCTCTTGCAACATCTTTTCTTGTTACTTTCTGTCGTCCACTCTCCACTGTTCTGTTCCTTTCCGGATGACTTTCTTAATATACACACGAGTGTATATTTTTTTCAAAGATTACACAGACATCTCTGCCTGTGTAATCTTTCTTATTATTCTGCGCAAGCTTCTTCCATTACATCGAAAAGAACATAATTATCAACTGGTGTTTCTTCACAGTCACCGCTCTCAACAAATGATTTCTGCTGCAGTTCATAATAGCCTTTGACATCATCCATATGATCCTGATGAATTCACTTGTTGTCCAGTCTGCTACTTCTACCTGATCAAGAAGGGCATTTTTTTCAAGTTTAATCTTGTCAGCAATCCAGCCGCACACTTCATCATCATGGCTGTGGTCTGCACGATAGTCAAATCCTTTGTAAAGAGCTCTTGCAAATCTTACAAGTACGTCATGATTTTCTTCAGCATATTTCGGCATTGCAATCCAACTTGCAAGAGATACAGTTTGATCAATAAATGTTTTGTTATCTGTCAGCTGTACACCATCATCTCCAAGTTCCTCAAGACTTTCAAAGAGTTCGGTACCCATGTTGCACACGCATCAACACTGCCAGAAAGCATTGCTGTTACAATGTTTGTTGCATCCATATCCATTGCTGTGATATCATCCATCGTCATACCTCCTTTTGCAAGGGTTTTATTCAGGATATCTTCACTGGATGTTCCTGAAGAATAAGCAATTGTTTTTCCTTTTAATCCTTCAATTGTATCTGTTCCTTTTTCCTTACTTCCGATTACACATCACCATTAGATACATGTGCAAGTGCAAAGATATCAGCTTTACCGTTGATGCAAAGTTTGTGGGCTCCCTGTCCGATGTATCCAACATCAATAGATCCAGATTCCATAGCCTGAATGATTGTCGGTCCATCGGAGAACTCTGTAAGCTGTACATCAATATTCTCATCATCAAAATATCCAAGTTCAATTGCAGAGATAAGACCATTTAAACTTGCATAATCAGGCATATAAGCTACATTTACAGTTACTTTTTCCGGTTCTTCCTCTGTTGCTGCACTTACGCCCATTGCTCCACCACAAATGACCATAGATGCGGTTACTGCCATTGCTGCTAACTTTTTCCATGTTTTTCTCATAGTTCTACTTCCTTTCTTTTCCATTTTTTAGGGTAGTATTTAATAGTTTCTCTTTATTCTGAACTGTTCCGTACCGGCAACAGCCAAAATTCATTATTTTCTTACTTCCAGATACTCCTGATATACCTGACTCCAGATATGATTTTCAACTCCATAAATCTCGGACTCATCTTAGTTTCCTGATCACGTGGATACGGAATATCGATATCTACGATATCTTTGATACGTCCAGGTCTGGCACTCATAACGATAACTCTCTGAGCCAGAATGATCGCCTCATCTACATCATGTGTGATGAAGAAACATGTTTTTCTTTCACTTTCCCATGTTTTCAGAAGTTCTGTCTGCAGCTGGGTTCTTGTCTGGGCATCCAGAGCTCCGAATGGCTCATCCATAAGAAGAACTTCAGGTTTTACAGCATAGGCTCTTGCAATTGCAACACGCTGTTTCATACCACCGGAAAGTTCCTTCGGATAATGATCTACGAAATCTTCAAGCTGTACCATCTTGATATATTTCATTGCGATTTCTTTTGCTTCAGCATCGCTCTTGCCCTGCAGTTTCAATCCAAACATAACATTTTTCAGAACTGTCAGCCATGGGAACAATGCATACTGCTGGAATACAACGCCTCTCTCTGTACCTGTTCCCTCGATCTTTTTGCCGTCAATGTATACAGCTCCACTGGTTGGAGTATCCAGTCCTGCGATAATATTCAGCAATGTAGATTTACCGCATCCGGAAGGTCCTACCACACAGATAAATTCATTTTCTTTAATATCAAGATTAACTCCGTTTAATGCAGTCATCTCGCCTTACGGGTCTGATAAATCTTTTTAACGTTATCAATCTTAAGTTTGTCACTCTCTCTTCTCCTGCCATCCTGTTAACCTTCCTTCTAAGAATTTAATGATTTTTTCCATTACCAGTCCGATGATACCAATGATGATGATATACATCAGCATGCCTGCTGTTTCAAAACTGTTTGCCAGAGAACGGATTCTCATTCCAAGTCCGGCAGTAGCTCCTGTTGTTTCTGCTGCGATCAATGTTGTCAGTGCAACGGAAATACCAAGTCGAACAGCTGTTAAAATAAACGGGGTTGTTGCCGGGAAAATAACTTTTACAAATATATCTCTGTCTTTTGCGCCAAGAACTCTGGCTGCTTTTACTAAAGTATTATCAATGTTTCTTACACCCTGATAGATTGTAACTGTCATGATCAGGAATGTTGCGATCCAGATAACGATGATCTGTGGTTTTCTACCAACACCAGCTGTAATAACTACCAACGGTACATATGCCAGAGGTGGGATGTTACGAATAAACTGAATCCATGGTTCCAGAACTCCTCTGATCGGCAGGTACCATGCCATAAGAAATGCAACCGGTACTGCGGTTATAAAGCCGAGTGCAAATCCGGCCAGGATTGAAATCATTGAACTACAAAAATCCTGTCCCAGTGCCCCATTATCAATCATTCGTTTGGCTGCCTCAAGAATAGCCGGAATAAATGGGAAGCTTCGTGCTGTTTTTGGATTAATGGATAATGCATACCATAACAGGATTGCTGCTGCAAGGGAAATCAGTACCCATGCCCATCCCGGGATAGACTGCATTACTCCTTTTTTCTTTTTTCCATAGTTACTCTCCTTTCAATGGAACATTTTCATTTTTGTTTTGTATATTTTTCGTTTTAAAGATAATCCTTGAAATTCAGGAATTCCGGAAGTGGATCTCCGATCAGCGGGCGACACCAGTCAACAAATTCCTGTGTTACATCGTTACCTCTTTCATTTATAAAATTGTCAGGCATCTTCCGTTCATAAAGCATAACTTCTTTGATAGGAACAAGCTTTGTTTTCATCTGATACACCGTTCCCGGGACCCGTTCAAAACCTACCATCACTCCGCTGTTTCCTTCAACAGCACTCCTCAGTGCAACTGTGCCGGCCTGTCTTGCTTCTTCTCTGTCCACCGGTGACTGAAGTGCTACAGAAGCTCTTCCGCAAAGTCCGGGTTTTTCGCTTCTTGCTTTTACGCCAAGTTTCTTAACTACCAGATTCGCAAGATGTGAACTTACATCTCCATAATAAACAGCTCTTTCTGATTTAAAGATCGGAGGAACAATAGATTCTCCATTTGCATCATGAAGTCCCTCACTTACCAGAACTACTACTCCACCCTGCTTTTTCTGAAGTCTGGATACATCCTCAAGAAACTCATCTTCATTAAAGTTTCGTTCCGGCAGATAGATCAGGTGAGGAGCATCTCCCTGTTTCCTTCTTGCAAGTGCGGAAGCTGCTGTGATCCATCCTGCATTTCTTCCCATGGCTTCCATAATACATACATGAATGGGAAGAGATTTTACATCTTCACCAACTTCCTGGGTAGAAGCTGCAATAAATCTTGCCGCACTTCCATATCCTGGTGAGTGATCTGTCATTGCGATATCATTGTCAATCGTTTTTGGAATTCCAACAACTTTGATATCCTGATCCTTACAGACCTCATAAATATGTCCGCATGCATCCATAGTTCCGTTTCCGCCATTCAGAAGAACATATTTAATATCATGTTTTTTAAAGATATCCACCATTTTTTCATAATCTTTTTCATATAGAGGATATCTGGAAGATCCAATTGCCGAAGCAGGTGTATGCAAAAGAAGTTTCAATTTTTCATCATCAAACGAAGTCAAATCTATGAAAGTTTCTGAAAAAATTGCTCCGGTTCCACCAATCGCTCCGTAAACTTTTCCAACCTCCGGATTTCGTTTTGCTTCTTCGATCACACCGTAAAGGGATGCATTGATGACTGCTGTAGGCCCACCTCCATGTACCACTAATACATTTTGTGACATATTCCGCTTTCCTTTCTATTGTTTATTGTGCATCTTACAATAAACTTTTTATTTTTCTTGAATATGTTTTATTCAATTTCACTTTGTACTCTTATCTTAACATAATTTCACAAAAACAAAAGCACAATTAATGAAAACGTTATCTGGATATTTTGTATAATTTGTCATGTTGTTTTTTGTCTATTTTTTATTATTATTTATATTATTCTTTATTTTTCATCCGTTTTTATTTTTTTCAAATATCCGTCCAAATTTTACAGGTTTATAGAAAACAAAGAGATCAAAAAGACGTTCATCTTTTTGATCTCTTTGTTTTTTATTGTTATATGTCTGATTAATTTGACTATTTGCAGTCCGTCATTACACAAACGTTTGCTTTATCATATAGTGATTTACGCTTTTTTTACAGCGCTCAAAACCACATTTGCCACACCACACAAAACCATTGCCAATATAGGATTTATTTTAAATTTACGAAGCAGCACCAACGCGATCACAAAAAATATGATCATTTCCACACATACATTCTGGCGTATAAGATTTACAGTACCATCAATGAAAAATGCAGAAATTAAAATCGTTACCCCTGCTTTGGCGATCATCGATACAACTGCCGGTCTGAGAG
>ENA-OQAS01000757-OQAS01000757.1-human-gut-metagenome-genome-assembly--contig:-NODE-757-length-16382-cov-5.176069_pt1 | contig 16382 bp, 20 predicted proteins | sample MGYA00242733_ERZ504523 | MGnify/ENA primary metagenome ERZ504523 (study PRJEB26092, sample SAMD00036239) | human gut metagenome | host: Homo sapiens | study: EMG produced TPA metagenomics assembly of... | reverse complement strand
TCGATCGATGCTCAGACGTACGTAGCTGTACATCGATCGATGCTCAGACGTACGTAGCTGTACAGAAAAAGTGCTGCAAGGCATACCGTTTGAAAAAGTTTTTTCGCGATTTTCATCGTTCCTGTCCGGCTTTCCTCTGCTTCTTTGGCTGGCTTTTCTGCGTCTGTCCCGGCACAGGCGGTTTTCTGGCTGCTTTCAGGATCGGCTCTGTCGGAATCTGGTTCTGTCTGCAGCCCTTTAAGATTCCGGTCAGGTACGACCGTCCGGGCGGATTAAAGTTCTGCATGTAATCTTTTGTCATGATATAGACAATGGCTTTGATCTCTCTTCCGCCTTTATTCTTGACGGTGATTTCCTGTTTGTCGTAAAAATCAGGATAGCTTCATAAAGATCTAGGCTCTTTTCGCAGTCCCCGGTCAGTGACCAGAGGACGCCGTCCACATGGCTTCCCTCTTCCGGGAAGATGGTGGCAAGACCGCTTCCTGCGGCTGCAAAGGTCAGCCGATACCCCTCCAGGCGGACGGTTTCTACCATCTCCGCCTTTGGGCACCGATATGCATCTGGTCCAGATCCATGTTGCTTCCATACGCAAAATATAATTGTTTCAGCCTATCTGCCCCCTTTTTTCTTCTTTCTTCTGGATGCCACACCCATGCCGATCAGACCGCTTGTGGAAAGGATTAGGCACAGGGCCGGAAAACAGAGGTTGGTGTCATCGCCTGTTTTCGGGTTACTTACAGACGGGGTGTCCTCCGGCAGCTTCTCGTTCGTCACTTTCTGGATGACTTCAATCACTGGGGTTTTGTCATCTACATAAGTAAATGTCACTTCATGCTTGGTCTCATCCATCTGATATCCTTCCGGTGCTTTGGTCTCAACCAGATAATAAATGGCTGCCTTATCAAATTTGCCATCCTTATAAGTTCCGATTGCAAGCAGTCCGCTGGTTGCATGACCGTTTTCATCAGTGGTCAGGGTTTCTACACTTGCCATCGGCATCCCTCAATTCAAATTCCGCACCTTTCAGTGCAGCTCCGGTATCCTTGTCCGTTTTCTCAATGATCAGACGTCCCTTTGCGGTATCATCTTTCATGGCTACCTTCTGGATCTCTGCTGTGTCTGCCACCTCGAAGGTGATCTCTTCCGAAACGACATAACCGTTTGGAGCCTGCTCTTCTTTCAGGGTGTATTTACCGATTGGAAGTTTTTCGATATAATGCGGCTCTTTACCGGAAGTCCAGGTTTCTACGATATTGCCATTTTCATCTGTGATGGTCAGTTTGGCTCCTTCGATCTCATTATCTCCGGTAATATCCGTTTTGCTGATCTCCACTTTGGTCACATCATCTTCCATTACCTGTTTCTGGATCTCTACAGTATTCTCCACGGTGAATGTGATGCTTTCCGCAGTGGCATATCCATCGGCCGGCTTGGTTTCTGTCAGGGTGTACGATTTTCCTACAACCAATTCTTTGATGATGTGCGGCTCCTTGGTGGATGTCCATTCCTCAACAACAGCCCCGTTTTCATCCGTCAGCTGTAATCTGGCTCCCGGCAGTTCCTCGCCTGTGGTCAGATCGGTTTTGGAAAGTTCCACGGTTGTCGGCTCATCTTCAAATACGAACTCATAGGACACTTCTGCTTCTTTGTCTCCCTGGTACTCAAAAACAAATTCCTGTTCTTCTCCGGTGGTAACAAATCCATCCGGTGCATACAGCTCCTTCACATAATAGGTTCCGTCAATCGGCAGGTCTGCAATAAAGGAAATCTTTCCATCTACATCTGTTGTTTTTAACTCGATCAGAGTATCTGCTTCCATCAGCACCTTTCCAGATGCGGACAGGATGTCGTTCCTAGTGTACAATCCAAAGATGCCGCCTTTTAATACACGGTCGGTATCCCTTTCTTTCTTCAGGACGTTCACTTTCACCTTCTGGCGGTTGTTCTGCCAGTCCTCATCGTATACGACAACCGGGGTATCCTGATCTCGGTAGGAAAGATCTACATATCGTGGTTCTTCATCCAGGATATAACCATATGCTGTGCCTACCTCTTTGACATAATATTTTCCAACCGGAAGGCAGATACTTCTGCAACACCGTTTGCATCGGTAGTTACAGTTGCTACCAGTTCGTCCTTGGAATAATAGTCCGGGCTTACGCCATCAGCTGCTTTGATATCTTCGGCAGCACGGATTTCGAAGGTAACGTCTGTCAGGCTTCCTGTAATGTACTCAAAGAAATGTTCCACAACACCTTTGACGTTATCCAGCAGGGTGATCTTATCGAGGAATTCGCCCTTCTTGTTTACGATCAGCAGTGCTTTCGGTACATGGTCCTGCATTTCCACTTTCTGTATTTCTGCGGTATCCTCGATGGTGAATTTCACATCCGTAGTCTTTAAATAACCAAGCGGTGCAAGGGATTCACGGAGGATATAGGTTTTTCCAACAGTCAGATATTTGATCACATGAGGCTCATCCTTTACGGAAGTCCAGCTGTCGATCACGTTTCCATCCTCATCCAGAACAGAAAGGGATGCTTCGTTCAACTCCACGCCTGTTGTCAGATCGGATTTTGTCACCTCGATGGTCGTCGGCTGGTTCTTCTTAATCGATTTCAGTTTAATGGTCTGGATGTCTTGTCCCTGATAGGTGGCATCAAATTCCAGTACCTCATCAGAGGATACAAAACCGTCCGGTGCAGAAATTTCTTTTACATAATAAGTTCCAAGCGGCAGGTCCAGGGTGAAGTGTGCCTGTCCCTTTTCATCGCTTGTAATCTCCTGTAATAAGGTGTCCGCTTTCACGATTACATTGTCACCGGATTTGATCTCATTCTTATTATAAAGACCAAAGACGGCTCCAGCTACCACGCTTCCGGTTTCTGCATCCTGTTTTTCCACGGTGATGCTTACCTTCTGGCGTTCATTGGTAAATGTCACTTCTTCGTCTACAACCGGGGTATCCTGTCCGGCATAGGTAAAGGTTACCTTTTCTCCTTTGGCATTCCAGGTGTATCCTTCCGGTGCTTTTTTCTCTTCTACACGGTATTTTCCGAGCGGAAGATTCTCGATTACGGCACTTCCGGTTTCATCGGTCGTTACCGTTGCACCAGTGTGTCCTTGGCATATTCCAGATAACGGTTGCCGTTCTCATCTGTCTGATGGTCTGCGGTATAGATATCCTCGGAGGCGTAAACTTCAAACACGGCTCCTGCAAGGCTGGCTTCCTCATAAGTAAAGTCTTTATCAAAACCTTTGACTACTTCGCCTTCTTTGCGGATGGTCAGTCTGCCCTTAGCTGGGTGGTTCTCAAAATCCACCTCGATGATCAGTCACCGCTGACCGGATCTTCCTGGTATGCGGTATCACTGTCTACCTTGATTTCCACGGTATTGGTGCTGTGGGTATATCCATCTGGTGCAGTCACTTCTTCGATGCGGTAATTTCCACAAGCCAGATTCTGTGGCAGGATCAGGTATCCGTTTTCATCCGTAAAATAGGATTTATGTACCGTAGTGGATGGATAAGTAGTCACTTGTTCTACATATTTCTTGTTATCCAGATCGTATACCTTAAATTCAGTATTCGGAACCAGAACAGATTTCTTTGTCTCGTCATCTTTTTTGACGATTTTTAATTTTGCTTCAAACTCTTCGTCCAGAAGCACACGCCATACCTGCGGCTGATCCGGATTGTTTTCCGAGATCACAACCTTAAAGTCATCGACTGGTTTGAAGTTGTGCGGTGTGGTGGTTTCTCTTACAATGTAGGTTCCGTATGCAAGCGGAATGGAGCATGCATATCCACGCTCATCTGTGAACATTTCTGTCTGTCCGTCTGCGGTCAGCACGACCGGGGTAGCAGATGCAAAATCATAGGAGCCGTCCTTATTTTTCTTCAGGCTGCTCTCCAGGTAAGCACGGAATCCCACACCTTTTAACAGATCGGCATCGGTCTTTCCGTTGTTGGCTGCTTTGATGACCTGAAACGGCTGTTTGATCACATCTTCCAGAGAAGTTGCGGTACGTTCTACCGTCTGAACCAGATCTCCCTCGTCATTGCACTCCAGATCATGTTCTTCCGTGTCTGCCAGATATCCGACAGGCGGAATCAGTTCTTTAACGTAATACTTTCCGAGATAGAGGTCTGCGACTTCTGCATTTCCCTCTGTATCCGTAGTCAGGGTTGCAATCTGTGTTCCTGCCGGGTAAAGAACACCTGTCTGTCCATCTGGATGTACGATATCTTCACGGGCATACAATCCGTAAACAGCACCCTCAAGTGTTGCATCTCCCTGTGCGGTCTTTCCGGTTTCGGAATCCTCTTTTACCAGTTTGATCTTCGCATTGATCCGCTCATTCTGGAACGTATGGTTGAAAGAAACCGTTGCCTCTTTGTCTGTGGTGTACTGGAAGGTAAAGGAGTACACATCCTCGCCGTTTCTCACATATCCAGCTGGTGCACCCAGCTCTTTCATGTAGTAGCTGTTGGCGATCGGCAGGTCTGCCTGATATACGGCTTTTCCGTCTGTTCCGGTCACTGCTTTCTCAATGAGAGTATCTTTCTTGACCACAATGGTTCCGTCCGCTGCTTTGATGTCATTTCCGGCATACAGACCATAAGTGCCGCCCGGAAGATATTTCCTGGTTTCTTTATCCTGTTTGTATACACTCACGCTTGCTTTCTGGCGGTCATTTTTGAATGTCACGCTTCCCATGACCTTTTCCACATTACTTCCGGCATAGAAAAGGGTGATCTCCTGGCTTTCACCAGTGCATACCAGATTTTGTGGTGCCTGCATTTCTTTTACCACATATTTCCCCAGATATAGCTTGTCCAGTGTGGCACTTCCGTCATCCCCGGTGGTGAGTCCGGCTTTAACCAGTGCATCTTTTTTGTAGATGATTGTTCCGTCTGCGGATACAATGTCCTCTGCAGCATAAACGTTGTAAACCGCGCCTTTTTGTTTCTGCTCTGTATAAACAAAGGAAACACCATCATCGGTCACCTTTGCCCCAGTCAGGACTTCGCCTAATTTGTAAACGGTCAGGCTTGCCATCTGCTCTGCATCGGTAACGGTCTGTTTTACGGTATCCCCGATGACCAGTTTCACATCGTAGGCTTTGGTATCCAGCAGATATCCGTTTGGTACGGAGATTTCTTTCAGGTATACGGTATCCTGTGTTTTGGTGATCGTAACGCTGGAAGCTCCGTTGGCATCTGTGGCCGGCATCTTTGTGATCAGGTTCTTTCCATCCTTGTCACTGTAAACGCCATAAACTGCACCTGCGATGGCTTTGTTGCTCTTACGGTCTTTCTTTACGATCTCCAGAGTTGCCTTTTTTACCCATGATACTTTAAAATCTACATATTTCTCATCGGTCACACCCTCGCCAAATACCAGGGCAAGGTCCTGTGTCTCGCTTCCGGTTGTGATCTTATAAGCGGAATAATCTTTGATGATGCTTCCCTTCATGGTGACAGACCATTCCCCTTTGACATCCACTGCCTGTGTCAGCGGTGCAGATAAGTAGAATTTGGTACCGCCGCAGATCTCCACGGATGCACCTGCACTGCTTGTTTTTCCCGTTGTCACATTATGCAGTTTGACACCGGACGGCAGCTTCATGGTGATGGTCTGCAGTTCGGATGCCTTGAAGGTGATCTCTTCTGTTCTCTGGCTGTTGCCGCTGATATATGCGGTAACATTTGCATTGGAGAAACTCATGTCCACTTCCGGTATCTCCGGCTGGCTCATGCAATAATTGTAGAGTTCCATTGCCAGAGCCTGTCCGGTTGCATTCGTACCGGAAAAAGCGTCACTACTGTTATTGGCATAAGACGCAGCCAGATGGACAATGATAAACTGTTTTCCAGCGGAAAATCAGGATGTTTCTCTGAGAAAAATCCATTTTCGCCGGATGCTTTTGTGCCGTAGTAGCATACTTTTGCCAGTGCTTTGCTGTCACCCAGTTTGGTGATCTTATAGACACCATCCCCAGGTCCTGCCTTGGACGGCTGCACACAGTAGGCAGTTGCAGACACGTTTCCAAATTTTACGGTATATTTATAAGTTACATAGGAACCCAGACCGTAGTCTGCATAATAGTATGCAGCCCCTCTTGTCACATCTACGTCCTGTGTTGCTCTTGTACTGGTATTGACTGCGGTGAATGAAACGGTTTCCCCATCTTCCATTGCCATCAGGTCAATATCCTGTTCCCCTGCCTGCTCCAGAACATCGCTGAGTGTCAGCCCGGATTCTTCATCGGTTGTATTTTCCGTTTCGGATTCCTCTAATGCAGCATCAAACTCGGATTCGGAAAGTCCGTCCTGAAATTCGGGTTCTGTTTCTTCCGGTTCTTCTGTTTCAGATTCAGCTGTCTCCGGCTCAACAATTTCTGTCTCTACAGGCACTGTCTCAGTTTCTTCCTGCGAGGCAGCTTCCTCATCATCAGAACCTGTATCCTCTTCGGTAACTGCCTGTTCTGTCTGCGGTTCACTCTGAGCTGCTGTCACAGGCTCTTTTACGATCAGGTTTCTCCCAATCTGATAAACCGGGTGGTTCTGGTTGACTGGCTCCACATAATAAACGGCATGGTAAGTGTCTGCATGGCTGGTGCTGAAGTTCTCCCCGGCGTCATTCTCTGCTTTCTGGAATGTCACTTTGACTTTGCTTTCGTCCTTGATTTCCAAATTTGTAAAATCCGTGGAAACATCAAAGTCCTGTCCGACTTCCAGCTCCAGATCGGTGGCTTTTACCACTTCATTTTCATCCAGCTGATCCTTTACGGATTCATACGCTGGCGGTTCCGCCGCTTTCGGCTCTTCCGAAGCATACACCGTCAGCGGTGAAATGACCGTGGATAAGATGGTGACTGCCGCCATCACCCCTGAAAGGATTCGCCTGAATCGATATTTACTCTTCATGTTTTCTACCTCTTTCTTCTTTTTCTTCATTTTGCATAAGAACAGCCGGATGTTTCCACCCGGCCTGTCTGTTCTCATTATTCTGTTATCTCGCATCATCTGTCCGTCTTGGATTCTGCAGACAGGCATAGGTACTTTTGTCATACCGCCATGCCTTATCCCCGTCCAGATTGGCAAGCAGATGCTTCCGCACATTTTTGTATTCGTCCCCGATTAGTCCGAGGCGGAGCAAAAAGGTACGGAACGTAAATGCCGGGTTATCCCCGATCTCCGTCTTTTTGGCATGGGTACAGGACTGGTTGACCGCCTGTGCGGATATGGCAAGTGCCAGCGTAATGTTTGACCGGACTTTTCCTGCATGGAGGGTGCTTTCAAAACAACGCCATTCCAGTGTTCCCTTGGAAAAAACAGCATGTAGGTTTAAGGCATAATACCTTGTCCAGTTGTAATGCTCGGAGCTTCCGTCATTTCCCTCATACCATGCCCTTTTGAATTTTTCCATCGTGATGGTGCTGTTTGGCATCCGGCGGATCTTCTCCAATACCATAGGACGGACTTTCTGGCAATACTCATCTTCCCTTCTCGTCTGTACATTTAAGGCTTTGAACAGAATATCCTCTTTGCAGTACATGATCGTCAGTGCATTTTTCAGACTCCTTGGTGTATGGTTGGATGCGTCCACATGGACATGCATGCCACAGGATGAATTGACAAAAGCACCTGCGTTTTTGACACACCGCACCACTTCCTGGAGTTTCCCCATTTCCGAATATTCCAATTTCGGGGATACCATTTCTGTCGAATAATCTCCATCGGCATCTATTACAGTACCATTTGCCAGCCTTTCACAGTCGATACTGCTGTCCCTTGAAAATTTCCACGTTTTTCCATCTAAATCTTTTACACACCAGGAATCGTAAGAACGGATATGATATGGCTCTGTTCCGAACATTCTTCCAATCGCAACAGCCGCATCATAGCGGCTGATACCTGTCATCTCAATCTCTGTACCAAAATACTGGTCTTTTAGGTCGATCTGCTTCACCCACCCTTCGCTTCTGGAACAGGTGAGCCGCTTTGGATCTCTTCATCTACTGCTTTCAAATTTCTGCCTATTGCTTCAATGACATTGACAGTGACACCATTACCGGCCTGCTTGTAAAGCTGGTTATCCGATGTTTCTTTTTCCATCTTGGAAATCTGACCATCCCGGTATCCCTGCAGCCGCAGACACTCCCTTGGCGTCAGCCTGCGGATTCTGCCGTGGTAAATCACTCCATGACGGTCAGTTGCCGTAATGGTGAACATTGGCTCTTCCGGTTCTTTCATCCTTCTTCCATTCTGGCGGACTTTTTCCCTGGCCGGTGTCAGCACTGCCCTTGGCGGTTCTCCACCAGCACCCCGGAACTTCGCCCTGTGGTTATGGATGCTGGAATCTGTCTGGTATTCAGACATCTTGCAACGTCTGTCACCAGCGGCGGAGGGGAGATATCTACAAAATGCAGTGTTCCCTGCTGGTTTCCGGTCGTCAGGGTATGGGCGATCTCATGCCCGACTCTTCCCCTGCGGCTGTTGATTCCCGGATATCCGAGATCGATGCTGTCCCCCTCGTAGGCCATCTTGTATCCTTTTCGGGTGTTTTCCTTGATTGGGATACCGACTTCGTATAATCCGGTCTTGCCGCCCATACCACCAGCCCCGCTGGTCAGCGTGCAGCTCAGTCCTTCTTCTGCGTAGACTCTTTCTCCCTGTTTGCCAGCATGGACTTGTATAAGAGCTGTTCCATTTGCTTTTGGGAAAGGTAATATTTTTCCGGCACATCTTCCATCAAGATATCCGACAATATACACCCGCTTCCTTGACTGGGGGACTCCGAAATCCTTGCTGTTAAGCACTTTCCATTCGACATGATACCCCAGTTCAGATAGCGTACTGAGGATGGTGTGAAACGTCCGCCCTTTGTCATGCGAAAGCAGACGGGTACGTTTTCAAGGAGAAAATACGCAGGTCGTTTGTCTGCAACCAGTCTGGCAACTTCAAAGAAAAGGGTTCCTCTTGCATCGGCAAATCCTTCCCTTCGTCCAGCGATTGAGAATGCCTGGCAAGGAAATCCCGCACATAAAAGATCAAAGTCCGGCATTCGTTCTGTTTCAATATTTCTTGCGTCATTGCAGAACCACTCTCCTTCCGTATCAAACAGCACCCGGTAGTTGTGGTCTGCATATGCATCTGCTTCACAGTGTCCGACACAGGTGAAGCCCCCTGCCCTGTGCAGCCCTTCTCGGAATCCTCCGATTCCACTGAACAGGTCAAAAAATCGAATTGTTCCGGCTATCAGCTCCCTTCGCTGTGAAAAAAACAGTGCAGATTTCTCTGCACCGTTTCCGTCTCTTGGTTTCTGTTTTGTGATGTCTATTCTTCTGATTCCGCTTCCTCTGGCTCAGATTCTTCTGCTTCTTCGGTTTCCAGTTCTGTTGGCTCTGCTTCCGCTGGCTCTTCGTTTTCTGGCTCTGTCGGCTCTTCATCTGCTTCAGCTTCGTCCGGTTCTGTCATTTCTCCGTCTGTTTCAGCTTCCAGTGCTTCTGTCTCAGGCTCTTCTGCTTCAGGTTCTGCTGACTCTTCATCCGGTTCTGATTTCGCAGTCTCAGGATCTTCCATTTCTGTTTCTTCGGCTTCCTCTGACTCTGCTTTCCATTTGGCTTCTTCTTTTTCGATTGCATCTTCGATAAGCCCGATTAAGAAGTCTTTCTGTTTCATGCCATTCCTGGCGAGGACTGCTTTCAGTCTGGAAAATAAATCCTCGGTTACCTGTACTGCTACTGTTCTTAAATCTGCCATGTTCGTCTTTTCTCCTTTTCTTGTCATGTGTTCTTCGATTACCATTTCAAGGTATTTTGGTATGCTGATTCCTAACTCTTCGACTTCCAGTTTTAGCTTTTCATGCAGCTCTACCGGAATTTTTCCGCATATGTTTTTCATCTCCATTGTGTTCGTTCTCCTTTCTTTTTTCTACATACAACATACCCTAAAACGTGACAGAAAGCTATTCACAATACCCAACGAATATGAGGCTCTCAAAAGCTCCCAAAGGATGCAGATCCAATAACATTCAATAGGCATCACCCCTTTCAAAAATCCGTGATTTATACTAATTTGACTGCTTGAAATTTGGCTATTTTATCACCAGGAAAGACTTGCCTTTTTCAGAATGCATCCTCAAGCCCGGAGAGAAAATCCAGCATCTGGGACGGGATTTCTTCCTTTTTTGAAACCCTCTCCCCGGAGCCAGAAATGGAAACACCTGCCAGTTCTTCCCGGATAGCCTGCCGGATGCTTTTCTCCAGCTGGTTGTTTTCCTGATCTTTTAAAATCACCTGAACCAGATAGCTGCTCTTCTGTCCATCTGGAACACTTTGCAGGATCTCCCATGCCTTTTTGTGATCTGGGTTATCAAGGTTCAGGCGGAACGAGAAAACGGGTCTCTTTACTTCGCGCACATCTGCCCCACAATCCGCTCATAGCCGGAAGCATTGGCGTGTATGTCTGTCAGGTAAATCTGCCGACACAGCCTGTCCTGCGGTGTCACGTGCCGTTTCAGAATGCTGGCTCCGCCGCCCATGATCACGGACGGAATTGCCTTCAGATCGAACCCGGCTTCCATAATTGCAGACAGTATTTTCTCCGTGTAGAGCCTTCCCTGCCGGACAATGATTTCTTTTGCGGCCGTCCATGCTGCAGCTCTGGCCGTTCAGAACACGTTCGATCTGAATATCCGTTACAGACAGTCCGGTATTTCTGCGTACCTGCTCGGTGATCTCATCCACACACCGGATCACACCAAGTTCCAGGCTGCGGCAGGTAGCGGCATTTGGAACACTGTTGTCCAGCCGCATCAGGTCTACGGTCCAGCCACCAATATCTGCGAGAAGAACAGAAGGCTCGTCTCGAACACATTCCGGGTGAAGAGCCAGGGCAGAGTATCCCTGTGGGAACAGTTTTACATCCTGAATCCGGATCTCATAGCTCTCATCCTCGTACCGGAAACGCAGAGGCTGCTCTTTCCGAAACAGATATTCCCGGAACCCTTTTTTCTCCCTGCCAAAACTTGCCAGTGGGAGGCCGGCTGCCAGAACCACATCTGTTTTCCTCTCTTCCCGGCGGTAGCGGATCTCCTGTGCAATGGCTGCCATTGTCAAAAGATAATAATTGTCATTGGAAGTCTTGCTTCTCATCAGCGTCTGCCGCCCAGTTCCACACACATAAAATTTCCCATTGTACTGCAGGACATTCTGCATGGTATACGGCTCATAATCGTACCCGGTCAGTCCAGTCGGGAAACACACATGGGGAGTTTTGATGGCATAATATCCATGATCGATTCCTATAATGATAAGTCACCACATCCTTTCAGGTTTTTCTTGTTCTTTTCCAGCAGGTGGTCTTTTGGTCTGGAAAAAGAAAAAGGGCAGAACCCCGAAGAGCCCTGCCCATGATATTTGCATTAGTTTACGTTGCTATTTATTGTTCGTTATTAAAAGCGAATACTATTGTTTCTAGTAATTTTTTCATATTTTTCCATTCTTCTGTTTTAAAAACTTCATCACCTCTCTCAATTTTATTACGCATTTCATGAAACTTATGCTTTATATCATCTTTATAAGAAATCACTCCTTGATATAATGCTTCTTCAACATTATTTTTATTTCGTATTCGTTTTCTCGATTCCCATTCAATTGGATAATAGTTCCCACCAGTTTTTATAATGGAATCTGGCAAATACAATTCAATAGAAGCAGCTTTCTTGTTAATGTCATCAGGCACAATTTTCCCATTAGGTGCAATAGTTGGTATTTATGAAACATTGTAATTTCTGGATATAATAATATTCTAAAATTTGCCGGCCAGTTTTTTATTTCATTTAATAATGAGCATTTACTAGAATATCCCTCTGCATCATTATCAAAAATTGCAATAAAATTTGCTCTAATTTTTGAAAAATAAAAAGTTTTAAGATTTTTTATTACATATGATGTTCCTCCATCTCTTTTTCCACCAGATTCATCACTGAAATCCATAAATAAAATAAATCTGAAAGATGAGGATATAACTGTGACATCGCAAATTCTAAAATATCTTTATCGCTTGACCCTTCAACAAGAACAATTGTTTTTGAAACGTTCTCTGTCGCTGCTAGTGCTTTGGGAATACAATCATCTGCCAATTATCCAAATTTGAGAAATCCAATATTATCTCCATATCATTTGCACAATATTCTAGTATAAGTCTGTATACATATTTATAATTGATTATTTCAGGATTTAAAGCATAAAATGATTCGCTATCCTCATCTTTCAAAGAATAAAATATAACTTTGTCACACTCTGTTGTAATATTAACCTCTGAAAGTGTTCCTCCAAATTGTATGTTTCCATTTGCAAGTTCATAAGAAACAATTTTTTTCATTGCATTTTTCCATTTTTTTAATGAAACATTTTTCTTAATCCGAATTTCATTATTCTTGTCCTCTTCATCATAATCTCCCTGTAAATGATACAAAAAAGATGAGTAGTCTACTGCTTGAACCATTTCATCATTAAATATTTTTTCAAAATTATTAAGTCCAAATCCCTGTGCATCTAAGCGTTCTTTTGCACGCCGAACAGTCGTCCTATACATATATTTAGTGTATGTTCCGGCATCTTTATCATCATCGTCTATATTACAATTATTTACTACAATAAGGTCATTTTTTGAAAAAAACAGACTAACGATTTTGCTATCCAAATAGTTCTAAACCAATGTAATGATAAATTTCCAATTACTATATCTGCATATTCACTCATAATTAGCTTCACACCTTTTCGCTTCATTATTCTTTTACAAATTCATAAAATACAAATCTGCTCTATTGATAATGATATCACAAAAATGTTCTACTGCATATTTTAATTCAATTTTTGAATCCACTCTCTGCTTTCTTTGGGTGCATTTTTACAAAAATTCTGCATCCACATTTTATGCAAGCTAATTTCTGATTCTGTATTTCCTATGTTTCCAACACAGCCCCCCATTTCCTGAAGTGCTTCCAGACAATCCCATTCCTTTTTGAACTCTCCTGCAAATTCCATCCACACTTTTATATGGTATTCCTTAAACCAAAATGGTAAATCAAGTAGGTCAACCTGTCAAAATCAGCTAACGGCATTTTTTCTTTTTTCAGCAATAACCTTTTATCATGCTCGCTGCATAGATATAAAAATGCAAGCTGTTCTATCTTTGCCTGCTCCATATATTTCTCCCTTCTCTTCTACTTTGTCTCACTTTTACAACCGATTCTACCTTGTCCAATCGTTAAAATCAATACAGATGGTGCAAAAAGTGAGACAAGCCATCCTTTTACCAGAGAGGAAGAGATTTAAAATGCCAAAGCCAAGGACACAGTCTGGTGAGAAGAATCTGATTAGCCAACGGTTGATTGAGCTTCGCAGGACTCACAATATGTCTCAGCGTGATCTTGCCTATAAACTCCAGTTAGCTGGTTACGATATGGATAAAAATGTAATCACCAGAATCGAAACAAACAAGCGTTATGTCACTGATCTTGAATTAAAAGCCATTGCTGAAATCTTTCAGGTTTCATACATATTTCTCATTGATGGCAAAGACGAATAGAAGTGACAAATGGGGAAGTTCAATCGTGCTTCCCCATTTTATCCGTCCTTATTACAGATTCAGTAGTTCTAAGATTTTCTGCATACCGGCCTGATATAAAGATTCCGCATATAATATCCATCTTTCACTGACTTCAGTAACATATGCGTCTATCGTTTTTCGCTTTTCTTTTGCTAATCCCATTGTCTGAACCTGTTCTTCATATTTTGATATTTTTTCCAGCATTCCCTGGTACGCTATATTTTCTTTCAGCTGTTCTTCGATCTCATCAATCCAGGTATCCAGCAGCAATTCCAGCAGTTTCTGTGTGTCACCGTCATCCTTTCCCAGTATTGCTTTTTTTATTTTCCCCAGCATAGCTCCATAAGAAATCATTTGAGCCTGTCCCATATAAAAATGGTACTCTTCTTCTATCATTTCCTTTTCGCTCTCCAGTTGGAAATATCGATGTACTGCCTTATGCTCTTCTTCCGTTAGGCTGATTGACTGATTCGTCTCCATAAATGTTTCTATCACTGGATACTTTTCTGTAAATTCCAGTATTTTCTTTTGCAGTCTCTGGTATTCCGCATTATGCTTTTTCAGATAGATACATACCTGTTCTCCTATCCGTATCCCCAGACATTGCTCGTTCCAGATGATATCTGGCTGTACTGACATATCGTTTTCTCCTTTCTGTATCGTTTCCCTGTTCCAAGCACAAGACTATACCACACTTCTGGAAGAAAGCTATTCAGCAGATCTACTGAAATGACCTGGTCAATACTGTGCAATCTGTTCTTTCTCTATAATAAAAAACGGCATGGAAGAATCCTATTCTTTCATACCTACTACCTGCTTCTATATTCAACTAGATACACATTCTTTTCCATTATCTGTGTATCATGTACCTATTTTCCTCTAAGAGTAAACTGGATACACTCTATACACGCCTACCATCTATACCTCATTTTACATCCAGCATCAGGAATTCTGCCTGATGTGTCAATGCAATGATCAGATTCAGCTTTGCTTTCATTCCTGTTGAGTACTCTTTTATAAATTTATCCAACGGAATCTGATATTCTTCACACATCTGATGAAATTTTTCTGTTTCAAACTTTGGATACAATTTGGCAAGGACTGCCTCAACATCTTTCCCTTTCAAGTATCCACTGAATCCGGCTTCTGCCAGGACAACTCCCAGCTCTTCTTTCTCTTTTTCACTTAACTCTTCCGGTATTTTTCCCAGGATCTTTATCTCACCGGCATCATAAGAAATGAGTCCGAGCACTGCCTTGAACAAAGTACTCTTACCGGCTCCGTTCTCTCCAACCAGACCGGTGATTCTTCCTTTTTCTACATTTAACGAACAGTCTAACTGAAATTCACCGTAGCTTTTCTTTACTCCTTTAATCTCCAACATAATCATTCATCCTCCATGATGAGTTCAAACAACGAACGGATCTCTTCCTCCTTCATTCCGCAGCGCCTTCCCTTCTGAATTGCTGCTTCCAGATCCGCCTCAACCTCTTTCCTGCGCTCTTCTTCCATCAGCTGTGTATTCGAAGCCGCTACATACGTTCCTTTCCCATGAACTGTGACTGTCATGCCCTCTGCTTCCAGATTGTCATATGCTTTCTTCACAGTAAGTGCACTGATCTTCAGTTCCTTTGCCATTGTTCTCACGGACGGCAATATATCATTTTCTTTTAACTCTCCGGAGATGATCTGCGCCTTGATCTGCTCCATGATCTGTTCATAAATTGGTACCATCGATGTATTATTGATTATAATCTTCATATGTTCCCTCCTGTTGCAAACAGTATATAACAGTATAACACTGTTGTCAACTGTTATATACTGTTTTGCAGTAGTTGACTGCCGGGATTCTGTCATCTGCCATCAGAAGGTATGGGAAGTCTTAGTCATTTACTTTTCATGATCATTAATTTTTATTTGTTACGCAAAATGTATTGACTTTATAGACCGATTAGTCTATTTTGTAAATAACTACAACAAAAATATTCTTGGAGAAATATATGACGAAAGCTATCAATAATTATGATAAAACAAAAATTTCAATGGCACATGTTTTCCTGCAATATGATCAGGCTACAATGATACATAAATATTCATTAGATTACAATTCTGACTGGTTATATATTACTTTTATTAACCGTACCTATCGTATTAACCGAAAAACGGGAAGTGTTCAGTGGTCAGATAATGATTTTGAAACAGTTCATGAAGCCAATCATAATGAAGCAATGACTATTTATGATGTTTTATGTTATTCAAAGGATAGATGCCATCTGTCACATGAATTTGTAAATATAAACAGCCTTTCCTCTGTCCGAACAGGAAATCTCTCACCGAACAGAGGATTTTTTCAGAATACCGCTGACTTTTTTAACGGAAAAACCGTTGAATTGCGTAATGCCTGTATATCACTTTCCGGAAAGGAACTGGAAAAAGGAGATGTTGCTTTTAAATTAAATCTTTTTCCTTTTTTGCCGATTATCATTCGTTTCTGGGAAGCTGATGACGAGTTCCCGGCAAGTCTTCAAATTCTTGCAGATAGGAATACTTTAGATTACATGCATTATGAAACGCTTATGTTTGCACTTACACATCTGTTTTCCAGACTGAAGGAGGAAATGCGAATTGAAAAAGGGTGAAGAATCCAGACAACGCCTGATCGAGTGTGCTGCTGAATTATTTTGGAAAAATGGGTATTCTGCTACTGGAATCAGCGAAATTCTCAAACAAACAGAGCTTCCAAAAGGATCTTTTTA
>ENA-OQAS01000756-OQAS01000756.1-human-gut-metagenome-genome-assembly--contig:-NODE-756-length-16420-cov-9.964770_pt1 | contig 16420 bp, 16 predicted proteins | sample MGYA00242733_ERZ504523 | MGnify/ENA primary metagenome ERZ504523 (study PRJEB26092, sample SAMD00036239) | human gut metagenome | host: Homo sapiens | study: EMG produced TPA metagenomics assembly of... | reverse complement strand
ATTATATTTTCTGCTTCCTTCGTCAATCTATGCATATATAGGAATTCTTGGTGGAATCGGTGTAGGATTTTCAGCACAATATGGCTGGCAGGCAGTATTTAACACATTTGGTGCTTTAGCCATTGCTGCAGAGACTTATGGACTACAAGGAGCGGTTAGTCTTAGAGTGATTCAAAATGTTTTTGGTGTTGTGTTTGCTTTAGCATTTTGTGTTATATTTTATTGGTTTATGTCTAAAAAAAAGAAGTGATGTGACCGTACATGCAGAGTGAAGTGAATCAGGAAGAAAATTTGAATAGAATTTTTACGGTTCCTAGATAAGGCTTTTTATGATGAAAACAGTATATCATATGCGGTTATGCATTGAAAATACTGTTCAGTTAAGAAATGCTGTATTTTTAGGTGCACTAATGCGTAGAAAGCAGGTGTATGATGAGTTCAAATCATTTTTTGTGTATGACAAAAAGACAGATTGCATATCTGCCTCATAATGGAGTATAATGGTAACGAGATTTATGCAACCCGATACATGAAATCCCTATTTCTCTTTGGACGGAGGTGGATAGGATAATTTCGATTGTATCTGACAGGTGTCAGATACTTTTGTATGAGAAGCATGGTCTCTGTTTCGTTACCACCGTGTTTGAGATATGCCCTGCATATGTTTACTGCGATGGCGAAATTAATTTTATAGACGTGTTTGGTATTTTTAGATGTTTTTACCACAGTGTGAGAAGTCACTAATTCACAGAAATTATACAGAATCATACGGGCATTGATTTCCTGAAGGATTCCATCATACTTGCTGCGTCCCAGATCAATCAGGATGCCGTCCGTCTCATGAAGGAGCTTTATGGCATCGACATGGAGAAAAAGCAGTATTCTAAGCTGATATCAAGCATCCCGGAGCCAGACATCTCCATCTCCATGGGTTGTGATGTAGGTTGTCCGTTTATCGGCAGAGCGTTTGATGACAACTGGAAACTTGAAGATCCGACAGGAAAAACGGATGATGATTTCAGGGGGATTATACAGCAGATCGAGAAGAATATTCTAGAATTAAAGAAAAAATGATTGCAATATAAATTCCAGTTTATCAACCTTTGAGAAATCTTTTCTCAAAGGGCTTTTTAAATATTATTTGTATCAGGTATAATAAAACTGTCGAAGGCACAGTAATTCTGATAAGCCTGTTGCTTTTGAAAAAACAAAATAAAAATGTAACTTTGGGAGAATGAAAATGAATAACGAAATTATTATATCGCATATCAGTATGCCGTACGGAGTGTTGCATGATCAAAAATTGAATTCTGTTAAATGCGAAAATAATCAAATGATTTTTACATTTGATATTAAATATTTCCGCAGGATTATGTCGGCGATTGTTATAAACAGTACGAATGTTATAAGCATTGTGATATGATTGTGGCAATGAAAGAGGAGTCTTTTAACGATTTTAATTTTGTTTCGGCAACCGATAAAAACGGAAAATTTGAAGGTATTTCCTTGTCACAGGCTGAGTTTATTAATGCAATCAATAATGCTTATACAGCTGAATTTATAGATTGCTTTGCAAATAACAGCGAATTAAAAATTGAATTGAGTGTTAATTATTACGACGCTGAAAAGCAATATAGAAAATATCGAAAATTCAGTTTATGCAGTGTAGCACTCTATGCAGAAAAAGTGATTTGGAATTGGTATTGAATTAATAAAAAATTTGAAAATATGAGACCGCAATGAGTCTGAAATTGTAAAGATTTTTGCAATTGCGGTGGGGTGTTGTGTCGGCAATGAAAATGAAATGACCTTACACTCGGCGGCGGTAATCACTTTATTGAAGTTGACAAATCATCTGACGGAACATATTTTCTTGTAATTCATTCGAGCAGCCGAAATCTCGGTAAACAGGTTGCGGAAATCTATCAGAACCTTGCCGTTGATTTGCACAAGGGCAAGGAAGATTATTTCAGACAGAAAGATTATCTGCATGATGTTGAAATTTGTCAGCAGTTTGTAAAAAGAAATCGTGCCGAAATGGGAGCAAAAATCCAAAAACAAGGAAAAGTGTTCCGAAATGGGAACAATATTTGATTTTTGAACTATTGTGTGCTATAATGAGAACACAATAAGTGCAGGTGATTTCAATGGTACAGAGAAAAGAATATCTTGAAAAGCTAATAGGATGGAAAGATGACGATGTTATCAAAGTGGTAACAGGCATAAGGCGATGCGGAAAATCTACACTTCTTATGCAGTATCAGGATTATCTGAAGTCAATCGGAATCGAAGAAAATCAGATTATTGCAGTAAATTTTGAAGAACTTGAATATGAAGAACTTTGTGATTATAAGAAGTTGTACGCTTATATCAAGGACAGATTGGTTGCGGATAAAATCACATATATTTTCCTTGATGAAATTCAAAAAGTACCGAGTTTTGAAAAAGTAGTTGACAGCCTGTATGTAAAGCCAAACATAGATATTTATATTACGGGTTCAAATGCTTATATGCTCTCGGGAGATTTAGCTACACTTCTGACAGGGCGCTATGTTGAAATATCAATGTTGCCGTTATCATTCAACGAATATATGCAATTGAGTGACAAGGACAAAGAAAGTGCATTCGCCGATTATATAAAATACGGCGGACTTCCGTTTGTGGCAACAATGGATAGGACAGATGATAAGGTTGATACCTATCTTGAAGGGATTTACAACACGGTAATTGTAAAGGATATTGAGGATCGACAGAAAAGACAGGAATCAAATTCTGATAAAAGGAAAATTAACGATATACCGCTGTTGAAAACTATTGCAAAATATCTTTCAAGTGTTATAGGCAGTCCCGTGTCATTGAGAGGCATAACAAATTATCTTGTGTCAAGCGGCAGAAAAATATCCGCCAATACTGTCAGCAATTATGTAGACGCTTTGATTGAATCATTTATCTTTTATCCGGCAGAGCGCTTTGATATTGTCGGAAAGCAATTGCTAAAGGCAAACAAAAAATATTATATGGTTGACTTGGGTATAAGAAATCATATTTTACCGAGAAAATATTATGACTTGGGATTTTCAGTTGAAAACATAGTGTTTTTTGAATTGCTCAGAAGAGGCTGTAAGGTGACAATAGGTAAATATCAAGAAAATGAGGTTGACTTTGTTGCCGAAAAGCGTGGCGAATTCACATACATTCAGGTTACCGCAGATATGGTTTCGGAAAGCACATTTGACCGCGAGATGAAACCTTTGTATGCCATTCAGGATAATTACGAAAAAATTGTTTTGACACTTGATAAACTGACTGTTGGCAACTATGACGGAATTAAGGTTGTCAATGTTATTGATTGGCTGTTAAACAAATAATCATATAAAATTACCGCATTGCCTTTATGATAACTAAAAGCAATGCGGATTTTTATATCACATATTAAACCACAATCTGACCGTTATAACACTCATGATTGCGGCGGTTAGGTCGGCGGTTATGGCGGCAAAGAGGGTGTGGCGAATTTTTTTGACACGGATACAGCCAAAGTACATTGCAATTGCGTAGAAGGTTGTTTCGCTTGAACCTGCGAGTACGGATGCTGTTCTGCCCGCAAAGCTGTCGGGACCGCAGGTTTTGTAAAGGGCTGTGAGGAGTGCAGTCGAACCGCTTCCCGAAACGGGGCGGAGGAGTACGAGCGGAACAATTTCTTTCGGAAATCCTAAAAATTCCGCTGTCGGCTGAATCAGTGAGCATATTGCGTCAATTGCTCCGCTTGACTGCAAAAGGTCAACGGCAAACACAAGTCCCATAATTGTAGGGGCAATGTTGTACAGAAGTTTTACCCCCTCTTTTGCTCCCGAAATGAACACATCGAATACGGGGACTTTTTTTATCAGCCCGAATACTACAACAATACACGCAAATGCCGGCATTACAAATTCCATTTGCTCACCACATTTCTCAAATTTTACCTTGCCTGATATTCAGCGTACAGGCAATCAGCAATGCCACCGTCAACGCACACGCAGAGCTTATCCAGACGGGAACGATAATTTCAAAAGGCGCAGAGCTTCCGTAGGATTGGCGGAGTGCGGCAAGCGTTGTTGGTAACAACTGTAGTGACGCTGTGTTCATAACTACAAAAACAACCATTTCGTTGCTCGCAATGTCACGGCGGTCATTGAGCGTGTGCAACTGTTCCATTGCCTTTAGTCCAAAAGGTGTCGCGGCATTGCCGAGTCCGAGCAGATTTGCACTGATATTCATAGTGATGCTTTGAAAGGCGTCGCTTTTTTATCAAGCCTCGGAAAAAGCGGACGGAGTAACGGTGCAAAGATTTTTGCAAAAATGTTTGTCAAACCGCTTTCAACTGCGATTTTCATAATTCCCGACCAAAGGCAGATTATGCCTGCCATTGTGAGAATAAGCTGTATTGATGACGCTCCGCTTTCGATGAGTGCGCTTGAAATGTCGGCGGTGTTGCCCATAAACAACGCACACAATACGCTCACGGCAATGAGTCCGCTCCAGATATAATTCAGCATTTTTACTCCTTTTGCTGCAATTAACGACAAAATATACAATATTGTCATTTTTGTAATCAAATTATTTAATAAAATCGTTGACAAAAATCCCGAAAAATGGTAGTATAGGTAAAAATAGGGATTATGGTGAATTAAAAAATAGGGATTATGGTGAATTAAAATGATTTATACAAACTTTAGGGAAATTGATAAAGCAGGCAGAATTGTAATATCAAAGGATATCCGCAACCACCTCAACATTAAGCCGGGTGACATTCTTCACATTGAGGCTGACGATGAGTGCGTTACGATTAAAAAGGCAGAGAGCAAGTGCGTTTTTTGCAATACTCTTGATAATCTGATTGCATTCGGCGGAAAATATGTATGCAGAGATTGTGTTGAAAAGCTCAAAGCCTGATACTGCTTTCGGCTACTCTAAAATATACTTGACCGAATTTGAAATTATGATAACGGACGGTGTTTTTATATGGACAGAATTGACAAAATTAATTATTATCTTGACATTGCCGAAACTGTGCTTGAAAGGGGAACTTGCCTGCGCAGAAATTTTGGTGCAATTATCGTGAACAACGACCAGATTGTTTCAACAGGCTATACAGGCGCTCCGAGAGGCAGAAAAAATTGCTGTGATTTGGGATTTTGTATCCGTCAGGAACGCAACATTCCCCGTGGCGAGCGTTACGAACTTTGCAGAAGCGTTCACGCCGAGGCGAACGCTATTATCCACGCTTCAAGAGAACAGATGATTGGCGCAACGCTTTATCTTGTCGGCAAGGAGATGTCAAACGGTGAGTATGTTCAGAACACATCTTCGTGTGCAATGTGCAAGCGTATGGTTATCAACGCAGGCATTGACAAGGTTATTGTCAGAAACGATAAAACCGAATTTACCGAAATTGATGTGAACGATTGGATTATGTCCGATGATTCGCTTGACGCACTCCGTGGCTATTGATATGAAAACACGGCTTTTTATAACCGATATCCGCAAAATCTCTTTTGACAGAGTCGGTGAGCTTTCTCCCGAAAGGGCGGAGCGTGTTCAAAGATGCCGCAGAGCTGACGATAAGCTGCGTTGCATTGCAGGCGGCTTGTTTATGAACAAATTTCTTGGCGGTGCAAAAATCACCGTGAATGAATTCGGCAAGCCCGAATGTGACAACGGACTTTGTTTCAATATTTCGCACAGCGGAAGCTATGTGCTTTTTGCGTTGTCGGATTCCGAAGTCGGTTGTGATATTGAAGAAATTCGATTTCTCAATGGTATAAGGCTCGGCAAAATTGTTTTCTGCGACAACGAGATGAAATTGCTCGGCAACGCTTTTGACAGGCTCGGCACATTTTTTGAATTGTGGACTAAAAAAGAGGCACTCCTAAAATGTATGGGTGACGGATTTCACCGTGGCGCAAAAAGTGTTGATGTCAGCAACGGAAAATTCTCTGAAAATCAAACCGAATATTATATGAAACAATATAAATTTTCGGACTATGAAATCAGCCTTTGCAGTGTGCAAAATGATTTCCCGAAAGATATTGAATTTATAATTTTATAAATATAAAGCCACGATTTTGAATCAACCTCCAAAATCATTAGATTTTTGGTCTGATTTTTTTGGGGGGTAACATCAATTTCGGGGCTTTTTTACATAGGAAATACAAAACAAACCCCTGATTTTGTTAATATGCTTGTTATTGCTATTTTTGAATAATTGTGATACAATTTACTTTGATTAGTGTAGCAATCGGCTGCATATATTGTGTATGAAAAAATTCGGAACGGAAATATCCGTCTGCACACGGATGTTTTGCAATTTTCAGGGGGGACACTATGCCGACATTTACCAAGGCGGCTATCAAGGCGACATTTATTTCGCTCTTGAATAAAAAGCCGTTGAATAAAATTACAGTCAAGGAAATTGTTGAAGAATGCGGAATTAATCGTAATTCTTTCTACTACCATTTTGACGACATTCCGTCGCTTCTTGAGGAAATTCTCGTTGAAGAGGCTGACAGATTTGTTGCGACCGAAACCGACAACAATACCTCTGTTTATGAAAGTCTGATTTCTGTAATTGACTATGCTTTTTCTAACAAGTCGGTGATTCAGCACATTTACAATTCTGCGAACAGAACTACATTTGATGTGTATCTCAACAGAATTTGTACTCACGCTATAAAAAGCTATTTTGACAAGCTTGAAATTACAAAAAATATTGCCGAAGATGACCTTGACGCAATGATTATGTATTACAAGTGTCAGCTTGTCGGTTTTATTATCGACTGGCTCGGCGGAGGTATGAAATATGACCTCAGAATTAAGATGAAACGCATTTGTGAGCTGTTTGAGGGTTCAATGGAGTCTGCATTGGACAGATGTGCCAAAATCAATGCCTGATTGCTGTTTTATTGGTTAAAATTGAATATTTGCGCTTGCTTGCGTGTCTGAAATGCAGACGAATTTAACAAAATGTCTGATTTTCGTACAAATTTATTGCCGTGTCTAAATTCCTGACACGGCATTTTTTGTGTCTGTTTAAATTTTAACAAAGCCGTAATAGAATATATTACGGACAAAGGAAATACGGTTCACCTCTCGGATCGTTCCTTTGAATGCAGAGTGCAGTCTGCAAATCATATATGAAGGAGTATGAAATATGAAGTTAGGGAAAGCGGTTGTTAAAAGCCGTTTCGTAATCCTTATACTTGCCGTTGCGCTGATGATTCCGTCAGCCTTGGGAATGGCATTTACAAGGGTTAATTACGACATTCTTAGTTATCTTCCCGATAACCTCGACACAATCAAGGGTCAGGATTATCTGCTTGATGACTTTGGAAAGGGTGCTTTTTCATTCCTCATCTTTGAGAATATGGATGATAAGGATGTTGCGGCAACAGAGGAAAAAATCAAAGAAATTGACCATGTTGATACGGTTCTTTGGTATGACGATTTTGCGACATCTCAATTCCAAAGGAAATGTTGCCCGACAAAATTTATGATGCGTTCAATTCGGGAAATGCAACAATGATGGCGGTATTCTTCGATACCTCAACATCAGCCGATGAAACAATGAACGCTATCGAAGAAATTCGTTCGGTTGCCGGTAAACAATGCTTTGTTTCGGGTATGTCGGCAATGATTACGGATATGAAGGATATGTTTGAGGAACAGGAAATGACTTATGTTGCAATCGCTGTTGTCCTTGCGGTAATTGCAATGATGATCTTTATGGATAACTGGATTATCCGTTTGTGTTCCTTGCAAGTATAGCGGTTGCTATCCTCGTAAATATGGGCAGTAACTACTTTATGGGTGAGGTTTCATTCATTACCAAAGCGTTGGCGGCAGTTCTTCAGCTTGCGGTAACAATGGACTACTCAATCTTCCTGTGGCACAGTTATGAAGAACAAAAGGGCATTTGTGAAAACCACAAGCAGGCAATGGCTGTTGCAATTCACGAAACCGTCCGTTCCGTAATCGGAAGTTCAATTACAACGGTTGCAGGCTTTATCGCACTTTGCTTTATGACATTCACACTCGGTCTTGACCTCGGTATTGTAATGGCAAAGGGTGTTATCCTCGGTGTTATCTCCTGTGTAACGGTTCTTCCGTCGCTCATTCTTGTTCTTGACAAGCCTCTTGAAAAGACAATGCACAAGTCGCTTATTCCGTCAACAAAGAAGCTTGCAACAGGACTTGTTAAAATTTTTCCCGTATTTCTCGTAATGTTTGCGGCTCTTATTTATCCGTTCTATTCGGCATACAGCCAGACAAACAATGAGATTTACTACGATTTGTCGGAAAGTCTTCCCGAGGATATGGCAAATGTAATTGCCAACACAAAGCTTAAAGATGAATTCGGTGTCGGTACAACACATATGGTTCTTGTTGATTCTTCGCTTTCTGCAAAGGACGCAAGAAATATGACAAACGAGCTTGAAAAGGTTGACGGCGTAAAATATGTTCTCGGCCTTGAAAGCGTTGTAGGTTCGCTTGTTCCGGAAGAGGTTCTTCCCGATTCAATCACAAGCGTTCTCAAAAATGATAAATGGGAGCTTATGCTTATCAACTCTGAGTACAAAACAGCCACAGATCCTATGGCAAAGCAGATTGACGAGTTGAATAAAATCATTACAAAGTATGATAAGGACGGACTTCTCATTGGTGAAGCCGCTTGTACAAACGACCTTGTAAACATCACGACAGTTGACTTTCAGGTTGTAAATGCAATTTCTATTGTTGCAATCTTTATTATCATTGCGATTGTTGAAAAGAGTATCACACTTCCGATTATTCTTGTTGCGGTTATTGAGCTTGCTATCTTTATCAACCTCGGTATTCCGCATCTTATGGGCGAGTCGCTCCCGTTCATCACACCTATCTGTATAAGTACAATTCAGCTTGGTGCAACGGTTGACTACGCAATTTTGATGACGACACGATATAAGAAGGAAAGGTATCTCGGAAACGATAAACGCACTTCGGTTATTACGGCTCTTGAAACTTCAATTCCGTCAATTATCGTTAGTGCAATGGGACTCTTTGCCGCTACAATCGGCGTCGCATTCTACTCGGATGTTGACCTTATTTCATCAATCTGTAAGCTCCTTGCAAGAGGCGCTGTCATCAGTATGTTCTGCGTAACGCTTATTTTGCCGGCAATGTTTATGCTGTTCGACAAGGTAATTGCAAAGACAACTCTCGGTTTTAAGCCGAAAAAAACATCAAATTCGGAGGCTGCTGTATAATGAAAAAGACTAACAAAAATAATAATCATAAATTTTTAAGCAAAAACTATATCAAGGGTGCTATTTCAGGCGCGCTTGCACTCACGATTCTCTGCAGCGGAGTAGGCGTTGCCGCTTATTCTGCCGGTGCAGACAATACTGCACAGGCTCTCGGTGTTCAGACAGAAAGTACGGTTGAGGCTGTTAAGAAGGCAAGCACAACTAAAGAGGCTCTCAAAAAGCTCAGCAAAAATGAAACCGTTTATGTTATTGCCGACGCAAGCGGTGCGGCTAAGAAAATCATTGTAAGTGACTGGCTCAAGGGTGTAGATACAAAAGGTAAGGTAAAGGATGTTTCAAACCTCAAGGATGTTAAAAATGTTAAGGGTGACGAAACATACACGGTAAACGAAGACAACGCTTATGAGTGGGCTGCAAATGGCGATGATATCTACTATCAGGGAACAGGCACAACCGAACTTCCCGTAAAGCTCAAATTAAGCTATAAGCTCAACGGTAAAACTGTTTCTGCCGATGAAATTGCAGGTAAGAGCGGTAAGGTTACAATCCGCATTGACTATGAAAACACACAGAAGGAAAAGGTTAAGATTAACGGCAAGACAGAAGAAGTTAATGTTCCGTTCCTTATGCTTTCGGGTATGATTCTTGACGATGACAACTTCAAAAATGTTGAGGTTTCAAACGGCAAGGCTATCAATGACGGTACAAGAACAATCGTTGCCGGTTTTGCTCTTCCGGGCATGCAGGACAGCCTTGACATTGACAAGGATGAAATGGAAATCCCTGATTATGTTGAAATCACAGCAGACACAACCGATTTTGAACTTTCAACAACAATGACAGTTGCAATGAACGATATTTTCAACGATGTTGATTTTTCAAAGGTTGACGATAAGGTTGACGAGCTTAAGGATTCTCTTGATGAACTCGAAGACGCCGCAGAACAGCTTGTTGACGGTTCTTCGCAGCTTTATGACGGTATCGGCACACTTCTTGACAAGTCAGGCACACTCATTGAAGGTATTGACAAGCTTTATGACGGTGCAGAACAGGTAAACAGCGGTGCAAAAAAACTTGACAGCGGTGCAGACGGTCTTTCAAGCGGTGCAAAAACGCTTGATGACGGTGCGTCAAAGCTCAAAAACGGTGCGTCACAGCTTGACAGCGGTGCATCACAGCTTGACAGCGGTCTTGCAACACTTGCAGGCGGTGCGTCACAGGTTGACAACGGTGCGGCAAGTCTCAGCAGTTATGTTGCAACACTTGCGGGCGGTCTCGGCAAGCTTTCATCCAACAGCGCAACTCTAAACGGCGGTGCAGAACAGGTGTTTAACACACTTCTTTCAACTGCCGACACTCAGATTGCCGCCGCAGGTCTTACAGCCGACAAGCTTACAATTAAAAACTATGACAGCGTTCTTGAAGGACTTATTTCATCACTCAGCGATGAAAATGCTCAGAAGCTCGCTTACAATACAGCACTCGAAACAGTAACGGCAACTGTAAACAGCCAGAAGGATGTTATCAGAACTGCCGTTGAGGCAACAGTAAGAAAGTCTGTTACGGAACAGGTTCTCGCAGCCGCAGGTCTTGGTATGACGGCAGATCAGTATGATGCCGCTGTTGCCGCAGGTCAGGTCAGCGAAGAAGTTCAGGCTCAGGTTTCTACTGCAGTTTCTACACAGATGAGTTCATCTGCGGTTCAGGCTGCAATTGACAGCAACACAGCGTCACAGATTCAGAGCCTTATCGAAACAAATATGAACAGTGAAGAGGTTCAGAGTCAGATTCAGGCAGGTGTTGCAAAAGCTCAGGCAGGCAGAAAGTCACTTCAGGCTCTCAAAACTCAGCTTGACAGCTACAACACATTCTATCAGGGTGTGCTTTCATACACAGCGGGTGTTGATCAGGCTAACGAGGGCGCTCAGCAGATTCTTGCCGGCACATATACACTCAAGGACGGCACAGGTTCACTTGTAAGCGGTGCCGGTCAGCTCAAGAACGGTTCTTCAAGTCTTAAGAGCGGTACAAGCGAACTCAAGAGCGGTACTTCAACCCTCAAGGACGGTACATCAAGCCTTAAAAGCGGTGTAAAAACTCTCAAAAACGGCACAAGCTCACTTTCGGACGGTACAAAGAGCCTCTTCGAGGGCGTTGGTACTCTCAAGGACGGCAGTGCAGCACTTGTTGACGGTGTTAAACAGCTCAATGACGGTGCAATGACATTGTCCAAGGGTATGAAGAAGTTCAAAGAGGAGGGCATTGACAGCATTGTTGATGCCGCAAACGGTGATGTCCGGGATATCATCGACCGTTTCAAGGCTGTTCAGAAAGCATCAAAGAAGTACAACAACTACAGCGGTATTTCCGATGATATGGACGGTAAGGTTGACTTCATCTACAAGACCGATTCAATCGAGAAGAAGTAACTCAATATATTTTAACAGCAAGACGAAAGGCTTATTTCCCTAACCCTTTCATACACAATATAAAAAGCAGTTATGTCGTTTGGCATGGCTGCTTTTTGCTTTGTATGATGTTTTTTGTGAATTTCAAAACTTGAAAAAATTACAAATAATAAAACGAATTTCACCGCAAACAATACTATTGCGGCGATGAAAACGGGATGCCGAAACGCCGCTTTATTAATAAATTTAACGAGATTTAAAAGTTTTGAAAAGGAGAAAACAAATTATGTCAAGCAATAACAATCAGATTAATGTACCTCAGGCAAAGGAAGCCATGGAACGCTTTAAGATGGAATGTGCCAACGAAGTAGGCGTAAACCTCAAACAGGGATATAACGGCGACATTTCTGCAAGAGAAGCAGGTTCTGTAGGCGGTCAGATGGTTAAAAAGATGATTGAGTCTTACGAAAACAGCATGAAATAAGCTTTAAAACCGATTTTCAGGGGCATATAGCTATGGTTAGCTGTATGTCCCTATTTTTCGCCCACAGGCTTATTATGGACGATTCAGAGCATAAAAAACAGGACTGCACATTTGCACAGTCCTGCAATTGTCGATTATCAGATATTTACAATATCAACATTAACTTTCAGATGTTCGGGAAGTGTTTCCTGCTTGAAAAACATTGACATATACCATGGATAATATGTTATGCCGTTTTCAATTTCCAAATTGCCCTTGCAGAACACAATACCGCTGTTTATGTTCCAACTCTGCTTTGCAATCAAGTTATCCAATGCTTTGTGTTTTGTGTAGTCATTGCCCGACTTAATTTCAATCGGTACGGCTGACTTCCCTTTTTGAACGATAAAATCAATTTCACCGATATTCTTCTTGTTGAAATATCTTAAAAGAAAACCGTTTGAAACAAGCTCCTGAGCAAATACATTTTCAAGGATACTTCCCATATTAACGGACAAATCTCCCGACAGTATGTCAAACTGAATGTTTCCCATTGATGCGGCACAAAGCAGTCCCGTATCACACAAGAACAGTTTAAAAAGATTGTTCTGTAGGTTGAGCTCAAGCGGCAGTACGGGTTCGGTTATGTTGTAACAGGGGAGAGCAACTCCTGCGTCTGCAAGCCAGTTGAAACTTGTTTCGTATCTCAACATTCGTGCAGAATTTTTAATATCGGAAAGTGTAAATCTTCTGTTCCTGTCATTAAGCTGAGCGGGAATTAAATCAAAAATGCTCTTTATCTTCTCTTTGTTGTTGTCGGAATATTTTGAAATATCCTGTCTGTACAAGTCGAGAATATCTTTTTGAATTTTCAAGACCTCGCCGATGTCTTTTGTATCAACAAATTTCTGTACAACCGCAGGCATTCCGCCGACAATAATATAGTATTGAAAAAGCTTCAACATTGATTGATGAACTGCTTCCGTAACCGTTTCTTTATTGTCGTAACATTTCTTTAAATATTCTATCGTTTGTGGCTGAATACCGTTTGCAGTTGCAAATTCTTCAAAATCAAGCGGATACATACGGTAGTTTTCTTCGTAACCGACGGGATAGGACTTTACTTCTTTATATCTTACTCCGAGCAGTGAACCCGATTCAATGTAATCAAACTGCCCGTCATCTACAAGAAATTTAATTGCCGTTCTCGCAGACGGACATTCCTGTATCTCGTCAAAGAAAATCAAAGTATCTCCCTTTACCAAGGCTTTTGTGTGTATGCTGTGAGGTTAATCAGTATCGTTTCAGCATTCAAATCCCCGTTGAAAATCTTTGCGGCATCGGGATTTGTGATGAAATTTATCTCGATAAAGTTTGAATAATTTTCTTCTGCAAATTTTCTTATAATATATGTTTTGCCGATTTGCCTTGCTCCAGTAATGAGCAGAGCTTTTTTATCGGGTGTATTTTTCCATTTTACTAAATGTTCATAGGCTTTTCTTTGAAGCATAAAATCACCTCTTAATTGTAGTGTAACATTATTCTTGAAAATATTCAATCATTTGTAACGAAATTCTTGATTTTTAAAGGCGATTTGTAACATTTTTCTAAACAGAGTGATTTAGAACATAAAAACAGGACTGCACATTCGCACAGCCCTGAAAATTGAATTGTTAAATTGATTAAGCCTCAGCTCTGTTGATTGCGTTGAGGACACCGAGTACCGATGCAACATTGACATTCGAGTCAATGCCGATGCCGAAGATATTCTTTCCGTCAGGCTTTTTGAGTTCGATATATGAAACAGCCTTTGAATCGGAACCCTGAGAAATTGCGTGCTGACTGTATGAGATGAATTCGTACTTGTCAAGACCGACCTTTTTGATTGCATTGAAGAATGCGTCAATAGGACCGTTGCCGACACCGCTGAGAGAAACCTCTTCGTTGCCGTTAATCTTCATCTTGCCCTTGAAGTGAACATAATCATTGCCGTTTTCGCTCTCTTCGTAAATCTTTCTGCTTGAGAGAACATATTTCTGCTTATGCTCAAGATAATTCTTCTCGAACACCTCAAACAACTCTTTCGGGATAAGCTCTCTGCCAAGCTCCTCACATTTTGCCTGAACAAGCTTTGAAAATTCGGGATGCATTCTCTTCGGAAGGTCATAACCGAAGTTATTGTTCATAACAAAAGCCGCACCGCCCTTACCGGACTGTGAGTTGATTCTGATAATCGGCTCATACTCTCTGCCGACATCGGCAGGGTCAATCGGAAGATACGGAATTTCCCAGTAATCAGTTCCGCTTTCTTTCATATACTTCATACCCTTGTTGATAGCGTCCTGATGTGAGCCCGAGAATGCAGTAAATACAAGCTCGCCGATATATGGCTGACGAGGATCAATCTTCATGTTTGTGCAACGCTCATAGATTTCACGGAGCTTTGGAAGATTTGAAAAGTCAAGCTTAGGATCAACGCCCTGTGTGAACATATTAAGTCCCATCGTAACGATATCCATATTACCTGTACGCTCTCCGTTGCCGAAGAGTGTACCCTCAACCCTTTCAGCGCCTGCAAGCAATGCAAGTTCGCCTGCGGCAACACCGCATCCACGGTCATTGTGTGGGTGGATACTGATGATAGCAGCGTCACGATGTTTAAGATTTCTTGCAAAGTATTCAATCTGATCTGCATATGTGTTCGGTGTACACATCTCAACAGTATTCGGAAGATTGACAATCAACTTGTTTTCGGCAGTTGAACCGAGAGCTCGATAACCCTGTCGCAGATTTCAACAGCGTTTTCAGGCTCAGTACCGCTGAAGCTTTCGGGAGAATATTCAAATCTGAAGTTTGTATCTCCGTCATATTCATCCGTAAGCTGTTTAATAAGCTTTGCACCGTCAACGGCAATTTTGATTACGCCGTCCATATCTGTTTTGAAAACAACTTTTCTCTGAAGAGTTGAAGTTGAGTTATAAAAATGAACGATAACATTCTTAGCACCCTTAACAGCCTCAAAAGTTTTTCTGATAAGATGCTCTCTTGCCTGAACAAGAACCTGAATTGTTACATCATCGGGAATGTGGTTGTTTTCAATAAGCTCACGGCAGATTTCATATTCTGTTTCTGATGCACTCGGAAAACCGATTTCGATTTCCTTAAAGCCCATATCGCAAAGTGCGTGGAAAAATTCGAGCTTTTCTTCAAGGTTCATAGGATCGACAAGCGCCTGATTACCGTCACGAAGGTCAACACTGCACCAGATCGGTGCTTTTGTTATGGTATTGTTTGGCCACTGTCTGTCCGGCAGATTAATCTGCTTAAAGGGAATGTACTTTTCAAATGATGGTTTCATATAATAACCTCCTGTTAAATAGCACAAAAAAATCGCCCCCCTAAACAAAGGGACGAATAAAATCCGTGGTACCACCCGTATTCAAGAACACATCACTGTGTTCTCCTTAAAGACTTCTGACAAAGTCCCGACCGATAACGCAGTCTTGCGTTTCGCATTACATATATATAGTATATACACTTCACACGAAAAACTCGGGGATGAGCTATCCATACAATGTTCCATGCTGACTCACACCAACCGTCAGCTCTCTTTGCCGGTTCATTTGCATCTTGTTCCCGTCAATGTTTTTAAGGGGATTCATTTGTTAATACTATTATATATATATACCCATTCTTTGTCAAGAAAATTGTTTTGAAAATCTGTCGAATAAAGTATAATTTTAAAAAAAGGGTGTATATAGTGAATTTTGGGATAAAATAAACAACAAATGAGTTTAAAATGTAGAAATTGCCGATAATGTAAAAAAGATAAAAAAATTGTCAAAAAGGGGTTTACAAAAGGAAGAAGTGCTGATATAATATCAACTGTTGCGCTGAGAGGCGAGGCAGACAAGAGAAAACACGAACGGTGAAAGAGTGTTGAACGCGCGGAAGTGGAGAGTCAACATTCAGAAAGTAATCAAAAGTGTTGCTCGGTTTTGATTTTAAAAGCTGAAAAAACTTTTTAAAAAACTTTTAAAAAGTGCTTGACAAAATCAAAACAATGTAGTATAATAGCTCTTGCACTGCTGAGGTTAGCGACTTCAAATGAAGAAAGCAAACAAGCCTTGAAAGTGCGTAGGACCTTGAAAATTGAACAACGAGATAATAGTAAAGAAACCCGTAATGACTTTGAGGAAAGCTCAAAGAATTACAGTGAGATGTACACTAAAAAGCATCAGGAATTACGGATATAGTCAGTGACA
>ENA-OQAS01000754-OQAS01000754.1-human-gut-metagenome-genome-assembly--contig:-NODE-754-length-16439-cov-5.036170_pt1 | contig 16439 bp, 27 predicted proteins | sample MGYA00242733_ERZ504523 | MGnify/ENA primary metagenome ERZ504523 (study PRJEB26092, sample SAMD00036239) | human gut metagenome | host: Homo sapiens | study: EMG produced TPA metagenomics assembly of... | reverse complement strand
TCCTTCGGGATTCTGGAGGCAGGATTTTTAGTCTTTGGTTTTGTTGTGACTTCTTTGGTTTTGATATTCTTCATCTCTCACCTCCAGTCCCGGTCTGTACTGCTCTTACGCTTCGCCCGGCTTGGTCGTCATCAGACGGTACAGCTTTGTATTTCTTGGGAACGAATTTTCAAACGGCACCAGATTCCCGGAGCAGCGGATCAGCCGTGGCCGGCACCCACATTGGTGATGTAGGATAACTGGTTGTCCGAGATATTCAGAAGTGCCGCAAGCTCGTCCCGGTCGGTGCTTGCCTGATTCAAAAGGATCAGGAACTCACTATTTGCCAGCATCAGGCGGGCGGTATCGGATTTCAGAAGTTCCTCTACATTCTGGGTAAGCCCGGTCACAAATCCCGAATACTTACGGATACGCTTGTACAGGCGGTAGAAAAAGTCTGCACTGTATTCATAGCGGAACAGCAGATAAAACTCATCCGCAAAGATCCATGTCGTTTTTCCCTTCTTCCAGTTCTGGATCACACGGTTAAAAATGGATCCAGTGTGACCAACATTCCAAGTGGCATCAGCTGTTCGCCCAGCTCCCGGATGTCATAATCGATGATACGGCTCTTCGTATTGACATTGGTTTCCTGGGCAAAGGTGTTCAGGCTTCCGTTAATAAACAGTTCCGAAGACAATGCCAGCCCTCTGGCTTCTTCCTCCGGCTGGAGCATGAGCTGTCGGTACAGATCCTTTAGGGTCGGCACCTGCCCTTGGTATCCGCCCCTCATATAATCCCGGTACACGTCTGCGGTGCAGCGGTCGAGAATGGATTTCTCCTTTGCCGAAAGGTTCCCGGCTCCTACGAGCTGCTCAAACAGGGACAGGATGAATTCGGACTTTTCAATCAGAGGGTTACGGTCATTGCCATAGGCGGAGTCCATGTCCAGTGCATTCAGATGGGTATCGGACGTTGCCGAGATCCGGATGACCTCGCCGTTTAAGGCTTCCACCAGTGAAGCAAACTCGGACTCCGGATCGAGGATAAGGATGTCATCCTCTGTGGAAAGGGCAAGGTCTACGATCTCTTCTTTTGCCGAGAAACTTTTTCCAGAACCGCTGACTCCCAGTCGGAAGGAATTTCCATTTAACAGCTTTCTTCGGTCTGCCACCAGCATATTTTTGCTGACTGCATTCTGCCCATAATAAATGCCGCCCGGCTGCATGATCTCCTGTGTATGGAACGGAATCAAGACGGCAGTGGACTCTGTGGTAAGGGTACGCACCGCATCAATCTTCCGCAGACCATACGGCAGGACGGTATTCAGTCCATCGACCTGTTGCCATTTCAGGGTTGCCATCTGGCAGAGGTGTTTTCTTGCAATGGAATACAGGGTTTCCGTATCAGAATCCAGTTGTTTCTCGCTTTCTGCCATATGTACCATTGTCAGGATACCGAACATCATCCTCTGGTCCCTGGTAGTCAAGTCGTCCAGCATCTCCTTGGTTTCTTTTCTCTGAAGCTCCATATCATAGGGAACCACGGCGGAAAAATTATTGTTTGCATTCTGGCGTCTCTGCCAGTTCGTTACGTTGGTCTCTACGCCCAGCAGTCGGTTCTGGATCTCACGCACTGCTTCATCTGTTGGTACCGGGATGATGTCAATAGACAGCATCAGATTCCTGCCAAGCTGCACAGTTCGGAGATCATCTCGTCTTTCACATAGCTGGCGTAATCTTCCATAAAAAGGACTCTGCCGTACTGCTCGCCCAGCTTAAAATGTCGTTGTGGAACTCCATCGTGTCCGGGCAGATCCAGTCCTTGAAGCTGTGTCCCTTTTTCGCAAAGGCTTTCATGTCAAACGGAAAGCTCTGCGGAACGTCTGCCTTGAAAAAGTCCCGGAAGATCTGGAGCCTCTGTTCTGCATCCAGCTCTTCCCCGATGGAGGACAGCTTGGCCAGATGGGTGATGATATCCGTTCCCACACGGGCGAAGTATGTCCTGGCTTCATCGATGTTCTTCTTGTGGACGCTGACGGTCAGATAGCGTTCCTGGTAAATGCTGTTGTTGGTACCGGAAATCTTGGAAAGGAGCATATCGTTATACTCTTTCCGGTACTCGTCCAGTCCATCTCCTTTCATTGGAATCAGCAGGGACTGCTCAAACTCTTCCTTGTTGATCTTACGGTTGTTCAGGGTAATCTTCGTCGTACAGCCGGAATCCAGTGCATTTAAAAGTTCGGAGTAGTCCAGGAACATCTCTGTCTTATCCGCTTTGCTGGCAATGGAATAGTTGATATCCGTAAACCGGAATGTCCGGGAATACTTGCTCTCCACCTGAAAAATACCGTCCGGCCAGATCTTGCGGATCGGGATCGCCTGCTGGACAGACCTCGGTACTTTGAATTTTTCTTTGTCCTGTTTCAGTGTCTGACTCAGGGTTTTAATCAAAGGCATCACCCCTTCCTCCTGGCTTCTTTGGTTTCTTCTGTTTCGTCCGCTTCTTCTCCAGAAGCTCCGCTCCGTTTCCCATCATCTTTTCACCCAGCCGCAGGCTCTCTTCCATGCAGGAAAAGTACAGGTTCTCCGCTTTGAATACCAGCCGTTTCGGGTACAGCAGTTCGGATTTGATGACTGTCCATGCGAACTGTTCTGCCGTCATGCCGTGGTAACGGAAAAAACCGCAGGCTGCAAAGGGAGCCGCCCCAAGCACACACAGCCATCCGGTTACCTGTTCCCCGGCATATTTCCGGGTGAGGAAATAGATCCCAAGGCTGCCAGGATCGCCAGTACCGAAAATAAGCACTGCCGGAAACTTAAGCCCCAGAACATTGACTCCTGATAGTCTCGGATTTCTTTATTCATTTTCACTTCCATGTTGTTTTCTACCTTTCTCTCTGTGATTTGTTCTTTGGTTTCTGCTTTGGTGCATCCGCAATCTGGATGCCGTGGCTTTCCATAAATTCTCTGGTTCCCTGCGGATCATATTCTGCCAGTTTCTTCAGGTCAAAGGCGACCTTCTGAAAGGTGCAGTAACCGGAAACTGCGGTCTCCGGAAGTACCCTGCCCAGCTTGTATTTCCGAATAAATGCAGATGCTCTTTGCTGAAATTGTGGTCGATATAGGCTTCGTTCACACCGTTCAGCGGAGCATGGTGCAGGTTCACCGTAAGGTCGGAAAAAAGTTCCGGGTAGCCATATTCTATCTGGTAAATCCCGACATACAGGCGGTCTCTGTCCAAGTAGCCGCTGACCCGTAAGAATACTTCCTCTGGTTGCTCTCCACTGTCATAAATTAATTTCTTTGGTTCTTCCATTCCTTTCTGCCTCCTATAATCCCATGATTTCTTTTACGATCCGGTCAGATGCCTTCACTGCCCCGACCAGTACCAGTAAGTTAAAGACCAGCTCCCCGATGTAGTTCCAGACAATCGTCACAGCAGACAGACTGGTATCCCCGACGGCCGGCGGACTCGCCGCAAACACCGAAAAGATGATGCAGGCCAGTGCGATGATGGCACCTTCCAGACATACCCCGGCGTAGGAACGGATAAAGTTCTTCCCTACAGACTGGGTTGGTTCCCCGGCAAAGGTTGCCAGCGGGATCGGTGCGATGGCTGTGTACATATACAGCTTGAACATTCTTCCATATACAGTCAGGATCATCACAAAGGAAAGCACGGTAATTAACAAGCTGCCTAACAGGGTTACGATCCACAAAGGGATGGATTCCAGCATCCCGACTGCTTCGATCTTGTCCACAATCTCTGAGGGCAGTTCCGTCACCGTTCCACCTGCCATCCCGGAATGGGACATAATATTTGCCACGATTCCCTGCACAATGGAAAAAATTGCCGTCAGAAGCTCCATGCCGGACATGACGGCTCCCTGTGCCAGTGCGAAACGGATAAAGGCTTTCACTACGTGTTCCGGCTTCTTCATATCCGTGAAGCTCCCACAGGTTTTCACCAGCCCTGCCGCAAAAAATAAGACCAGCAGGCCGTACCCGATGGCTCGGAGCCCTCCGTTGATGTTCGTCATCACGCTCCAGATCGCACCGCCCTTGAAATTCTCCGGGCTTTGCGTCAGCAGTGTCCAGATCTCGGCCAGCTTGTCACTCCAGGTCTGCAAGGCAGAATTCAGATTCTGTACGATCCAGTTATCACTCAAACAGTTTCACCTCCCATCCTCAAAAGTGAGCGGGGAACCCGCATTTCGCATGGCTCCCCTTCTGTCTCTGATCCTAACCCATGATCAGATCCAGGATCTCTTTTGCAAAGGTAATGATGATACCGCCTGCCAGTGTCAGGAATCCGTTTGCCCTCTGGCTCGGATCGTGGCTCTTTAGGGACAGGCCGACCTGCACGATACCAAATCCAAGCAGGATCAGGCCAATGGCACGGATCAGGGAAAAGATAAACGTGGACAGGTTATTGACGACTGCCAGCGGATCGCCTGCAGCGTAAACGCAAGTTGCCCCAATGCAGAAAGTCAGCACCATCACCGCATACAGGGCAAACAGTTTCTTCTGCCCTCTCTTCATCTTCAGCGGTGTGGTCTCTTTTTTTGTTTCTGTGTGTTTCTTATTTTTCAGTAAATTCATCGGCATTCCTCCAATCAAAAAGCTCCCCGATGATGTCCTCATCCAGAAGCAGTTCGTAGTCGTTATATCTTGTTTCGTCAAAGGTAAAATCGTCATGTGCCAGCGGTGCTTTCGCATAGTTGAACGGGCCGGCACCGCCGTCTTCGGTATACCGGATGTTGGGATGCTTCATCAGGTCATACTTGGCATCCAGTATGGGCCGTTCCCCGCGGATAAACAGAAGTGCATTCTGGTTATCCAGCATACGGACTTCATCCGGCTGTAACAGCTCCCTTCCGCTCTGCTGGAAGTTGGTGGAGTAGCTGCCGGATTTTCCTTTGGTCTGCCCGTAGGTGTTGGTGTCTATGGTTTCTTTCCCCAGTAATTCTGATACATATTTGTGTGTCTCTTTTTCATTGCCGCCCAGGTACAAAAACTCATCGCAGTTGCCCACCAGACTTTCCCAGGAGTCCTTGAACAGAGCCTTTAGCTGGCTCATGTTCTGGATGATGATGCTGCAGTAAATGGAACGGGAACGGCAGGTTGCCAGGATCTTCTCAAACTCATTTGGCAGGGATACGTTTGGAAACTCATCCATGATGCAGTTGACCGGAACCGGGAGGCACCGCCATGCACACGGTCTGCCATATAATAAAGAGTCTGGAAAAGCTGGCTGTAGATCATACCTACCAGATAATTCAAAGAGGTGTCCGCATCCGGAATACAGCAGAAAAGGGCAACTTTTCTTTCGCCCATGCTGGAAAGATCCAGTTCATCGGTATTGGTCAGCTTGGCGATCTGCGGCAGGTTGAAGGCTGCCAGACGGACACCAACACTGATCAGGATGGACTTGGCGGTCTTTCCTGCCGCCTGCTTGTAAATGTGGTACTGCTTGACGGCAATGCTGTCCGGGTCCCGCATCTCCAGACGGTCAAACAAAATGTCCAGAGGGGACTCGTAGTCCTCATCCTCTTCTTTTACCTGTGCCGAGCCTAACATCTCCATGATCATGGCGAAGTTCTGTTCTTCCGGCGGAGCTTCATGGAGCAGATACAGCATCAGTGCCTGAAGCAGTGCTGTCTCGCTCTTCTCCCAGAACGGATCGGAGGACTGGGAACCTTTGGGTGTGGTGTTTTGTATCAGATTGGAAATGAGACGGAGTACGTCTTTGTCATCGTGGACGTACTCGAATGGATTGTAGCAAAAAGATGTGTCGGGATTGATGAGGTCAAAGACACGCACCTCATATCCTTTCTTTTCCAGCAGACCGCCTGTCTTTCGGAGCAGCTCGGCTTTGGGGTCTGTAATGACCATCGAGCAGCAGCACTGCATGATGTTCGGCAGGGCAAAGCCTCTGGATTTCCTGCACCGGAGCCTCCCACCACGAGGATGTTGAGACATCTGCGGTGCTCGTGGGTGTCCAGGCTGATGCGGAAGTTCTGCGTCAGCAGGATGTTCTGGGAGTACGGCTTCTGGCTGTATTTCTTACAGATCTGCCGGGCATCACCCCATCTGGCGGAACCATGTTCTTCCCCTCTGCGGTAGTTCTTCTGGCTGGAATAAAAAATGCCGATCCCGGCTGCGTAAAGTAACGTGCAGACCAGCACCGACTTGATGGTATATTCCGTATAATGAAGCTGGAAGGGGTGGTTCAGTTTTTCCGTTAGAACCTCCATCAGCTCAAAAAGATTCCTGCCCGGCTGAATAGCATCCGCAATCAGGATCGCTGCCCACCAGATGACAGGCAGTCCGGCAAGCCAGATCACCCAGTCTGACTTCCGGCTGTTTGTTACCGGGATGGCTGCTGTTTTGGCCTCTCTGCTCTCGGCAGATCCGTGATGTGGAAGCTGTCCACTCCAGGAACGAGGGCAAGGCTGCTTCCATTCTCCCAGTTTACGTGGATCTGCCCTGCATCGTCTACCATATCCACCTTACCTTTTAAGCCGGGTGGCATGTGGCTCTCCCCCTCCATGCTGTTAAGCGTGACCTCTGTTCCCGGCGGATATCTTCTCCTCATGGCTTCTATTCTTTCTTGTGTCATATTTCTGTATATTCGTACCACATCCTTTCTTTATCTTCCCCGTCCACGGTATGGGCGGCGGTATCTGGATTTCATGATCTTTAACAGGACACTGTCGATCCCATCGGAATAGCGTCCGTTTTTCAGGTATGTGTCCCGGAGCTTGTTTAAAGCTTCTACAGATTTGGTGTGTTCAGCTTCTGTCAGGTAGAGCTTTCCTTCTTCCTGCTCTGCCAGCTTCAGAACCAGATCCCGTGTGGTATCCACCGGAAGCCCTGTTCTTTTTCCTGCCGGAACACTTCCCGGAGGGCATGGATCAGCATATGGTTCATGATCCGGTCCATCTTTACATATCGCATTCTTGTCATAGGCGAGCCTCCTTTTTTCCTCTTTTTTCTCAACCACAACATACCACACTTCCTCCCGGAAAGCTACTGCAAAAGAGCCGGAAAAACCCCTTTTATCAGCGTTCCGGGGACTTTTTGTTCTTGGCTGGTTTCTCTGATTTCTCCTCTGGGACGGCAAATTCATCGGGCATAAATTCCTGCTCACTTTTGCCGAGGTTGCGGTCTACCTGCTTGCCGATGGAATAGGCTGCGCTCTTTACATTCTGAATAAAGGAGCGGAGTTCTTTCGGATCTTTCTGTCCGAATGCCTGCATCTCGCATACCTTGTCAAAGGAAAAGCCGGAGACATCCACGCCATATTTCTGTGCTGTCACATACGCCGCACAATAAGCCTGTGCCGCTACCCCTGCCCGGCTGTAGCTTCCATCGTGATGGTCAAGAGATGCATACGCCAGTTCCCGGCTGATGGAATGGAATGTTGTATTTTCACTCATGCCGTTTCGGACATAGATCGTCCGCTGATTCGGGATATACTGTGCCTGTACCTTATCCGGCAGGTTGTCTGCGATCTGAATCCGTACCTCGCTGTCGGTCAGCAGTGCTTCCATCAACTGGTCCATCGGTTTTGGCTCCGCCTCTTCCGGCTGTTTGGTGCGAATCTGGCTGATGTCATAGCTTTCTGGATGGAGTATCCCTGCTGGATGACACCATCCTTTTCGTATTCCTGTCCGACAATGAAGTTGTATCCCTTGCTTCCGGTCTTGACTACTTTGCCTTCTTCTTTCCATTTTTCAAAGGTCTTAATCTGCCGGATCTCCGGGTTCTGTGCATAGAGCAGGAACAGGTTGTCTGTCCTCTGTGGCTTACACTGTCCCATAAAATCAAGGAATCCTTTTAAGGAGTCCCCATTCTGGAAGATTTCCTGTGCCTTTCCATCGATCATGCCCCAGATTTCTTCCCTCTCCTGCTTTTTCTGTGCGGCATATTCCTCTTTCGATAGCCGCTGGGCGGACGGTTCCTGCGTGTCCTGCCCTAAAATTTGTCAGGTCCATCTTCTACCTCGCTTTCACCTTTCGTTTATTTCTCGCTTTCTTCTGCGTTTTCTTTGGTCCACGGTTCTTTTCCCGGCTCCGCTTCTGGGATTCCTCTGCTTTCTCCCGTTTGATGTTCTCCAGCTCCCGGCGGACACTGGGACGCTCCTGTTCCCTTGGCTTTGCTCCATCAGTCCCGTTTTCCTGCCCGGTAGAAATATTTCTGCTGTGCAAGGAAAAGCCGGACAGATTCTCTTCCCCCTCTTCCTGCACCGGGATAAAATTTTCCGGTTCGGAAGACTCCTTTTCAGGATGATTCTGATTCTTCTCTCCTTGAGAAAAATCCATGTCACCGACCTGGAATGCTTCGTCCAGATCGCTGATCTCAAACTGCACCTCGCCCTCTGGTATCTGTACGATTTTCTGTACTGTTTCGGTTTCCGGTGCTTCCATTCCAGCGGTTACCTCATGGACAGCTTCCCCGACTTCACTTCTTACAAAATCAAGATTCATCTTATCCATAACCCGGTTGACCTTGGCTGCGTCATCCGCAAAGACCATGACCTCGCTCATCTCCGGGTTCTTTTATCACGGATAATCACATAGAGCAACCCTCGCTTCCTGCCCTCACTGCAGAATTCACGCAAGCGGTCAGACGGCACAGTAAAGAACTTCAATGGCTTGTTCTCCTTTAACATCCGCACCATCCGGGTTCTGCCCCTCGTTTTCTTCTGGTCTTTTAATACGGCGGCAACAAATACCGCCAGATGCTTTGCCAGCGTACCCGAAAGTCTGAGCCGTGGTCCACGCCGTCCAAGGAATACCGGACGATCTGATCCGCCGCATCGCCTCCATAATTCATACTGTTCACCTGCTTTCTGTTCTCGGTTGTCTGTTTTTCTCCGTCTGTTCTGCCTGTCTCTGGATCTGCTCTGCCAGACGCATCTTTTCTTCCATCTCTTTAGACTGCTGTTCGATCCGGATGCAAAGACGGATATCCTTCCGAAGTGGCCTCAGTTTTTCGGTGATCTGACCGATCCTAACACTGTCCGGTTCGCTCCGGTAGAGCCGCTTCCGTTCTTTTGTGAGTGCCTGCACCTGTTCTTCCAACGGGGTTCGGTATGCCATCAGTTCTTCACGGGTGGTAATCTGATACTTCTGAAGAAATTCCATCTGCTCGATCCTGGCATCCAGTTTTCGGATATCTGCCCGGAGCACTGGAGATTCTTTTCGGCTTCTGCTTTAGAACACCCATCTGATACAAATAGGAATAGTACAGGGCCTGTATCCCTTTTAACTTCTTTTTCGGGGGCTGGGAAGCTCCTTCTTTTCCAGCAGTTGTCCTGCTCTTGGGCTGTAAGATCCACTGCCGGATGCTCTCTTCTGAGTAATTCTTCCCAAGGCTCCGCAGACGGATATACCGTTCCATCCCCGGTGCTTTCAATGCGATGTACTTCCGATTCAGCTTCCACTGATATCCTCTCTGCTTCATCTGGTCCAGAAATTGTTTCCATGTGAAGCTTTCTGCCACCGCATCACGGATATCCAGACGGATCGAGGTTCTCCAGGTTGGCTTTCCGTCCTGTTCTGCCATCCACTGGGCATAAGATTTCCCTTTGCCATTTTTCGGTTCGATAACTGATAAGCCGTATTTCAGGCATAAGGCATCCGAAGTTTTCCGCACATCCTCGTAGTAGCTCCTGCTGTTACTATGGTACTTTTTCCCATCTTTCATGCTCACGGAATTAAACACGATATGGTTGTGGTAATGCTCCGTGTTCAAATGAGTGGTGATGACAGCTTCATATTTTCCATGAAGGAGTCTTTCTGCCAGCTCCATGCCAATCTGGTGGGCAAGTTCCGGGGTGACTTCCCCTTTGGCAAAGCTCTGCACCAGATGGAAGCCCTGCACCCCGTCCATCTTGTTGTATCGTTTCTTTGTATCTACCATATCTTGATAAGCAGTCTCACAGACACAGCCAATGGCATTCTCAAAAATGGAACGCTCCGTCTTGTCCCGGTTCATTGCATATTGAATAGCTTCTTCCAGAGAGCCGGCACTTTGTCCTTTCTTTGTGGTCTTATCCTTGTTTCGAATGTAAGTAATGGAATTGTCCAGACGGCTGACCGGGATGATACTGGTGTATGCCATCGGCTACCATTCCTCTTTGACCAGCCTCCATGTCTCTTTCGTCATGCGGAGCATTTCCCGAATAATCTCTTCCCCTGCCATCCCACATCCATTGGCTACATGGGCAAGCTGATTGGCATTGTTGCACAGACCGGATACTTTCCTTAAAAGTTCGGTATGATGTTCACAGGGTCTTGCCCGGACTTCGCCGCCCATGACAATGGAACGGATGTATTCCTCACGGGACAGGCCGCTTTTTTCTACCTGCTCTTCCAGAAAACGCAGCTCCTTTGTATTGAGGCGGACTGGTATCACATGGTTTCTTTTTCTCATCTCTTCACCTGCTTTCCAACGGGTTATTGATCGTTTCCTTACATTTCACGGTTTTTCCAGATCAGGAATCCTGTCAGCACGCCAATGGCTACGGCTGCAGCAATAATCTTTTTCTTCATATAGGCCTCACCCCCCTTTCCGGTACCCGGCACAGTTCCATCGGGGCAAGCATGATTCCTCTTTTCTCCATCTCTTTCGCAAATTCCAGAAGGTTCCATTTCTTCCCATCGATCATGGCAGATTCTGCATCCAGATAATGGCAGGTGGATACGTTCCGCTCTCCATTTGGGGCATTCTGCACAAGGCTCTCCCCGTCTGAAAGCCGGAACAGTTCCTGTCCCTGACTGTTTACAAAACAGATGCACACGCCGTGGTCAATGATCTCCTTTGGTTTCATCCGGCACCGCTCCAGTGCCTTATCCTCCCGTTTTCCTGAGATCAGTAAACACATTGCAAACACGCCCATTGCCCCTCCGGTCATTGTGCCAAGTATAAATCCTAACATTTCTTCGTTCTCCTTTCGTCTGTTTACGGCTCGATATGGGGGATTGGGGTTCTCCCCAAAGTGCGTTGGATATCCAAACGCTATGCTTGCAAAACCAGTCGCATTTTGCTTCGTCCCCTCTGAACCTATCGTTTTTCGGAATTATTCGTTTTCTTTGATTTTGCTTAACCCATCCAGCGTGGTACAGATGATATGGAGTCTGTCAGCCATGCTGATCTCCGTGTTCATCGTCCCGGTGGTCTCTTTTCCGCAGACGACCACCATCCTGCACCGTCTTAAGATCTGATGGGACATTCTCCGCATAGCCTGCATATCCTCCGCATCCCCATCATCAAGGAATGGGGAAAAGCTGTACTGCGGACAGATCGGCACATATCCCAGTTCGTAGATCTTCCGGCAGTACCGCTGTACTTTGGTCTTTCCCTCTTCTGCAGAGCAGCAGACATAAGCAAGTGCCTGTTCCAATACGACCATCTCCTTTCCTGACCAGACAAGTTTCCTCTGCCCGGCGTTTTTCCAAAAAGAAACACCCACAAAGCATTCCGGCTCTGTGGATGTCTTGTGGACATCTGGATTCTTTTCTTCCTTTTTTCAGATGTCTGGCAGACATCTGGTTACTGTGGTTCTTTATTCTCTGCTTCTGCCCCGGCTTCCAGTGCGATACGGACACGGTCGCTTCCCAGCTTATAATATGCATCCGTCACTTCGATGCCGACTGCCTGATAGCCCGACTCTGTCGCCGCAAGGATGGTCGTGCCAGCTCCGGCAAACGGTCTAAGATCAGCCGCCCGGCTCGCAGATCTGGATGACATCCTTCATCAGCTGGAGCGGCTTTTCTGTCACATGGATGCGGTTCTGGGGATTCCCATAACGGAACACACCCGGAAGACAGGACACCGGGCGGTTGATTGGCATCGGACCGTTGCTTCCCCACACGATGTATTCTGCCTGCTGGCGAAACCTGCCTTTTTGCGGACGGGAATTTCCTTTGTCCCAGACTGCAGTTCCTCTCCAGATCCAGCCTGCCCACTGAAGGCATCGGTGATAGACGGGTACTGTCTCCAGTCAATAAAAAGGCAGATCGGAGCCCCTCTCTTGCAGGCTTTCCGCACATCGTACAGCCATTCTGCCATCCAGTGGGTCCAGGAACGCTGATCCTTGTTATCCCCATCAAAGTCCGGAAGGGCATTCTCTGCTTTCATGCTGCTATACTTCTGGTTGGTGGTGCGGTTGCGTTCATTCTGCTTGGTTCCCCCGGACGCATAGGGCGGATCGGTCACGACTGCATCAAAAATCCCCGGCTGGAATCCTTTTACCAGCTTTAAGGTATCCCCATGCAAGATACGCCAGTTCTCCCCTCCGGCAGACTCATCCGGCAGACAGTCCGGTTTTAAAAGATCTTCAAGTTTCAGGGTATTTCCCATAGGCATCATCCTTCCTCTTGCTTATTTCCCAGATTTCTCTGGAAGTGCTTCTATCTATGGAACTGCTCATCGGCAGGTATCCTCTTTTTTTGGTACTTCTTTTCTCGGTGTTCTGCGCTGTTCACGGTGATCCGACAGTTCGGTTTCCACATATTCGCTGATGATTCCCAGTGCTTCATAATAATTGCCACTCTTGTGGACACGGTCTGCCATCTCGTTGGCCTGTTCGGACATCCCGGCACATCTGAGCAATCTTGAGGCATCCCCAAGGATTGAGAAAATATTTCCGTCATGCCCTAAGAGCTTCAACTTCGGACGGGACGGATTTGGTTTCGGCTGCTGTTCCTGCATCTCGTTTTCTGGTGCTTTCACCTGTATCTGGAAATCCGAGCCGGCACCGACATAGAAATGTAAGTATAATTCACCGCCGTCTACCTTGATCTCCCGTTGTTCCAGACTTTCTCCCCAGCCATCGCTGTACTGGCCTCTCAGATACTGCCCCACCACACGGTATTCCTCTGGTGTCAGATTCTCCCGGAGTGTCAAGTTTGCACAGCCATATAAAACACCATCCTGTTCTTTTACCGCCATTGTAATGCGTTCCACTTTTTCCTTAATGTCCTTATTTCGGTCAAAATAATCAATCAGGTGCATGGCTGGTTGTCAGGCATACCGAGCCGGTTGATCTCGTCAACCTTTTCTGCTATAGATGGCTGATACTGCACCAGGTCAGATCCTTCCAATGGTTCCGCATCATCCAGATCCACAATATCTGAATAGTCCGGGATAAACTCTGCCATCAGAGGGGACAGCATTTCCACTTCTATTTTTTCTTTGATAGGCATCACCTCACTTCCTTTCTCTGCCGTTTCTCCGGTGTTCGGGCAGCCATCTTTGCCATATCTGCCCAGTCTGCCCCTTCGATCTCCGGCAGGTTCTCGATGATCCGATAGCTTCCCTCGTAGGCTTTTCGGATATGTTCACACGCCCACCGTCCGGCAAAGTCATTGTCGTACATACTTCAATCTCGGTAATCTCCGGGTGCTGAGACAGAAAATGTTCCAGTGCCTGCGGCTTTTCATACTCCGCTGGCTCTGCCCTTCTTTTGGTGCACTGATCCCGCCAAGCTCCAGACGGTACTTATCCCGGCTTCCCTGTTCCAGTGTCATGTGCGCCAGCACATCCACACAGGCTTCATAAACGGCAACCCGTCTGCATCCTGTTTGTGCCGGAACACAAAAAGCGTATGCCTTTTCGCTTCCAGCCTGTTCCATCTTAAAAGCCTTTCCGCTGGCATCGTAAATCCCACGCAGGAAAGCATATCTTGCCACCTGATTTTCGTCCCGGCCTACGAACACAGCATTGTGATAGGGCAGGCTCTCATAGAGGATTCCCAGATGAACACACTGCTGTAAGACCTCTCCACTGATTCCGCGCTCTTTCAGATATCGGAACACCCTGCGGCAGTCCGGGCTGGCTGGCGGCAGGACAAACAGCTTTTTGGGCTTTGTCTCCACAGGCGGAGGGATGTAGGTGGGATACTCATCTTTCAGCATTTGCACTGCCTCCAGAAAGGAACACCCATCTACATGGATCAGGAAATTTAAGGCACTGGTTCCCCCGATATCTCTGGATTTCCAGTGCCACTGGCTGGTGAGCTCGTTGATTTTAAAGCTATCGTGGTCTGTCAGCTCCCATTCATTTCTGGCTGAAGATTTTTTCAGGCGGTTCGGCTGGTATTTCTTCAGGTACTCAATGGCGGTGATTTCCCTTGCCCGTTTGATCTCTTCTTCCGGAATCCACGGCATTACATCACGGTATCCCGGAGCTGCTCTGCCTTATCCGTTTTCTCCCACGGGAATTCCTTTCTTCCAAAATGCCCGAACACGGCACTCTGTCGGTAGATCGGCCGCTTCAGGTGCAGGGTGTCACTAATCTGGCTTGGGGTAAGCCCAAACACCAGAGGAATCGCAGCGGCGAGGCAGTCATCCGCACAAATCTTTCCGGTTCCAAAGGTATCCACCTGCACCATGACTGGCTGGGCAACCCCGATGGCATAGGCAAGGGACACCTGACATCGGCTGGCAAGTCCGGCAGCACCATGTTTTGGCGATGTAACGAGCCATATACGCCCCGGATCGGTCAACTTTGGAACAGTCCTTCCCGGAAAATGCACCGCCGCCATGCGGTACCAGACCACCGTAGGTATCCACCATCAGCTTCCTTCCGTCAGTCCGGTGTCTGCATCCAGACCTCCGCACACAAATCTGCCCGATGGATTAATCAGGATCTTGGTATCCTCATCCGGCGGCAGCATGCGGAGTGCCGGGCGCAGCACTTTCTCCCGGATCTCATGCTCCAGCTTCCGAAGGGATTTTTCCTTTTCATGCTGACAGGACACAACGACCGTATCCAGACGGACAGGTCTGTCATCTTCATATTCCACGGTCACCTGTGCTTTTCCGTCCGGCAGGATTCCCATGATATATCCGCTTCTACGGCTTGCAGACAGTTCTCTTACAATGCGGTTCGCCAGAACCACTGGCATCGGCATAAGCTGCGGCGTATCATCGCAGGCGTATCCCACCATGATTCCCTGATCCCCGGCTCCATTGGCAAGTCCGCTCTGAACAGAAACAGTTCCTGTCCTGCGTTCTCTGGAACGTTCCACTGCCCCGGCGATATCCGGACTCTGTTTGTGGATGAGGCATCCATATGGATTCCATCTGCTTCATAGCCTGCACTCTCCAACACCTTTCTGACGATTTCAAACACCTGTGGCTCATATCGCTGGTGATCTCTCCTGCCACAATGATGTTCCCTTTAGTAGCCAGCACTTCGCAGGCCACCTTGGAATTTTCGTCCTCTTTCAGACACGCATCCAGAATACTGTCTGCAATTAAGTCGCAGAGCTTATCCGGATGTCCTTCCGTTACGGATTCTGCTGTATAAAATCGTTTCATAATTATTACCATCCTTTCCAACGAGTCAAAACTCGCTGCTCGTTATAAACTAAATAGATCCAGCAGAAAGCACTCCTTTTTGGAACACTTCCTGCCGGATCTGGATTATGAGCTGTCTCACATTCTGCACTTTTCTAGTACGTTCAGACACTTTTTTCCACCTGAATACTACCAACACACACCCTTACATAATCCCCCTGTTTTGAACACTTCCCAGTCTGTGCGGTCATCATTTGTCTCATTTTCTACACTTTTTGGGGGCTTTCAGACACTTTTTGTTAGAGCATTCGCTGATATTCCGTAGATTATTTACCAAAGTTTCCACTTTTGAACACATTTTCCATCTGAATACACCTGGCATACACCCTTTATATACTCCCCTGTTTTGAACACATCCCTGTCCATGCGGTCATTATTTGTCTCATTTTCTGCACTTTTCGGGTACTTACGAACACTTCTGACTCCACACTGCCCCGGAAACCGGCACCGCCAGGACGATATTCCTGGCACCGCTCCATTCATATGAACACGTGACGAGCGTCAAAACCTTATCGTATATACACTTCAGGTAATCATCTCCGGTTTCGAACACTTCCCTCCGCTTGGCTACTTTTAGGTACTCTTGCACGGCCACCACATCTGGAAGTTTCTGCTGGAACGGGAACAGATTCCGGTCTGCTTTCAGTACCGTGACAATCTTATACTCCTGAATGCCGTCCTCTGTCTGAAGATAAGCAAAACGATGGGCGTTATAATAATCTTCCCCTGCATATAAGTCCAGGTTTCCGAACATCGCCCCGCTGTTCATGTTGTGACCGTAAATGATGAGATTCCTGCTTTCGGACACTTTACAGTCTGCCTGTAAAAACAGGCTTCCGTTGATGTCATATTCCTTTTTGTAATTCCGTTTCAGGTAAAACTCCCCATTCTCCTGTTCGGACTGAAGCACCGGGTAATCAATCCCGGTATCCGGTATGGTCAGCCATCCCTGCACATCCGGGTATTGTTCCTGGAGAGAAACAAGGTCTACCGCAGCCACCGGGCATTTTCTCCCAGCTGGTTGGTCTTTCTTTTCAGATCCTGAGGCTCCCGGAGCTTCCGGCTCCGGGAAATTCCCTTTCAG
>ENA-OQAS01000753-OQAS01000753.1-human-gut-metagenome-genome-assembly--contig:-NODE-753-length-16440-cov-5.132594_pt1 | contig 16440 bp, 21 predicted proteins | sample MGYA00242733_ERZ504523 | MGnify/ENA primary metagenome ERZ504523 (study PRJEB26092, sample SAMD00036239) | human gut metagenome | host: Homo sapiens | study: EMG produced TPA metagenomics assembly of... | reverse complement strand
TCCGATCCGTCATCAGCTTACTAAGAAAGATCCCGGGAAACCGGGATCTTTTCGTTATATAAAAAACAGCAGGAGATGGGCAGGAAGAAAAAGACACTATTACAAAAGGTACAGTTATGATTGTGAGGGAAAAAGAAGATGCGTCATTCGCTTGGGGGAAAGAAAGCTCGAATATAAGGATTCCAAAGGACAGGACTGTTATTTCTATTATTCGAACATTGCCGGAACGATCTGGATATGCCGTTCTATGTCTGCAATGCCGAGTGTGTCAGCGGCATGAAAAAGAGAGAATCCAAATCGGAGACATTCAGCGCAAATCCGTTTGAATACGAATTCTTATACGCACCGCTCGGGGACAAGGGCGCTTACGCGTACCAGCAGCCGTGGTATGGATTTTCGGTCAACAAAGACAGCGAAGAGAAAGAGATCGCGGTTGAGTTTCTGCGCTTTATGATGCAGGAAAAAGAGATCGACGAGATGGCCAGTATTAAAGGCCTGCCGTCGGTGGCAGAAAACGGAACCGATGAGCGGTATGCGGGGCTTCGGGATGCAAAAAATATTGAGGCAAGTTTTATCAACGACGGCAGCGTGCCGGATTCCATCCGCGCGGCATTGGAGCAGGCGTGTACGGCAATGCAAACGAGGCAGTGCAGGTGTTTGTGGAGCTGTGTGCAGAGAAATAAGATAGGAAAACGAGAAGAGCGACTTATTTGTGAAAACAAGTGGGTCGCTTTTTGGTGCCAAAGATGGTAGAATAGGTACAACAGAAAAAATGAGGTGAAGAAAACAATGGAGTCAAAAAGTAAGGTACTGCAAAAACTGTTCCTTTCCACGCTGTATCTGAGTGCATTTACGTTCGGCGGCGGTTATGTGATTGTGACGCTGATGAAGAAGAAATTTGTGGATGAGTACCACTGGATAGAGGAGAATGAGATGCTCGATCTGGTGGCGATTGCGCAGTCATCGCCGGGGCCGATTGCGGTGAATGGGGCGATTGTTGTCGGGTATAAACTGGCGGGGATGATTGGTGTGCTGGTTTCGATTATTGGAACGATTATTCCGCCGTTTCTGATTATCTCTGTGATTTCGGTCTGCTATCAGGCGTTCCGGGATAATTTTTTCGTGAGCCAGATGCTCGAAGGAATGCAGGCAGGCGTCGGAGCCGTGATTGCATCCGTGACGTATGAGATGGGAGCCGGGGTTGTGAAAGAAAAAGATCCGCTGTCGCTGGTGATTCTTGTCTGTGCGTTTGCAGCAGCCTGTTTTTTCAAGGTCAACGTGATTTATATTGTACTGGTCTGCGGTGCCATCGGTGCGGTGCGGACGATTCTGGCGAAACGGAGGGGTGCGAAATGATTTATTTTCAGCTATTTTTAAGCTTTTTCCAGATCGGCCTGCTCAGCTTCGGCGGAGGCTATGCGGCCATGCCGCTGATTCAGGGACAGGTGGTGCAGGGACACGGCTGGCTTTCGATGTCGGAGTTTACGGATCTTATCACCATCTCTCAGATGACACCGGGGCCGATCGCAGTCAATTCGGCAACCTTCGTCGGAATTAAAATCGCAGGCATCCCAGGAGCGCTCGTGGCAACGTTTGGATGTATTCTGCCGTCGTGTATTCTCGTCACACTGCTTGCGAAGCTATATTTAAAATACCGCGAAATGGCAATGCTCCAGGGAATCCTCCACTCCCTCCGCCCGGCGGTTGTGGCGATGATCGGTTCCGCAGGGATTTCAATTCTGGTCACGGCGTTTTGGAGCAGTGAAGGAGATACCGTGATCCGGCTGGCGCAGACGAACTGGAGTCTTGTCGTGATCTTTATCATCAGCCTCATCCTGCTGCAGAAAGGCAAAAAGAACCCAATCTTTGTGATGGTACTGGCCGGGGTGATGAAGGTGGCAGTGGCGCTGGTGGAAAAATTTGCGGCATGCTGTGGGACGATTTTTTAAATTCAAAGGTGAATGCTTTTCAGGACGTATTAAACTCAAAAATATATATCGATAAAACAGGATTGCTGGAATACACCAACAGTGTGATTGACACAACATCGAAGTTTATCTGCAACAGCCGCCCCAGAAGATTTGGAAAATCGATCACAGCGGATATGATGACTGCGTACTACAGCAGAAGTCTGGATACAGAAGAAATGTTTGAAAAGCTTAATATTGGTCAGGCGGCAAATCAGAAAATACAGGATGAATATCAAACAGCAGATTCTTAATAGGGAAGGTAAACATAGTGTTATACATTATTTTTGATTTTATAATGGCAGTAATTATGTTTATGTCACTTCCTTTTATTATTGGAATAATGGTAGATATCCGCTATCAGGGAATTGGGTGCTTTGCGGCATGGGTAATATGGGGAGTTATGTTTATCTTATTGTTGAGGCTGTTTAATGCTCTGAAATTAAGATGTCAAAAAAAGCCAGAAAAAAGATAAAAAGGATCTTTCTTTCTAAACATGAATCGTGTATAATAAACATTACTGTTCGGGGCCTGCCTGGAGAAATCCAGAAAGGCTCCGATTTATGTCATTTATTTTATACAGCAAGAAAAGGGGGAAACCATGCAGAAACACAGAAAATTTATTGGGAACAAACGGTTTTACCTGATGGTGCTTGGCGTTGCGATGCCGATTATGATTCAGAACGGTATCACCAACTTTGTCAGCCTTCTCGACAACATCATGGTAGGACAGGTCGGCACCGAGCAGATGTCCGGTGTTGCGATCGTCAATCAGCTTCTTTTTATCTATAACCTCTGTATCTTTGGAGGCGTGTCTGGCGCAGGAATCTTCACTGCGCAGTATTTCGGACAGGGCAACGACGAGGGTGTGCGAAACACCTTCCGCTTCAAGCTCTGGATCGGCGTGATCCTGACGGCAGCGGCAATCACTATTTTCCTTGGTGCGCACGAGCCTCTGATTCGTCTCTACCTGACAGGAGATCAGGGAAGCCAGGACATGAATGCGACATTAGCCTATGGCATTTCTTATATGAAGGTCATGCTGGTAGGACTTCCGCCGTTCCTGTTTGTGCAGCTTTATGCCAGCACGCTGCGCGAATGCGGCGAGACGATGCTTCCGATGAAGGCCGGTATCACAGCCGTATTTGTCAATCTGATTTTTAATTATATTTTAATCTACGGAAAATTCGGCGCACCGCAGCTCGGAGTTGTCGGCGCGGCAGTTGCAACGGTGCTGTCCCGTTACGTGGAGATGGCGATCGTGCTGATCCGCACGCACGGAAACAAAGAAAAATATCGTTTTACGAAGCATCTGTACCGCACGATCCGTGTTCCGGCGGCTTTGACGAAACAGATCCTTATCAAAGGAACACCGCTGATGCTGAACGAAACGTTCTGGGCAGGCGGCGTTGCGATCCTGATGCAGTGTTACTCCGTGCGTGGACTGAATGTCGTAGCCGCGATGAATATCTCCAACACGATCTCGAACCTGTTCAACGTCGTTTTCATCGCACTCGGCGATTCCGTTGCCATCATCGTCGGACAGCTCCTCGGAGCCGGAAGGATGGAAGAGGCAAAGGATACCGATACGAAGCTGATCACGTTTTCCGTATTACTCTGCATTGTGATCGGCGCGCTGATGGCGCTCGTGGCTCCAATCTTCCCACGCCTCTACAACACGACGGACGAAGTACGCCACATGGCGGCAATCTTCATCGTGGAAGTGGCCATGTTCATGCCGGTCAATGCATTCCTGCATGCAAGCTACTTTACCCTGCGCTCCGGTGGAAAAACGATCATCACGTTCCTGTTCGACAGCGTATTCATCTGGGTTGTCAGTGTGCCGGTGGCTTTCTGCCTGAGCCGTTTTACCGGACTTCGATCTACGCAATCTACTTTATGGTTATGTCGGTTGACCTGATCAAGTGCGTGATTGGATTTGTCCTTGTCAAGAAAGGAGTCTGGCTGCAGAATATTGTGGCGGAGTAAAGAAAAAAATCTGTCTGTTTTCCAGTCTGAAAAGGATGGGAGGCGGGCAGATTGCTTTATAAAAAACTTTGTTGAATTTTACTGTAAAGCAAAAAAAGCCCTCCGGGCAGGATCGGACTGCGGCTGAGAGAAAGAAAAAGAGTATTTTTGATAAAATTTCGCAAATGAAGCAGCTGTTTTTGGTGGAAAAGTGGAAATTTTTTTCATTAATCAAACACCGGTTGAAATTTAGAGAACGCTTGTTATAATAGGGGTGCAGCGAACAGACATCCCTGTGACGCGTGAATCTCTCTTCCTATTATTAATGAGACGCAGTCACACATGAAATGGAGGAAAAAGCGATGGATTACGCAAAAGAATCATTAAAAATGCACTATGAATTACGCGGAAAGCTTGAGGTCACTTCCCGGGCGGCCGTAGATACAAAAGATGCCTTGAGTCTTGCCTATACACCGGGTGTGGCGGCGCCGTGCCTGGAAATTCAGAAAGATGTCAACAAGAGCTACGAGCTGACCAGAAGATGGAACACGGTAGCTGTTGTTACAGATGGAACCGCAGTTCTCGGACTTGGAGATATCGGCCCGGAGGCCGGCATGCCGGTCATGGAAGGAAAATGCGTGCTGTTTAAAGAATTCGGTGGTGTCGATGCAATCCCGCTCTGCGTGCGCAGCAGGATGTGGATGATATTGTCAATACCGTGCGTCTTCTCGCAGGAAGCTTCGGCGGTGTCAACCTGGAGGACATCTCCGCACCGAGATGTTTTGAGATCGAGAAGAAATTAAAGGAATGCTGTGATATTCCGATTTTCCACGATGATCAGCATGGAACAGCCGTGATCACACTGGCCGGTGTCATCAATGCGCTGAAACTGGTTGGAAAGAAACTGGATGAAGTCAAAATTGTTACCTCAGGAGCCGGTGCAGCCGGAATCGCCATTATCCGCCTGCTGATTTCGATGGGTCTCAAAAACGTCATCATGACAGACCGCAAAGGTGCGATTTACGAGGGACGCGACGGCCTCAACCCGATCAAAGAGGAGATGGCGAAGATCACAAACTACAACCATGAGAAGGGCACGCTTGCAGAGGTAATCAAAGGAGCCGATATTTTTATTGGCGTTTCTGCGCCGGGTACGCTCACTCCCGATATGGTACGTACGATGCAAAAGAGCCGATCATCTTTGCCTGCGCAAATCCGACGCCGGAGATTTTCCCGGACGAGGCGAAAGCAGCAGGAGCAGCCGTTGTCAGCACAGGAAGAAGCGATTACCCGAACCAGGTCAACAACGTACTCTGCTTCCCGGGCATCTTCCGCGGAGCGCTCGATGTGAGAGCATCTGATATCAACGATGAAATGAAGGTCGCAGCAGCTTACGCAATCGCAGGCCTGGTAAGCGATGAAGAGCTGAACGCAGACTACATCCTCCCGGCAGCCTTTGATCCGCGTGTCAAAGATGCGGTGGCAGCAGCCGTTGCAGAGGCAGCAAGGAAGAGCGGCGTAGCGAGAATCTAAACAGAGTTTGATATAAAAGAAAACGACAGAAAAAGGCTTCCCGGACAGCAAGAAAATCCGGGAAGCTTTTTGCGTATCATTAAGAAATTATGAAGGAAAGCAGCAGTTACATTCAGCCAGCCAGATCGTCTTCTGCCGGCAGTTCCGGTCCGGTCAGAGCGTACGGATCGAGAATGTCGTCGAGCTGTTTCTGTGTCAGCAGTTCGTCTTTCAGAACCAGAGAAGTAACACTCTCGCCCGTCTTCAGCGATTTCTTTGCAATCGAGGCCGCTTTCTGGTATCCGATATACGGGCAGAGCGCCGTTGTGATGCCGACACTCTTCGAAACGAGATCCTCGCACCGTTTCTCATTTGCGGTAATGCCGAGAATACAGTTCTTCACAAGCGTATTCACAGCGCCTGTCATCGAGGTGATGGAAGAGAACAGGGAGTAGAAGACAACCGGCTCAAACGCGTTCAACTCCATCTGCCAGCCTCAGCCGCCATCGTGATTGTGGTGTCGTTTCCGATGACATGGAAGGCAACCTGTGTCACAACCTCCGGGATAACCGGGTTGATCTTGCCCGGCATAATCGAGGATCCGTTCTGCATCGGCGGCAGGTTGATCTCGCCGAATCCGGTCCGCGGTCCGCTGGACAGCAGGCGCAGGTCGTTGCACATCTTGGAGAGGTTGACGGCGCAGGTCTTAACGTGTTGGAGATCGTCACAAATCCGTCGAGGTTCTCCGTCGCGTCAAACAGATCGTCCGCCTGCATCAGCGGATAGCCTGTCACAGCAGCGAGGGTCGGCACGATGTGGTGGAGATAGTAATCGGAAGCATTGATCGTCGTACCGATGGCTGTTCCGCCGAGGTCAGGGTGAACAGCTCTTTTCTGGCGCATTCGATCCGGCGGATATCACGCTCGATCATCGTTGCGTAAGCGTGGAAGCTCTGGCCGAGACGCATCGGAACGGCGTCCTCAAGCTGGGTTCTTCCCATCTTTAAAATGTGGTCAAATTCCTGGGACTTATCGAGCAGTGCTGCGTGGAGTGACTCGAGCGCATGCAGAAGATCCGGGAGCAGATCGAGTACGGTCAGTTTTCCTGCACTTGGGATAACGTCGTTTGTGGACTGTGCCATGTTGACGTGGTCATTCGGGTGGACAATGGTATAATCACCCTTGGTGCCGCCCAGGATTTCGATGGCGCGGTTTGCGATGACTTCGTTTGCGTTCATATTGGCACTCGTTCCGGCACCGCCCTGGATGCCGTCAACGATGAACTGGTCTTTTAATTTGCCGGCAATGATTTCATCACAGGCATAGATAATGGCAGCCGCTTTTTCCTCCGGCAGTCTCTGTGCTTCGCGGTTGGAGATGGCAGCTGCCTTTTTAATTTTCGCCAGATTCTGGATCATGACCGGGTGGATCGGCGTTCCCGTGATGGGGAAATTCCGTTTTGCCCGCAGGGACTGTACCCCGTAGTAGGCGTCGGATGGGACTTCAAGGGAACCAATGGAATCTGCTTCAATTCTTGTTTTCATAATAATCTCCTTCTTTCTGCACGCATTGAGTTGTGTATATTGTCTGAAACAATTCTTGCTTTGCCTTTCGATACCGGAAGAATAACACCAGGGCAGAATTTGTAAATACCGCCGCCGAAGAACTGTGGAATTTTATTTATTTTTGCATTTGATTTTAAATACCAAGGGAAAGAGGCACTTTTACTTATTTTTCGAAAGCAGTTTCCGCGAGGACACGTTTTCGTAGACAAAAAACGGCGAACGTGATATGCTGAACAGTATAAAAGTGAAAAAACAGGAGAGCAGCGTATGAAACATGAAAAAAGCAAGAACGATGCGATGCGCCATGAGCTCGATCACATCGATGCAAAATCCTGAATCTTCTTCGGGAAAACGCCAGGATGCCGCTGAAAGAAATCGCGGAACACGTATTTTTATCTTCCCCGGCAGTTTCCGCCAGAATTGAGCGGCTGGAGAAGGAAGGCTACATTACAGGATATCAGGTCAAATTAAATCCGGCGCTTTTGGGATATCCGATCAAAGCGTTCATCAACCTTGAGGTTGAGCCGGTTCAGAAAAAAGAATTTTATCCCTATATTGAAAAGGTCCACAATGTCGTGGAATGTAATTGCGTTACCGGTGATTACTCCATGCTCATTGAGGGCCTTTTTGTTAGTACCATTGAGCTCGACCAGTTTATCGGCGAGCTGCAGCATTTTGGACGGACGCGGACGCAGATCGTGTTCTCGACCTCCGTGGAGCACCGCCAGGTGACCGCACACGAGGCAGAAGAATAGGCACCGGTCCGCTCCGGCGGCTTTGTGTATCGAAAAAAATGCTTTGCAGGAGAATGCTTTTGTGTTATAGTGATAAAATACACAGAGCATTTTGCGCCCTTTTCGGGGCAGTGCTCCAAACGAAAAGATTCGAGGGAGGCCTGACCTTATTATGGAAGAAAAAGAAGTTGTTTCCAAAAATTTTATCGAGCTTGCGATTGACAAAGATCTGGCAGAGGGCGTTTACGACCATGTCTGCACACGATTCCCGCCGGAGCCAAACGGCTATCTTCATATCGGACATGCAAAATCCATCCTGTTAAACTACGGTTTATCACAGGAGTACAACGGAGAGTTCCACATGCGTTTCGATGATACAAACCCGACGAAAGAGAAAACCGAGTTTGTTGATTCCATCAAAGCCGATATCCAGTGGCTTGGTGCAGACTGGAAAGATCATCTGTACTACGCATCCGATTATTTCCCACAGATGTATGAGGCAGCCGTAAAACTGATCAAAAAAGGAAAAGCATTCGTCTGCGATCTGTCCGCAGAGGAGATCCGTGAGTACCGCGGAACCTTAACCGAGCCTGGAAAAGAGAGCCCGTACCGCAATCGTTCCGTAGAGGAAAACCTGGACCTGTTCGAGCGCATGAAAAACGGCGAATTCGAGGACGGAAGCAAAGTACTCCGTGCGAAAATCGATATGGCATCACCGAACATCAACATGAGAGACCCGGTTATCTACGTGTAGCCCATATGCATCACCACAGAACCGGCGATACCTGGTGCATCTACCCGATGTACGACTTCGCGCATCCGATCGAGGACGCATCGAAGGCATTACCCATTCTATCTGTACGCTGGAGTTTGAGGACCACCGTCCGCTGTACGACTGGGTTGTACGCGAGCTGGAATATCCGATGCCGCCGCGCCAGATTGAGTTTGCAAAGCTGTATCTGACTAACGTGGTTACCGGAAAACGTTACATCAAAAAGCTGGTAGAGGACGGCGTGGTAGACGGCTGGGATGACCCGCGTCTCGTATCCATCGCAGCACTCCGCCGCAGAGGCTTTACACCGGAGTCCATCAAGAAATTCGTAGATCTGTGCGGTGTATCAAAAGCAAACAGCTCCGTTGACTATGCGATGCTGGAGTACTGCATCCGCGAGGATCTGAAGCTGAAAAAAGCCCGTACCATGGCAGTCTTAAATCCGGTGAAACTTGTCATCGACAACTACCCGGAAGACCAGATTGAGATGCTGGAAGTACAGAATAACCTCGAGAATCCGGAGCTTGGCAGCCGTCAGGTACCGTTCGGAAGAGAACTGTACATCGAGCGCGAAGACTTCATGGAGGAGCCGGTCCGCAAATACTTCCGTATGTTCCCGGGCAATGAAGTCCGCCTGATGAACGCATACTTCGTCACCTGCACCGGATGCGAGAAAGACGAGAACGGAAATATTACCGTAATCCATGGAACGTACGATCCGGAGTCCAAGGGAGGAAATTCCCCGGACGGAAGAAAAGTAAAAGGAACAATCCACTGGGTAGCAGCAAAGACCGCTGTCAAAGCAGAGTGCCGTCTGTACGAAAACCTGATCGACGAGGAGAAGGGCGTTTACAACGAGGATGGTTCCATGAACCTGAATCCGAATTCCCTGACCGTATTAAAAGAGTGCTATCTGGAGCCGTCTTTAAAAGATGCGAAAGCATATGACAGCTTCCAGTTTGTCAGAAACGGATTCTTCTGTGTAGACGCAAAAGATTCCAAAGAGGATGCGCTGGTGTTCAACCGTATCGTATCTCTGAAGAGCTCTTTCAAGCTGCCGGCAGCGAAATAAATAAGAATTTTGAAATGGAACAGAGCAGCCGCCTGGATGAAACCGACATCCCAAGCGGCTGTTCTTTTTGTCAGGGAGATGGGAAGATGAATGAATTGACGATTTCGCTGGATCCGCATCGGAAGACACCGCTCTATGAGCAGATCTACGGTTTTATCCGCGAGGAAATCCGCGGCGGACGGATCCGTGCAGGGGAGCGGCTGCCGTCGGCGCGGGCGCTTTCGGGCTATCTGTCGGTGAGCCGGAGTACCGTGGATCTGGCGTATGAGCAGCTGGTATCCGAAGGGTATCTGGAGAGTGTGCCGTGCAAAGGCTACTTTGTCTGTGAGATTGAGGGGCTGTACCGCCTCGATGAAAAGAAAGAGGAGACAAAAGAGGATGATGCCGCGGAACAGATGCCGTTCCGCTACGATTTTGCCGTGACCGGTACGCGCCGGGCGGATTTCCGCAGAACAGCTGGAAGAAGATCTCGAAAGAAGTCCTGCTGGACGCAGATGACAGCCTGTTCCAGCTCGGGGATGCGAAGGGCGAGCACGGTCTTCGGGAGGCAATCCGCGACTATCTGCACCACGCACGCGGCGTGAACTGCCGCACGGAGCAGATCATCGTCGGAGCGGGAAATGATTATCTGCTGATGCTGCTTTCGGTGATCTTAGGGCGTGGCCATAAAGTGGCGATGGAAAATCCGACCTACATCAGTGCCTATCGCTGTTTTGCGAAGCTTGGCTATGCGATGTGTACGATTCGATGGACGAAGCGGGCATGCGGCCGGCGGAGCTGGAAAAAAGCGGGGCGGATCTGGCGTACATCATGCCGTCGCACCAGTCCCGATGGGCATGGTCATGCCGATGAAGCGGCGGATGCAGCTCCTTGCGTGGGCATCGAGGGAAAATGGGCGGTATCTGATTGAGGATGATTACGACAGTGAATTCCGCTACAAGGGCCGCCCGATCCCGGCACTGCAGGGCAATGACACAGAGGGAAAAGTGATCTATCTTGGAACGTTTTCGCGGGCGATTGCGCCGTCCATCCGCATCAGCTACATGGTGCTGCCGGAGACGCTGCTGCTGCCTACGAGGAGAACGGAAGATGCTTTTCCGCGACAGTTTCGAAGACGGACCAGAAGATTCTGGAAGAGTTTATGCGGAGCGGCGCGTTCGAGCGCCATCTGAACCGGATGCGTGCACAGTATAAAGGGAAACACGACCTGCTGATCCGGCTTCTGAAGGAGTTTGGGCGGGAGTACACGGTGTCCGGCGAGAATGCGGGCGTCCATGTGCTGGTCCACCTGCCGAGAGGACTCTCCGAAGCGGAGGCGGTGCAGCGGGCAAAAGAGGATGGTGTGCGCGTGTACGGGCTGGAACGGTACTGCATCGGCGCTGCCGCAGATCCCGCACAGGGCGGCACAGTGCTGCTTGGGTACGCCGGGCTTTCTGAGGAGGAGATTGCAGAGGCAGCTGCGATTCTGAAAAAGTGCTGGAATGCGTGAAAAAAGATATGAAAAAAACGGATTGCTTCGCCAGTAACAAAAACTGACGGAACAATCGTTTTTACTGTTTGATAGAGAGTTACAATGCGGACAGGATCAGCAGCCCAGCTCTTCGGTCAGCTCGCAGATCTCATCGATGATCGATCCAATCGTCTCGATCGTATCGAGAAGAGGTGCATCCGTCGAGATATCAACGCCGGCCATTTTTGCCAGCTCTTCCGGTGTCTTCGTGCTTCCGGCGGTCAGTACCTTTTTCCAGTCATCGACAGCGGTCTGGCCTCGGTTTCGATGCGCTTGCAGACCTGTGTGGCAACGGTCAGTCCGGCGCTGTAGGTGTAGGAGTAAAGTCCCATATAGTAATGCGGCTGGCGCATCCAGGTGAGCGCTGCGTCATCGGAAATTTCCACATCATCGCCCCAGAACTTCTGCAGGGTCTCTTTCATAATGCTGCTTAACGTCTCAGCCTGTACGCTGTCGCCGGCATCGATGAGCTTGTAAACCTCGCGCTGGTAAGCAGCCTCCATCAGATGGGTGACGAAGTTATGATAATATGTGTTGCTGATCATACAGCTTAAAACCCAGCGGCGGAACCGTTTGTCCGGGGTCGTTTTCAGCAGATAATGAGCCATAAGAAGCTCGTTCATGGTAGACGGCGCCTCGACAAAATAAGAGGAAACCTCGGTATCGAGAATCGCCTGTGCGCCGTTGCAGAGACGGAAATGGCCGGCGTGGCCGAGTTCATGCGCCAGCGTGAAAACATCTGCCATGCGGTTATTCCAGCTTAAGAGAATAAAGGAACCTTTTCCGTACGGGCTGGCACAGAAGCCGCCGGTGGATTTTCCCTGGTTCTGTGCAAAGTCAACCCAGCGTTTTTTGTAGGCCTCCTGAATCATGGAACGTAATCATCACCGAGAATGGCAAGGCCTTTTTCGATGTACTGTTTTGATTCCTCGATCGTGACAGACGGATCGTACTCCGGGTCGACGGCGATTTTCAGATCGGCGAAGGTCATGCGGTCAAGGTTGTGAACCTTTTTCAGCAGGCGGGCATATTTGCGCATATGCGGAGCCAGGCGGGTGGTGATGAGATCGATCTGGCGGTTGTACAGCTCACGGCTGACCTGCTGCGGGAACAGCAGAGAATCGATGACGGAATTGAAGCCGCGCAGCGTGGCCATGGTCTTTTCTGTCTGCAGCTGGGCATTGTAAGCAGCTGCCGTTACATTTTCGTACTGTCTGATTTTTGCAGAAAAGGCGGAGAATGCACTGCGGCGGATATCGGTGTCTTTTTCGTATTCGTAATTATCTTCAAACAGGGAGTAGCCGAGCGGATATTCTTTTCCGTTTACGGTGAAAGAATCAAATTTCATATCGCAAGCTTTGCCATGTTGTAGATCTGGTACGGAGCCGAGAAGGTCTGGGACAGAGCGGAAATGGCACGCTCGGTTTCCGGGCTCAGGCGGTGTGCCTTGTTGCGGAGAATCTCGGCGAGATAGCAGCGGTTCGTATCTGACTGCTGCATGGCCTCGTTCAAAACATCCTCGGACTGTTCGGAAAGCTCGCTCTCGATAAAGGTGAGACGGCTGAAAATCTCAGAGATCAGGCTGTTGATGCGGTCGTTGCGCGTCTGGTTTGCACTGTTGTAATAGTCGACAGAAACGGCGAGATCGCAGTAGTTGGCGGTCAGTGTGATCAGACGGTAGACCTCCTGGTAATCGTCGAGGCAGTGGTTGATCGTGGCTGCATCGGTGAGGTTTCCTTTGTAGGATGCTTCCATAGAAAGACTTAATTCTTTCATTTTCTGCGCATCAGCCAGCATGGCCTCCTCGGTTGGATAAATTAAAGACAGGTCCCAGGTAAGTTCTACAGGAACGTCATCGCGTTTTGCAAGTTCCATAACAATCTCCTTTCCATAAAAAGGGGAGGTTTCCCTCCCCAGGAATTACTTCCTTATGTTTCTATATTCTGTTTTTGGGTTTTATTCTGCGGTTACTTCGCTTTCTTCCTGCGGAGAAACTTCACGATCCGCACAGCTTTCTTTTTCAGCGTCTTCTTCTTCGGACTCTGCGGTTGCGCTTTCAGCTTCTGTATCAGCTGTTTCGGAACCTTTATTGCAAGCTGCAGATTCCGGATCCGGTGCAGCATCCTCCGCACCTTTCGTTTTCGGAAGGGTCGTATAAGTACGTTCAGCAGGAGCAGGCTCTTCCTCTTCAAATTCGTCTTTAAAATCGTCAAAATCTGTTTCAAGATCTGCTTTTCCTTTCCGGATAAAATAGACTGCCGCACCGCAGGCTGCGCCGACAGCGGCAGAAGCCAGAGTAAGCAGAATACGTTTTGATTTTCGTGACATCTCGATTCAAGTCTCCTTTCAAATGCCGTCCTTTGAAACTATTGTAATACAGTTTCAACAAAAAAGAAAGTAAAATCTTACAGAATTCGGAAAAAGTGCCAAAGAAAACAAGAAAAAGAAGGTTTCCTGACACAGAAACAGAATCAGGCAAGGATAAACTTACGAAGAATCTCCGCCACGCCGCTGTGATTGCAGTCGTTTTCCGTGATATAATCGGCACTCGCCTTTACGGCATCGGTCGCATTTTTCATGGCGGCACCGACGGCAGCGGCCTCGATCATCGAAATATCATTTTCCTGATCTCCGGTAGCCACGGTGTTGGCAAGCGGAATCTGAAGAAGCTCGCAGAGTTTTTTCACGGCATGGCCCTTGGAAACGTGTTCCGGGACATGCTCGAGGTAATGCGGGCTGGAGTAGAACATCGAAATTTTTCCTTTTGCCCACGGCTCCATGGCAGCGCGGTAAGCGTCCATTTTTGTACGGTCGTGGAGATCAATCACGATCATCTTGCATGGTTCCTCGGCGAGGTGTTCCGGCAGAAGCGGATCTTCCACGACGGGAATGTGGATTGCCTGTGTGTAAACGCGCGTTTCCTCGCCTGCATGGCGGCAGAGAAGGGAGGTGTCGGAGTAGGTGTGGCAGTAGAGGCCTGCCTCCTGCGTTTTTTCAAAGATCACGCGTGCATATTCGAGCGGAATCGTGCGGCGGTACAGCGTTTTCTTTGCAGCACAGTCGTAAATCAGTCCGCCGTTGAAAGCGATGGCATAGCAGCCTTCGCGGTCAAGTCCGAGCTCTTTTAAGATCGGCAGAAAGCCGGAGAGCGGGCGGCCGGTGTTGAACACAATTTTGTGGCCGGCAGCAAGTGCCTCTGAAATGGCATCCATGTTTTCTTTTGTCACCTGCTTTTCGGAATTCAGCAGGGTATCATCCATATCGGTAAAAAATATTTTCACAGTCTGATTCATATTCTCTTTTTCCTTTCCAAGAATCTGAAAAACAGATTCATTTTAGCACAAAGTGCCGGAAAAGAAAATATGGTTGCGCAGGGAAAAAATACAGGATATAATGATTGCGGACAAGAAGAGAGAGAAGAAAGAAAATCGAAGAACAAAAGAGAAAAAGAAGGGAAGTCAGAATATGATAAAAGCTTGTATCTTTGACCTGGACGGCACCATCGCAGACACTGTAGAGTCGATTGCGCACGCAGTCAACCGCGTTCTGGAACATTTTGGACTTGTGCCGCGCCCGGTAGAAGCCTTCAACTTTTACGCCGGAGACGGTTTCGATCTGGCAGTGGAGCGCGCTTTAAAAGACGCCGGAGATGCAGAGCTCAACTATCTGCAGGAGGGCATCCGCCTTGGCCGCGCGTGGTTCAACGAGGACCCGCTGTATCACGTAAAACCGTATCCTAATATGCGGGAAACCCTGACCGCGCTGCGGGAAGAAGTTCCGATTGCCGTATGTTCCAACAAGCCGCACGAGGCGGCCATCCACGTCGTGGAGAGCGTGTATGGACCGGGCTTTTTCAACCGGATTCAGGGGCAGACCGCAGAAATCCCGAGAAAGCCGTCTCCGATCGGTGCGCTCGCGATTGCAGACGCACTCGGCGCCAGACCGGAAGAGTGCCTGTACTTTGGCGATACCAATACGGATATGCAGACCGGAAACGCCGCAGGCATGTTTACCGTTGGTGTGACGTGGGGATTCCGCCCGCGCCAGGAGCTGATCGACAACCATGCGATGGAGCTGCTCGACCGGCCGGAGGAAATCTTAACGCTTTTCACAGAAAGAATCAGGAAAAATAAAACGAACAGAGGAGAAAACCAGAATGGGAGAATATACTGAAGAATGCATCAACACATTTTTAATGAATCAGGGCCAGTTATTCGACGAGCCGGTGGCTGAAAATTACGATGAGGCAGAGGCCTTTCTGGAGGACTGCCTTGCAGTCGTTGCCGACAATCTGGACGACGTGCGCGCCTACATGGAAGAAGAGGGCATGGACGTGGAAGAAATGTCGGATGCAGAATTAGAAGAGCAGAGCGAAGTCTTTGCCCTGCCGGACGGTCAGTATCTGATCGTGATGGGATAAAAAACAAGAGGAAATTTAAAAAAGAATTGAAATATGATGTCATTATTATCGGCGCAAGGCCCGTCAGGTATTTTCTGTGCCTATGAACTGCTGAAAGAAAAACCGGATCTGAAGGTGCTGATGATCGAAAAAGGACGTTCGATCGAGAGCCGTCAGTGTCCAAAGAGAAAAACGAAAAAATGCGTGAACTGCAAACCGTGCTCGATCACAACGGGATTTGCCGGAGCAGGCGCATTTTCCGACGGAAAGCTTTCTCTTTCCCCGGATGTCGGTGGAAATCTGCCGGAGATTTTAGGATATGAAAAGACGGTTGAGCTGATCCATGAGTCCGACCAGATCTATCTGGATTTCGGCGCAGACAAGAATGTTTACGGTGTCGATAAAGAAAAAGAGATCCGTGAGATCCGCCGCAGAGCGATCAACGCCAACCTGAAGCTGATCGAATGTCCAATCCGCCATCTCGGAACTGAGGAGGGCTACAAGATTTACAGCCGCCTCGAGGATCACTTAAAAGAGATCGGCGTGGAAATGAAATTCAACACGATGGTCAATGATATTACGATCGAGGACGGCCGTGCGACAGCTGTAACACTTGAGGACGGAACGGTTTACGAGGCAGATGAGATTGTCTCCGCAGTAGGCCGCGAGGGAGCCGACTGGTTCTCACATATCTGCAACGGCCACGGCATCGAGACCGAGGTCGGAACCGTCGATATCGGTGTCCGCGTGGAAGTCCGCGACGAGGTCATGGAGTTCCTGAACAAGAACCTGTACGAGGCAAAACTCGTTTACTATACCCCGACTTTTGACGACAAAGTGCGTACCTTCTGTACGAACCCGTCCGGTGAGGTGGCAACTGAGTATTATGAAAACGGTCTGGCAGTTGTAAACGGTCACGCCTACAAATCCCAGGAGTTCAAG
>ENA-OQAS01000752-OQAS01000752.1-human-gut-metagenome-genome-assembly--contig:-NODE-752-length-16484-cov-2.143486_pt1 | contig 16484 bp, 21 predicted proteins | sample MGYA00242733_ERZ504523 | MGnify/ENA primary metagenome ERZ504523 (study PRJEB26092, sample SAMD00036239) | human gut metagenome | host: Homo sapiens | study: EMG produced TPA metagenomics assembly of... | reverse complement strand
CCGTTTCATGGTACATAACGGTGAGATCAACACCATCCGCGGCAACGCAGATAAGATGCTTGCAAGAGAAGAGAACATGGAATCTCCATACCTGGAGGGACAGCTTCACAAAGTGCTTCCTGTTGTAAACAGAAACGGTTCCGACTCTGCAATGCTTGACAATACACTGGAGTTTCTGGTAATGAGCGGTATGGAACTTCCGCTTGCAGTTATGATCACAATCCCTGAACCATGGGCAAACAATGACACCATTTCCCAGGCAAAACGTGACTTTTATCAGTACTATGCAACTATGATGGAGCCATGGGACGGACCTGCATCTATCCTGTTCTCTGATGGTGATGTTATGGGTGCAGTCCTTGACAGAAATGGTCTCCGTCCATCCAGATATTATATTACTTCTGACGGCTATATGATCCTTTCCTCAGAGGTGGGTGTTCTGCCAATCCCGGAAGAGAAAATCGTATTAAAAGAGCGTCTCCATCCTGGAAAAATGCTTCTTGTAGATACTGTAAAGGGAAAAGTAATTGATGACAATGAACTGAAAGAGGGCTATGCAAAAATGCAGCCATACGGTGAATGGCTGGATAGTCATCTGGTACAGTTAAAAGACATCAAGATTCCTAACGAAAGACCGGAAGAATATACACCTGAGCAGAGAGCACGTCTGCAGAAAGCATTCGGCTATACTTATGAGCAGTACCGTACTTCCATCAGAAACATGGCGTTAAACGGAGCAGAGAGCATCGGAGCTATGGGTGTGGATACCCCGCTTGCAGTATTTTCTAAACAGAACAGACCATTATTTGACTACTTTAAACAGCTCTTTGCACAGGTTACCAACCCTCCGATCGATGCGATCCGTGAGGAAATCGTTACCAGCACAAGTGTTATGTAGGCAAGACGGAAACCTGTTGGAGCAGAAACCGGAAAACTGTCAGGTATTAAAGATTAATAACCCGATCCTGACAAATACAGACATGATGAAGATCAAGAGTTTCAAACATGAGGGCTTCAAGACAGCAGTTGTTTCTACCTTATATTATAAGAGCACCAAGCTTGAGAGAGCTATTGACCGTCTTTTCGTAGAAGTAGATAAAGCATTCCGCGAGGGTGCAAACATCCTTGTTCTTTCAGACAGGGGAGTAGATGAAAATCATATGCCAATCCCGTCACTTCTGGCAGTATCCGCAGTTCATCAGCACCTTGTAAAAACAAAGAAGAGTACCTCTCTTGCCATCATTCTGGAATCCGGAGAACCGAGAGAAGTACATCATTTCGCAACTTACTTGGTTATGGTGCAAGCGCTATCAACCATACCTTGCCCTTGAGACAATCCATGAGTGATCGACAGCCATATGTTGGACAAAGATTACTATGCAGCAGTAGATGATTACAACCATGCAGTTATCAGCGGAATTGTAAAGATTGCTTCCAAGATGGGTATTTCCACCATTCAGTCCTATCAGGGATCTCAGATTTTTGAGGCAATTGGTATCTCTTCTGATGTGATCGAGAAATACTTACTGGTACAGTCAGTCGTGTAGGCGGAATCACACTGGAAGACATCGAAGAGAATGTAGAGAAGCTTCACTCAGAAGCATTTGACCCGTTAGGACTTCCTACAGACCTGACTCTGGACAGCGTAGGCGCACACAAGATGAGAAGCCAGGGAGAGGAACATCGTTACAATCCTCAGACTATTCATCTTCTGCAGCAGTCCACATGGACAGGAAGCTACGATCTGTTCAAACAGTACACAGATCTGGTAGATAAAGAAAACCACGGAAACTTAAGAGGACTTCTGGACTTTAAGTTTGCTGAGACTCCGGTTCCACTTGAAGAAGTGGAGAGCGTAGATGATATTGTAAACGATTTAAGACAGGTGCCATGTCCTATGGTTCTATTTCACAGGAAGCACATGAGACACTGGCGATCGCCATGAACCACCTTCATGGAAAATCCAATACAGGTGAGGGCGGTGAAAGTGACGAAAGACTGGATTCCGCAGGAAGCAGCGATGACAGATGCTCCGCGATCAAACAGGTTGCCAGTGGACGTTTCGGTGTAACCAGCCGTTATCTTGTATCTGCAAGAGAAATCCAGATCAAGATGGCACAGGGTGCAAAACCTGGTGAAGGCGGACATCTTCCTGCAAAGAAGGTATATCCATGGATTGCCAAAACCCGTCATTCTACACCAGGTGTCAGCCTGATTTCCCCGCCACCGCACCACGATATCTATTCTATCGAGGACCTGGCACAGTTAATCTATGACCTTAAGAATGCAAATAAATATGCAGATATTTCTGTCAAACTGGTATCTGAAGCAGGTGTCGGTACAGTTGCAGCAGGTGTTGCAAAAGCCGGTGCACAAACTATTCTGATCTCTGGTTATGACGGAGGTACAGGTGCAGCTCCGAGAAGTTCTATCCACAATGCAGGACTTCCATGGGAACTTGGACTTGCAGAAACACATCAGACACTGCTCAAGAATGGTCTGAGAAACCGTGTCCGCATTGAGACAGACGGTAAGCTTATGAGTGGTCGTGACGTTGCGATCGCAGCATTAATGGGTGCCGAGGAATTTGGTTTTGCAACAGCTCCGCTTGTAACCATGGGATGCGTTATGATGCGTGTATGTAACCTGGATACCTGCCCGGTTGGTGTGGCAACACAGAACCCTGAACTTCGTAAGAGATTCAAAGGTAAACCGGAATATGTAGAGAATTTCATGCGCTTTATCGCACAGGAATTAAGAGAATACATGTCCAAGCTCGGATTCCGTACAGTCAGTGAAATGGTAGGCCGTACAGATCTCCTTGTTCAGACAGACAACGTACAGGAACCACATCAGGGCAAAGTAGACTTAAGTGCAATCCTGAACAATCCGTTCGCAGGCAAAGACCAGAAAGTTACTTTTGACCCGAAAGCCGTATATAACTTCGAACTGGAAAAGACCATGGATGAAAAGGTTCTGGTTAAGAAATGCGTAAATGCCATCAATAAAGGTCAGAAAACAGAGCTTTCTGTAAACCTGACAAACATTGACCGTACATTCGGAACCATCCTTGGTGCAGAGATCACAAGAAAGAACAAAGACGGACTTGCAGATGACACTATCACTGTACACTGCAACGGTGCCGGCGGACAGAGTTTCGGTGCATTTATTCCGAAAGGTCTGACACTGGAACTGACCGGTGACAGCAACGACTACTTCGGAAAAGGTCTTTCCGGTGGTAAACTGATTCTGAAAGTTCCGGAGAAAGCTGCATACAAAGCAGAAGAGAACATTATCGTAGGTAACGTTGCCCTCTACGGTGCAACCAGCGGTACCGCATTTATCAATGGTGTTGCAGGTGAGCGTTTCGCAGTCCGTAACTCCGGTGCATCCGCAGTTGTAGAAGGCGTGGGAGAGCATGGTTGTGAATATATGACAGGCGGCCGCGTAGTCGTACTTGGTAAGACTGGCAAGAACTTTGCAGCAGGTATGAGCGGCGGTATCGCATATGTACTGGATGTGGATAATGTTCTTTACAAGAACCTGAACAAAGCCATGATTTCCATCGAAAAAGTGGAAAACAAATATGACAAAAAAGAACTTCGCGACCTGATTGAAGCTCATGTAGAAGCAACAGGTTCCAAACTCGGTGCGAAGTTCTGGCTGACTTTGATTATTATCTGCCGCACTTTAAGAAACTCATTCCAAATGAGTACAAGAAGATGATCACTTTAAGTGCAAAACTGGAAGAAAAAGGTCTGAACAGTCAGCAGGCACAGATGGAAGCGTTCTACGAAAGTATTGGCGCTAAACATTGATAATAATTGAATATATCGTGTGAACTTATCAATGTTGCCCCGTCATCTTTTAGAATAAATAAAAAGGTGGCGTGGGCCATACCATTATTGCCGCAGCAAGTGCGGCGAAGAGGAGGAAATCATGGGCAAACCAACAGGATTTTTAGAATATGAGAGAGAGACGGCAAAAGTTCTGCCGCCAAAGGTCCGCATCGCAAACTTCAAAGAATTCAGGACCCCATTAAATAAAGAGAAACAGAAACTTCAGGGCGCACGCTGCATGGCATGCGGCGTCCCGTTCTGCCAGTCAGGTATGATGTTAGGTGGAATGGCATCCGGATGCCTCTGCACAACCTGGTACCTGAGACAAACGATCTGGTTTACACAGGCAACTGGAAACAGGCATTCTTAAGACTGAGCAAGACACACAGCTTCCCGGAATTTACTTCACGTGTCTGCCCTGCACTCTGCGAAGCAGCCTGCACCTGTAACTTAAACGGAGAACCGGTCTCCACAAAAGAAAATGAACGTGCGATCATCGAGACAGCCTACGAGAACGGATGGGTAACTCCGCAGATCCCGGAAGTGCGTACAGGCAAATCCATCGCAGTCATCGGAAGCGGTCCGTCCGGACTGGCAGCAGCTCAGCAGTTAAACAGACGAGGCCACAGCGTAACTGTATTTGAAAGAAAAGACCGTGTAGGCGGACTTCTCCGCTACGGTATCCCTAACATGAAGCTGGACAAAGCTGTTGTTGACAGAAGAATCCATCTTATGGAAGAAGAGGGAGTGAAATTTGTCACAAATGTAAACGTAGGAAAGGACATCAAAGCAGAAGAACTTCTGAAACAGTTCGACCGCGTCATCCTTGCCTGCGGAGCATCCAATCCACGAGACATTAAAGTTCCGGGACGGGATGCAAAAGGAATTTATTTCGCAGTAGATTTCCTGGGACAGGTAACAAAAGCGCTGTTGGACTCTGATTTTGCCAAAGTTCCATATGAACTTGCCAAAGGAAAAAATGTTCTGGTCATCGGTGGTGGTGATACAGGAAATGACTGTGTGGGAACATCTATCCGTCTGGGTGCCAAATCTGTGATCCAGTTAGAGATGATGCCCAAGCCGCCAGTGGAAAGAACACCATCCAATCCATGGCCGCAGTGGCCGAGAGTCCTCAAAACAGACTATGGCCAGGAAGAAGCTATCGCAGTATTCGGACATGATCCACGAGTATACCAGACTACTGTTACAGAATTATCAAAGATAAAAACGGAAATGTCTGCCAGGCAAAACTCACAAAATTAAAGAGCGAAAAAGATCCAAAGACAGGACGTATGATGATGGTTCCTGTAGAAGGAACAGAAGAAGTCATTCCTGTAGACGTAGTTCTTATTGCAGCCGGATTCCTTGGCAGTGAGAAATATGTAACAGACGCATTTAAGGTAGCCATCAACGGAAGAACCAATGTAGATACAAAACCAGAGCAGTATCAGACCTCCGTAGACAAAGTCTTCACAGCAGGAGACATGCACAGAGGCCAGTCCCTGGTAGTATGGGCAATCCGCGAGGGCAGAGAAGCTGCGAAAGCGGTAGATGAATCGCTGATGGGATATTCCTATTTGTAAATAATAAGAAGAGAAGTTTGAAAAAGGTGCTGTTGCTTAATGAATGATTATTAGGCGATAACACCTTTTTTAAGTTAAAGTGTATTTGAAAAAGCTGATCCAGATTATCTTGAAATAAGGTCATGGATGACTTGAAACAAGAAAACCTTAATTAAAGTCAACATAAGAAAAGCTTGCGAGTGACTTGAATTAGAAGAACGATAATTAAAGTCAATGTAAGGAAAGAATATGCTTGACCTAAGAGGAGAAAAGCGTGAATAGGGTCAATGTAAGGAAAGGATATGCTTGACCTAAGAGAGGAAAAACAGGATTCGAGTCAAAACAAGAAAAGTGCAGGAAAATCTGTAGAAGAAAATCAATCATAGCAGTTGACAAAGAAAAGGTACATTGCTATAATTGCCTACATGAACAAAGGCGTTCTTTCTATAGAAAAGTAACTGTAGAAAGTGCGCCATTTATGTTATATGAAATTATTCCGTAATGTTTCCATAACATAAAAAGTTCCTCTGGACAGAATTGCACTGCGGCGGAGAGGAATTATGCCTCTGCGCAATCCATCGCAAGAGGAGTATTCTGCAGACAGAAAACAAATTATATCGAAGAATCATTAAGAAAGCAAAAACAGCAGAAACTATGCTGACAAGGAGTGAAGGAAAATGGGGAATTATACCAGAGAAGAAATATTACAGATGGCTGAGGAGGAAGACGTGGAATTTATCCGTCTCCAGTTCACAGATATGTTCGGAACGCTGAAAAACATCGCCATAACTGCCCGGGAACTTCCCCGTGCGCTGGATAACCGATGTATTGTAGATGGTTCCTTTATCGCAGGAATTGCAGGAGAATCTGAACCGGATATGTACTTAAGACCGGATCTTGACACCTTTGCAATTCTCCCATGGAGACCACAGCAGGGCAAAGTTGCCAGACTGTTATGCGATATCTATTGTCCGGACGGAACCCCTCATGAGAGAAGTCCGAGATATATCCTGAAGAAAACTGCCCGGGAGGCAAAGAAGGAGGGATACACCTGTCTGGTAGATCCGGAATGTGAATTTTTCCTTTTTCATACAGATGATAACGGAGTTCCGACTACTGTAACACATGAAAAGGCTGGATATCTGGATGTTAGTCCTGTGGATCTGGGTGAAAACGCAAGACGTGATATTGTATTAAATCTGGAAGACATGGGGATTGAGGTAGAATCTTCTCACCATGAAACTGCTCCTGCACAGCACGAAGTAGATTTCAAATACGGTGAAGTCCGTACGATTGCAGATCGGATCATGTCATTCAAGATGACGGTCCGTACCATTGCCAAACGCCATGGACTTCATGCAACATTTATGCCGAAACCAAGGGCAGAAGTAAACGGTTCCGGAATGCACATTCATTTCTCCTTATTTAAAGATGGAAGAAATGTATTCGTCAATCCGGGAAATCCCCAGGAATTAAGCGAAGAAGCTTATTACTTCGTAGGAGTCTTCTGGCTCATAGCAAAGAGATGGCATTGATCACCAATCCTATCGTAAATTCCTACAAACGTCTGGTTCCGGGCTATGAAGCACCGACAGAGCTGACATGGACAAAGAACAACCAGAATTCACTGGTAAGAATTCCGGGATCCAGAGGTATGGAGACAAGGATCGAATTGAGAAGTCCGGATGCAGCAGCAAATCCGTATCTGGTATTTGCAGTATGTCTGGCAGCAGGACTGGATGGAATCAATAAGAAGATTTATCCGACTAAGTCCTCCAGCAGAGAGTTATCCGAAACAGACCAGAAAACAATGAAGATTGAAAATCTTCCGGGAAATTTGAACGAAGCAATTGATTACTTCGAACAGAGTGACTGGATCAAAGAAGTACTTGGAACAGAATTTTGTAAAGAATACGCAGCAGCCAAGAAAAAAGAATGGCTTCGCTATACAAGAGAAATTTCAGCCTGGGAAATCGAGGAATACTTATACAGAATTTAACCGAATCAAACAAGTCCCCTGTAGAAATTGTAAAAGGCAATAAGCAGTGGGTGGGGACTTGTTTGTATCAGGAGGAGCGAAGCTTCTTCTGATAAACTGCGAAGCAGTTATTCGGTTATGAGCAAGTAGCGAAGCGGATTGCGAACATCCGCTTGATCAAAATCAAACAAGTCCCCTGCGGAGGTTGCAAAAAGCAATAAGCAGTGGACGGGAACCCAGGCTGTAACAGAAATAGGAGTGGCAGAGTTATGAGCAGCAGCATTGTGATTGCGTTACCGAAAATTGAAGACGCAAAGAAAATCCGCACAATACTTAACAGACATGGGCTCACAGTAGCCTCTGTCTGCAGCTCTGTCTCTAATGCGCTGGCCAGTATCTCAGAGCTTGACAGTGGTGTCCTGATATGTGGGTATAAGTTGACAGATGCCTATTATAAAGACGCTCTCGATAACCTGCCACAGTATTTTGAAATGCTGCTTCTGGCTTCTCAGCGTATTATAGATGAAGCACCGAATTCCGTCAGTACTGTACAGATGCCGATGAAAGCAAGCGTACTGATAGATACGGTCAATGACATGCTCTATCATCTGGAACGCCGGATCAAAAAAGAAAAGAAGAAACCAAAGCCCAGATCAGAAAAAGAACAGAATTATATCTCGAATGCCAAACGCCTTCTGATGGAAAAAACCAGATGACAGAAGAGGAAGCATATCGACACATCCAGAAATGCAGCATGGATTCAGGAACCAACATGGTAGAAACTGCACAGATGTTACTCATGCTGATGTATGATGAAATCTGATTTTTCAAACACGTTCTAAATAAAATATTCGAAAATAATAAGGAAAATTTTGTAAAAAATGACGATATTATTTTGACAGAATATGTGGTAATATACAGAATATATTTTTGTTCATATCAAGTTAGAGGCAAAATACATTTTAACCCTAACATTATATTATATATAGAAAGAACACAAACAAACATAAAATAGATAATAACAGGAAGAATGATTACAAAGGCGTAATCAGAGAGTCCAGGGGATAAGTGTCTCCGGATTTTCTGATTACGCCTTTTTGATATTCCAGGGTTTTAAGCCAAAAAGTCGTTGTGCTTGCACGAAAAGCCTTTTGAACTTGAAACCAGTGAAGATATCACAAAGGTTTTCAGAAATGAAGAAATGGAGGATGAGGAAATGGAATTTATGGATGGAACATGGAAAAAAGAAATCAATACCTGGGAGGAACTCGTAGGTAATAATCTCCTGAACCAGGAAGCCGTAATCGAAGGCGCTGTTCACAGCATCCGTAATATGGGTGATGTGGCATTTATCATTCTTAGAAGAAGGGAAGGCTTATTCCAGACAGTCTATGAAAATGAAATGGCAAATGTTTCCATTCATGAATTGAAGGAAGCAATGACGATCAGGGTGAAAGGAATCCTGCATGAAGAGGAGAGAGCACCCCACGGAAGAGGGCTTCGTATTCGTCATATTGATATTTTATCAACACCGGCAGAGCCACTTCCAATGGCAATCGACAAATGGAAACTGAACACTTCCCTGGAAGCAAAATTAAACTACAGACCGATTTCCCTGAGAAATATTCAGGAGCGTTCCAAATTTAAAATTCAGGAGGCACTGACAAAAGCATTCCGTGATTATCTCTACGGACAGGGATTCACAGAAATCCACACTCCAAAGATCGGAGCAAGAGGAGCAGAGGGTGGAGCAAACCTTTTCAAATTCAGCTACTTCCACAAACCTGCAGTACTTGCGCAGAGCCCACAGTTCTACAAACAGATGATGGTTGGCGTATTTGATAGAGTATTTGAGACAGGCCCCGTATTCCGGCTGAGAAACATAATACCAAACGTCACTTAAATGAATACACCAGTCTGGACTTCGAGATGGGATATATTGACAGCTTCGAAGAAATTATGGCAATGGAAACAGGATTCCTCCAGTATGCATGAACCTTCTGAAAACAGAATATGCAAAAGAAGTACAGATCCTGAAGCTTGATATTCCGGACGTGTCCAAATCCCGGCAGTCCGTTTCGATGTAGCCAAAGAACTGGTATCTCAGAAATACAATCGTAAGATCAGAAACCCATTTGACCTGGAGCCGGAAGAGGAAGCACTGATCGGACAGTATTTCAAAGAAGAATATGGCTCAGATTTCGTATTTGTCACACATTATCCGTCAAAGAAACGTCCATTCTATGCAATGGATGATCCGGAAGACGCAAGATTTACCTTAAGCTTTGACCTGTTATTCAAAGGCCTTGAGATCACAACAGGCGGACAGCGTATCCATGATTACAACATGCTGGTACAGAAAATTGAAGACAGAGGTATGACGCAGGAAGGCATGGAACAGTATCTGGATACCTTCAAACATGGTATGCCGCCTCACGGTGGACTGGGAATCGGTCTGGAACGTCTGACCATGCAGCTTATCGGTGAAGAGAATGTTCGTGAAACCTGTCTCTTCCCGCGAGATATGAACCGTCTGGAACCGTAAATAAGTCGGAAATAAAAGCAATATAGAATATTACAGGCAGTATATATAAGGAGAAAAACATGGCAAAGATCATAGATGATGAAACAATGGAAAATGTCTGCATCCTGGCCAAACTTTCCCTCTCAGAGGAAGAAAAGGAAAAAGCAAAAGCTGAAATGCAGAAAATGCTTGATTATGTAGAGAAACTGGATGAACTGGATACATCGGAAGTAGAGCCTATGTCCCATATTTCCAGGACGAAAACGTATTTCGTGAGGACGTTGTCACAAACGGAGACAACAAAGAAGCAATGCTGGCAAATGCACCGAAGGCAAAAGAAGGACAGTATCAGGTTCCGAAAACCATAGGATAGGAGACAGGACAATGGAGTTGGAAAAATTAACAGCCCTGCAGCTTGGGGAAAAAATAAAACAGCGTCAGGTCAGCGTCCTGGATGGAGTAAAAACTGTTTTTGAACAGATTAAGAAACAGGATTCAGAAGTACACGCTTATCTTGACACATATAAAGAAGAAGCATACAAACGTGCAGAAGAAGTACAGAAAGGCATCGAGGACGGTACTTATACCAGTCCTCTTGCAGGCGTACCGATTGCGATAAAAGATAATATCTGTATTAACGGAAAGAAAACTACCTGTGCATCAAAGATTCTTGAGAATTTTGTGCCTCAGTATAATGCAGAAGTCATTGACCGTCTGGAAAAAGCCGGACTGGTCATTATCGGAAAAACAAACATGGATGAATTTGCCATGGGAAGTACCACAGAGACTTCCGCTTACGGCATCACCAGAAACCCATGGAATCTGGAACATGTACCAGGCGGTTCTTCAGGTGGTTCCTGTGCTGCAGTGGCAGCAGGAGAAACTTATCTGGCACTTGGTTCAGATACAGGCGGATCTATCCGTCAGCCAAGTTCCTACTGTGGTGTAACCGGAATTAAACCAACCTATGGAACAGTATCCCGTTACGGTCTTGTAGCTTATGCATCTTCCCTGGATCAGATCGGACCTGTAGGAAAAGACGTATCTGACTGTGCAGCTCTTCTGGAGATCATCGCAGGACATGATACAAAAGACAGCACATCCATGAAAAGAGAAGACCTTCAGTTCTCCAAAGAACTGACAGGAGATATCAAGGGTATGAAATTCGGAGTTCCTGAAGAATACCTGGCAGAGGGACTTGATCCGGAAGTAAAAGCATCTTTTATGGGTGTTCTTGATACGCTGAAAGAACTGGGAGCAGAAGTAGAATTCTTCTCTATCAAAACCATGGAATACATGATTCCGGCTTATTATATTATCGCCAGTGCAGAAGCAAGTTCCAACCTGGAACGTTTCGATGGAGTGAAGTACGGTTTCCGTGCAGCAGAATATGAAGGTCTTCACGACATGTACAAAAAGACCAGAACAGCAGGTTTCGGTGAGGAAGTAAAACGCCGTATCATGCTTGGTTCCTTCGTGTTAAGCTCCGGTTATTATGATGCATACTATCTGAAGGCACTCCGCACAAAAGCCCTGATCAAGAAAGAATTTGATCAGGCATTTGGCAAATATGATGTGCTCCTTGCACCTGCATCTCCATTTACAGCACCGAAGATCGGTGAAAGCTTAAAGAATCCCCTTGCCATGTATCTTGGAGATATCTACACAGTAGCAGTCAATCTCTGCGGTCTTCCGGGAATTACAGTTCCATGCGGAAAAGACCAAAAAAGGTCTCCCAATCGGTATCCAGATGATCGGGGACTGCTTCATGGAAAAGAAAATCCTGCGTGCAGCACACGCCTATGAAACCAGCCGCGGCTCCTTTGCCGTGCCAGGAGAAGGAGGCACCAGATAATGAAACAGTACGAAACAGTCATAGGACTTGAAGTCCATGTAGAACTTGCAACAAAACAAAAATTTTCTGCGGATGCTCCACTGAATTCGGAGGAGCACCCAATACACATACATGCCCGGTCTGCACAGGTATGCCGGGTTCCCTGCCTGTATTAAATAAGAAAGTAGTAGAGTTTGCCCTGAAAGCAGGTCTTGCAGCAAACTGCCAGATCCATCAGACTGCAAATTTGACCGTAAGAACTATTTCTATCCGGACAACCCACAGAACTATCAGATCTCTCAGTTATATCTGCCAATCTGTCATGACGGATGGGTAGAGATTGAAACCTCTGCAGGCAAAAAGAAAATCCGCATCCATGAAATGCATATGGAAGAGGATGCAGGTAAACTGATTCATGATGAATGGGAAGACTGCTCCCTGGTAGACTATAACCGAAGCGGTGTCCCGTTGATCGAGATCGTATCCGAACCGGATATGAGAAGCTCTGAGGAAGTAATCGCCTATCTTGAAAAACTCCGTTGTATGATGCAGTATCTGGGTGTATCAGACTGTAAGCTTCAGGAAGGTTCCATGCGTGCAGACGTTAACCTTTCTGTCCGTGAAGTGGGAGCAGAAGAATTCGGTACCAGAACAGAGATGAAGAATCTGAACTCTTTCAAAGCCATTGCCAGAGCAATCGAAGGTGAAAGAGAACGTCAGATCGAACTGATCGAAGAAGGCAAGGCAGTTACACAGGAAACACGCCGTTGGGATGACAACAAAGAATATTCTTACGCCATGCGTTCCAAGGAAGATGCCAAAGACTACAGATATTTCCCTGATCCAGATCTGCCTCCAATCCATATCTCTGATGCATGGATTGAAAAGATCAAAGCAGAACAGCCGGAGCTTCGCGAAGTGAAACAGGCCCGTTATCAGGAAGAGTACGGACTTCCGGCATACGATGCGGGAATCCTTACAGAATCCCGCCATCTTGCAGGTCTTTTTGAAGAAACAGCAGCAATCTACGGAAATGCAAAGAAGACAGCAAACTGGTTTATGGGTGAGGTACTCCGTCTGACGAAAGATAAAGCTATGGATCCGGAACAGGTATCTTTCTCACCGAAGCATCTTGCAGATCTTCTGATAATGGTAGAAAAATCCGAAGTCAGCCCACAGAATGCCAAGAAAGTTTTTGAGAAGTCTTTGCGGAAGACATTGATCCTGTAGCCTACATTGAGGAACATGGTCTGAAGATTGTAGAAGATACAGGACTTCTGGAAGAAACCATCAACAGGATCCTGATGCTAACCCAGGTCCGCTTTCAGAACTTCTGGGAGGTAAAGATAAGTCATGGGCTTCTTTGTAGGCAGATCATGAAAGAGATGAAAGGCAAAGCAAATCCTGCAAGTGCGCGCGAGACACTTATGCAAGAAGTAGAGAAGCGCAAATAAAATAAATCACCCCGGACATTATGCCCGGGGTAAACAATAACTAAAATTATTCTCAAAAAATACTTTGATACTTTACATTATTAAATAATCAAGTATAATAAAACTCGAATAAAATATATTTGCAGATATAATTCTTGTCAAATGAAAAATAAAAAGACAAATATAAAAATGGAAAGGCACAGCAGATATATCAAAACTGCAGAAATGCCAGGGAGGAAATCAAACATGGTAACAGTAAACCACAACTATCTGAAATTACCGGGAAGTTATTTATTTTCCACAATTGCAAAGAAAGTAAAAGCATACAAAGAGGCTAACCCACAGGCAAACGTTATTTCACTTGGAATCGGTGATGTAACTCAGCCTCTGCTCCGGCAATCATCGAAGCACTTCATAAATCCGTAGATGAAATGGGCAATGCAGCCACATTTCATGGCTATGCCCCGGATCTCGGTTACGAATTTCTCAGATCTGCCATCGCAAAGAATGACTATAAAGACAGAGGATGTGATATTAACGCAGATGAAATCTTTGTATCTGACGGTGCAAAGAGCGATTCCGGAAACATCCAGGAAATCTTCGGCTTAGACAACAAGATCGCAGTATGCGATCCGGTATACCCGGTATATGTAGACACAAACGTAATGGCAGGCCGTACAGGAGAATACAACAAAGAACGTGGCAACTTTGATAACGTAATCTATATGCCATGTACAGCATCCAACGGCTTCCTTCCGGAATTCCCGGAAGAAGTACCGGATCTTATCTACCTTTGCTTCCCGAATAACCCAACCGGTGGTGCGATCACCAAACCGCAGCTTCAGGAATGGGTAGACTATGCAAATAAAAACGGTTCTGTAATTATCTATGATGCAGCATACGAAGCATACATCTCCGAAGAAGATGTACCGCACAGCATCTATGAGTGCGAAGGAGCAAGAACCTGCGCCATCGAACTGCGCAGCTTCTCCAAAAATGCAGGTTTCACAGGTGTCCGTCTCGGCTTTACAGTTGTACCAAAGGATCTGGTTCGTGACGGTGTAGATCTCCACAGTCTCTGGGCAAGACGTCATGGCACAAAATTTAATGGTGCGCCATATATCGTACAGCGTGCAGGAGAGGCTGTATACTCTCCTGAAGGAAAAGCACAGCTGAAAGACAGGTAGGTTACTACATGAGCAACGCCAAAGCCATCTACGAAGGTCTGGCATCAGCAGGCTATTCCGTATCCGGTGGCGTAAATGCTCCGTATATCTGGCTGAAAACACCTGATAAGATGACTTCCTGGGAGTTCTTTGACTATCTCCTTGAAAAAGCCAACATCGTAGGAACTCCAGGCTCAGGATTCGGTGCTCATGGTGAGGGATTCTTCCGTCTCACTGCGTTTGGAACCCATGAGAATACACTGGAAGCAATTGAACGAATTAAGAACCTGTAAGCAGCTTCCTGATAGGGATGCGGCAGATGTCACTTTGATAGAGAAAATTCGAAGGAGCATGGAGAACTGATTTTTAACATTATTTTCAGAGGAATAGTTATGATATACACAGTAAAACGAATTGAGGAAGACCTGGACTTCGGTTGTGAAGAGCGACCGAAAGGCATGCCAGTCATGGCAATAGTGACGCTTATGGATCTTCAGGCGAAGAAATAAGGATAAAAGCAGAGGATGCCATGCTCTATGAATGTAACATCAATGAAGGGGACAAGGTTTGCCTTGATGCGAATAATAAGTTAGAAAAAGTAAAATAGAAATTATAGAAGAACCAGAGAATATATTTGGATAAAGAAAACCGATGGCTTTGACTGTTATCAGTCTGCACCATTGGTTTTTTAGTATGGTATCTGGTTTTACTTATTTTGTTCCAGCGTTCGACACCTCCTGCTGTTTTGTTACTACCACTATATCACATATAATGTTTTGCAGCTTAATATCTCACCTTATCAGTTATCCTATGTAACCAACAGCGGTGAAGGTGAAGGACTTCTGTTCTATGGAAGCACTATCATTCCGTTCAAGGATAAGTTCGATAAGACATTAAAGCTTTACTCACTCATGACTACTAAGCCGGAAGAGGTTGAAGCCAGAAAGCAGAAGGAAATGGAAGAATAATTGTGAAAAGAGTGTGTGAATTATTGACTAGAGTGGCTTCCAATGGTATATTTAAATTACCCAACAGGTAATTTAAAAAGGAGGGCAAACGTGCAGCTACTATACAATAACAGCAAAGTTCAGAAACAATGTACCGATTTAAAAACTGCAAAAAAAAGTTGTTTGGCGGGAATGCTGCATTAGCAACCAGCTTATTTGCCCGAATAAATGCTATGCAGCAGGCGAATGTAATTAAGGATATAGTAATGATGCCGACGTTTTATTTTCATAAGTTGAATGGCAACATGGATGGATTTTTTGCTATAGACGTAAAAACGAGGAGAGATCCATGCGTATTATTATTCAGCCATTAGATGAGAATGAAGAACCTTATGATCCTTGTAATATTGATGAAATTGCTGGTGTGGTTAGAATTGTTGAAGTAAAGGAGGTAAGTAACCATTATGAGTAACTATATTGAATATAATGATAAGATTGCTTTTCATCCTGGATACTATATCAAAGAAATCATTGAAGAAAGTGGACTTTCTCAGAAAGATTTTGCAAAACGATTAGATACCACGCCAAAGAATTTAAGTATTCTGGTACGTGGGGAGCAAAGCTTATCAATCGATATAGCCATGAAATTATCTCGAATGTTAGGGACTAGTGTTGAATACTGGCTGAATCTTCAGAAGAGCTATGACGCTTTGATTGCTGAGTTTGAATTATCCAAGGAATTAGAACAGGAAAGAAGAATATTCAAGTACTTTCAGTACACATATTTCAGAGAGAATTTTGGACTGCCTGATCTTCCGAGAAAAATAAATGAGCAGATTAAGTGCCTGCGTGAATTTTTAAATGTTGCATCATTATCTGTTTTCACAAAGCAAAATATGGCAGTTAGTTTCCGAAGTGCATCTGAGGATATGAAAGAGGCTAATATTGCCAGAGCAAATGCAATGGTTCAGATTGCAATTAATCAGGCTCTGAAGATAGAAGCACCTAAGTTTGACAAAAAGAAGTTTGAAAAAGCTGTTGATTATGCATTGACATTAACAACACAGCATGGTGATTTTTATCCATTGATTAGGAAGGCCTTTGAAGATGCGGGAGTAATATTCGTAATACTTCCAAATCTTCCGGGTTCAGGAATAATGTGCACAAGAAGATTGGGCAGAATGTAATGCTGATGGTGAAT
>ENA-OQAS01000751-OQAS01000751.1-human-gut-metagenome-genome-assembly--contig:-NODE-751-length-16517-cov-4.596644_pt1 | contig 16517 bp, 22 predicted proteins | sample MGYA00242733_ERZ504523 | MGnify/ENA primary metagenome ERZ504523 (study PRJEB26092, sample SAMD00036239) | human gut metagenome | host: Homo sapiens | study: EMG produced TPA metagenomics assembly of... | reverse complement strand
AAAAATTTTATATATAAAATAATTACATAAAGAGGTGAGCGTATGTATTACTATCCGGTATCAGCTGTGCTGACAGAATGTCTGATCCTTCTGTTGTGGAACAGCAGGATCCTACGGATATGAGATCAGCCAGACTGTAAAGATGGTTGCATCCATCAAGGAGTCTACCCTGTATCCCATCCTGCGGAAGCTGGAGACAGGTGGTTATCTTACAACGTATTCCCAAGAGTTCCAGGGCAGGAAGCGAAAGTATTATTCCATCACAGAAGCTGGGCGTGATCAGCTGGAATATTTGAGGAAAGAGTGGAGAGAATACCGCGATACTATAGACGATATTGTGGAAGGGAGACTTCGAAAATGACAAGAAAAGAGTATATGGAGCAGCTGAAGAAATATCTGAAGCGGCTTCCAAAAGAAGATTATGACAATGCCATTGAGTATTTTTCGGAATACTTCGATGAGGCTGGACCTGAGAATGAACAGCAGGTTATGGAAGAACTGGGACAGCCTAAAGAGGCGGCAAGGGAACTGCTTCTGAACCTTTTACAGGAGAGTGTTGGTGACAGTAAAGACATCACCGAGGAAAAACAGCAGCTTTGCCGGCAGCAGGTTCATATTACGGAGATAGCTCCCATGCACATAGCCGGACAGATTCAGGAAACCTGAGTACAACAGGTACAGTACATCCGCAGGAAGAAGCGTTCTCCCGGAAAGATCATTCTTCTCGCATTTCTGGTGATCTGTGCATCGCCGGTGAGCATTGCGCTGCTGTTTGCAGGCCTTGCAGTACTGGCAGCAGTGGTGCTTGTCATCGCAGCAGTGATCTTTTCCATGGCAGTTACAGGTGTATCAGCAATTGCCGGAGGTATCGTGCTCACAGGTTTCGGCATGACATTGATCGCAAGATCTCTGGCAGCAGCCTGCATGATGGTCGGCAGTGGATTTCTGATGGCAGGTGCGGGAATCCTCGTTGGAGTACTTACCATATATATATGTAAATGGTGTGCAATGGGAATCGGCCGTCTGGTTAACAGACTTGTAAGAAAGAAGGTGCATAAAAATGAATAAGATTGCAAAAACAGTGCTGATGACAGGTACAGCACTCTGTGTAGCGGGAGTTGTTCTTTCCACAGCAGGATATTTTGCAGGGGGAAAAGATTTCACATATACTTCAGATCATATGTATGTATCCGGAGGAAATTCTTCCAGTCGTAAAAATCTTACAGTAATGAAAAAAGAACAGATTGATGATTTTATGAAGCTGAATGTGGATTTTGAGGATTTTGATCTGGATATCCGTACCTCAGATGATGACCATTATTATATGGAATATAAGCTTGAGAAAAACGGGAGGAAAAATCCTCTGACCTGGAAGGATAAGGATGGAGAGCTCACGCTTGAGGAGTCTGCAGGCGGCAGTGGAAGTTATTATATAACCTATGATCTGGGGATATTCTCTACACATGCGGATCTGACAGAAAAGAAAGATGCATTGAATACGGTGGTTCTTTATATTCCGGAGAAGGCACAGCTTTCCGAAGCGGAGCTTCAGCTTTCCGACGGGGATCTTGCTGCCGATCAGCTTTTGTGTAAAGAAATGACCCTGGAACTTCTCAATGGAGATCTGATGCTGGACAAGGGCGAGTTCGAAAAGTTTGATGCAAAGCTTTCCGACGGGGATCTGAATGTAAAAGAACTTCAATGTACAGATAACATGCAGCTGAAATCCGGAAACGGAGATGTGACCATAAAAAAGGCAGACTTGCAGATGCAGATAGCTCTCAGCGACGGAGATATTCAGATAGACAACAGCAGCTTTAACGGAGATATGAAGATCAATAGCTCCTGCGGTGATGTTTCTGTAGAAATGAAGAACGGCAGTGCAGAGAAAACCAATATTTATCTGAAAGCTACAGACGGAGATGTGGACACGGAGGGGCTTTCCAGGGGAAAAACCGACAATGAGGAAGACACCTCTGTTTATGAGAACAAGGCCGGTGCTTCAGCACCGACTTTAAATGTGGAATGCAGCGATGGGGATATTACATTAACAGAATCTGAAAAATAAAGAATATGAATATCCGCCTGACTATGCATCTGCTTGTAAAAATCCTAAAAAGAATAAATGAAATTATATGAAGCGCAGGGGTTTTTCCGGAGAAAAATTCCTGCGTTTTTTGGCTGAAATGTATTGACAAATCCCTGTACTATGATATAATTCAATCAAATCACAGAAAACATATATAGTTACTAGGAAATAAGGAAATGGACATAAAGGAAATAAGGAGGATATCATCATGGGTAAAATTTACGGAAGCGCACTGGAACTGATCGGAAACACACCGCTTGTAGAGGTTAAGAACGTAGAGAAGTCTGAGGGACTTGAGGCTACAGTACTTGCCAAGCTTGAGTATTTTAACCCGGCAGGAAGTGTTAAGGACAGAATCGGTAAGGCAATGATCGAGGATGCAGAGCAGAAAGGTGTCCTGAAACCAGGCGCAACCATTATCGAGCCAACATCCGGTAACACAGGAATCGGACTTGCAGCCATCGCAGCTGCCAAGGGCTATAAGACGATCCTCACCATGCCGGAGACCATGAGTGTTGAGAGAAGAAACATCTTGAAGGCATATGGTGCAGAGGTAGTTCTCACAGACGGAGCCAAGGGAATGAAGGGTGCCATTGCCAAGGCAGAAGAGCTTGCCAAGGAGATTCCGGGAAGCTTCATCCCGGGACAGTTTGAGAACCCGGCTAACCCGAAGGCACATGCAGCAACAACAGGTCCTGAGATCTGGAATGACACAGACGGAAAGGTAGACATTTTCGTAGCAGGTGTCGGCACAGGCGGAACGATCACCGGTACAGGTGAGTACCTGAAGAGCCAGAACCCGAATGTGAAGGTAGTTGCTGTTGAGCCTGCAACTTCTCCTGTACTTTCTGAGGGAAAAGCAGGCCCGCATAAGATCCAGGGTATCGGCGCAGGTTTTGTTCCGGACACACTTGACACCAAGGTTTATGATGAGATCATCCCGGTAGAGAACGAGGATGCATTTGAAACATCCAAACTCCTTACCAAGAAAGAGGGAATCCTTACAGGAATTTCCTCCGGTGCAGCTCTCTATGCTGCGATCCAGCTTGCAAAACGCCCGGAGAACAAGGGGAAAGTGATTGTAGCACTTCTTCCGGACAGTGGAGACCGTTACTACTCCACACCACTGTTTACAAAATAATCGATCCGAAGACCGCTTCTTTTGCCCCGAAGCGTGATTCTGCGGGATTATTTACGGCGCTCCTGAATGCCTGTCCAAGCAGCTGCCGGAGCGCCGGTTTTATTCTTGATTTCATCGAATTAAGTAAGCCCTCTGTGGGGCTGTGGTTATTGTTCACTGGTAAGGTCCCGCGAAAAGCAATAAGCAGTGTGTGGGGACTTGCTTGTATCTTGTAGCTTTTTCAGGTATAATAGAGAAAACAAACAAAACCTATTAACAATATAAAGAATAAAGTCTGCAAAGCAGATTCTGCTTCCTATGAAAGAAGATACAGGAAGCTGCCTGTGCATCACAGAGAAGGGTGCCGGTTATGGAATACAGAGGAATATTTCCGGCCGAACAGCTGCACAATAACAGAAAGAGCGAAAGGCTATAAATCAGAAGAATACTGAGATATTGGAGGTAAATATTACATGAGGATTTCTACAAGAGGAAGATATGCGCTGAGACTGATGTTGGATCTTGCTACAAATTATACAGGAAAACCGATCCGCCTGAAGGATGTGGCGAAGCGCCAGGGGATCTCCGATAAATATCTGGAGCAGATCATATCCATCCTGAACAAAGCAGGCTTTGTCCGCAGTGTCCGTGGCCCTCAGGGCGGCTATGCACTGCAGCAGACCCCGGATAAATACACGGTCGGAATGATCCTTCGTCTCACAGAAGGAAGCCTTTCCCCTGTGGAATGTCTGGACGACAACGGAGCCTTCTGTGAACGTGAGGAGAACTGTGTCACCCAGATCCTCTGGAAAAAGCTGGACGACGCTATCAAAGGTGTGGTAGATCATATAACATTGGAAGACCTGATGAACTGGCAATCCGTTAAGGCGGACGAGTACATCATATAAAAAAAGCTGCGCAAGCAGTTTATATCACATTTTTTTACTAACATTTTACAAAACCGCGATTTTATATTTTACCTTCCATTCCTATAATAACACCTGTACTTAAGCAGTGAGCAAGTAAAAATGATCATAGAAATGAGGAGAAAAAATCATGAAAAAAAGAATCGCAGGCGTCTTAACAGCAGCACTTATCGGAACTACAGTAATGGGAACAGTTGTAATGGCAGCACCATCCGGAGCGATCGACGTAATTTCCCGTGAGGACGGATCCGGAACACGTGGAGCATTCGTAGAGCTGTTTGGGATCGAAGAAGAAAAAGACGGCGAGAAAGTAGATATGACAACACAGGAAGCAAGCATCACAAACAACACAGATGTAATGCTTACCACAGTAGCAGGCGATGAGAACTCTATCGGATACGTATCCCTTGGTTCCCTCAACGATACAGTAAAAGCAGTAAAGATCGACGGAGCAGAGGCAACAGCAGAGAACGTTGCAGACGATACATACAAGGTAGCACGTCCGTTCAACATCGTAACAGGCGACAAGCTCAGCGATGCAGCACAGGATTTCATCAACTACATCATGAGCTCTGACGGACAGGACATCATCGAAAAAGAAGGCTACATCAAAGTAGATGAAAAAGCAGAGGCATACAAAGCCGGAGATGCAAAAGGCAAAGTCGTAGTTATGGGATCTTCTTCCGTAGGACCTGTAATGGAGAAGCTTGCAGAGGCATATCAGAAAACAAACAAAACATCACAGTAGAGGTTCAGGTCAGCGACTCCACAACAGGAATCAATAGCGCAACAGAGGGTGTATGTGATATCGGAATGGCATCCCGTGAGCTGAAGGACGAGGAAACAGAGAAAGGTGTTAAAGCTACAGAGATCGCAAAAGATGGTATCGCAGTCATCGTAAATAACGACAATGACCTTGAGGAGCTTTCAAGCGACCAGGTAAAATCCATCTTCACAGGTGATATCACAGACTGGGAAGACGTGACCAAATAAATTCCCAGGTAAAAAACGATTGAAGTATCTTATAAGGAGCGGCGATCATGACAAGGTCAGGAAAGCCGCTCCGTTATATATCAGCACAGTGGATATCCACTGGGACAGAGAGAAAGGTGTCTTATGAATCATTTAGGAGAAAAGGCCATGAAGGTCGTTTTTCTCATTGCGGCCTGTGCATCGGTTCTTGCAGTATTTCTTATCTGTGTGTTCCTTTTTGCAAACGGCCTTCCTGCAATGGGAAAGATCGGTCCCTTAAAATTCCTCTTCGGAACAGAATGGAGACCAACAAACGATAAATTCGGAATCCTGCCAATGATCGTGGCAAGTATTTATGTAACTGCAGGAGCAATCCTTATCGGAGTTCCGATCGCACTTTTTACATCCGTATTTATGGCAAGATATTGCCCGAAAAAAATCTATAAACCACTGAAATCCGGTATTGAGCTTATGGCAGGCGTTCCATCCATCGTATATGGCTATTTTGGTCTGGTTCTCCTGGTACCGCTGATCCGCCAGCTGTTCGGAGGAACCGGAAGCAGTATGCTGGCAGCATGTATCCTTCTGGGAATCATGATCCTTCCGACGATCATCGGAGTTACGGAATCGGCAGTACGAAGCGTTACGGAAAGCTACTATGAAGGATCACTTGCACTTGGCGCAACAAAAGAAAGAAGCATTTTCTTTGTTATGCTTCCGGCAGCAAAGTCAGGAATCCTGGCAGGCGTTGTCCTTGGGATCGGACGTGCCATCGGTGAGACCATGGCCGTGATCATGGTAGCCGGAAACCAGCCACGTATGCCGAAGGGACTTCTTCAGGGTGTCCGTACCATGACTGCAAACATCGTAACAGAGATGGGATATGCATCAGGACTTCACAGAGAAGCACTGATCGCAACAGGAGTTGTACTCTTTGTATTTATCCTGATCATCAACTTAAGTCTTTCACTGCTGAACAGGAGGGCGGAGTATGCAAACTAACGTATCAGTAACTGCAGATCCTGCGGCAGAAACAACCATGAAAAAAGAAATACACTTACCATAGGAGACCAGCTGAAGTCTTATGCAAGACATCCTGGTGCAGGAGTCCTGGCATTTCTCACACTGCTGGGAGCAGTGATCACTTTTGCACTGCTGTTCTTCCTGATCGGCTATGTGCTTGTAAAAGGTATTCCCTATTTGAATACAAGTCTGTTCAGCCTTACCTATACCTCAGAGAACGTTTCCCTTCTCCCGTCACTGATCAATACCCTGATCATGACACTGGTATCTCTGGCGATTGCCGCTCCGGTAGGAATCTTTGCAGCGATCTTCCTTGTGGAATATGCAAAAAAGGCAGCCGTTTTGTAAAGCTGATCCGTATTACCGCAGAGACACTTTCCGGTATTCCATCCATCGTATATGGTCTGTTCGGTATGCTGTTCTTTGTAACTGCACTGCACTGGGGCATGTCTCTTCTTTCCGGTGCGCTGACTATGGTGATCATGGTACTTCCCCTGATCATGCGTACCGCTGAGGAAGCACTGAAATCTGTTCCGGATTCTTACCGTGAGGCAAGCTTCGGACTTGGAGCAGGCAAGCTCCGTACTATTTTTACGATTGTACTTCCCTCCGCAGTTCCCGGAATCCTGGCAGGTGTGATCCTGGCCATCGGACGTGTGGTAGGTGAGACTGCAGCACTTCTTTATACCTCCGGTACTGTTGCGGCAGTTCCAAACAGCCTGATGGGTTCTGGACGTACCCTGGCACTTCACATGTATGTGCTTTCCAGTGAGGGACTTCATGTAAACCAGGCATCTGCAACAGCAGTAGTCATTCTGGCATTTGTACTTGTTATCAACGGACTGTCCGGTCTGGTAGCCAGAAAAATTGCGAAAGGATAATGATCGATCATGAGTGAAAATAACAAAATTTCAATTGACAATATGAATCTCCATTACGGAAACTTTCATGCCCTGAAGGGAATCAATATGGAGATCCCGGAAAAAGAGATCACAGCATTTATCGGACCAAGCGGCTGTGGTAAATCCACACTTCTGAAATCCTTAAACCGTATGAACGACCTTGTGGAAGGCTGTTCCATCACAGGAAAGGTAGAGCTTGACGGGGAAGATATTTACGGAGATATGGACGTGAATCTTCTGCGTAAACGTGTGGGAATGGTATTCCAGAAGCCCAATCCGTTCCCAATGAGCATCTATGATAATATTGCATACGGACCGAGAACACACGGTATCCGTTCCAAGGCGAAGCTGGACGAGATCGTGGAAAAATCTCTCCGTGATGCAGCAATCTGGGATGAGGTCAAGGACCGCCTGAAAAAAAGTGCTCTTGGAATGTCAGGCGGACAGCAGCAGCGTCTCTGCATTGCCCGTGCCCTGGCAGTACAGCCGGAGGTGCTTCTTATGGATGAGCCTACATCTGCCCTGGACCCGATCTCTACTTCCAAGATCGAGGATCTGGCAGTAGAGCTTAAAAAGGATTACACCATTGTTATGGTCACACATAACATGCAGCAGGCAACCCGTATCTCCGACAAGACAGCATTTTTCCTTCTTGGTGAGGTTGTGGAATTTGCGGATACAGACAAGCTGTTCTCCATGCCGGCAGATAAGCGTACAGAGGATTATATTACAGGAAGGTTTGGTTGAGATTATGTCAGAACGTTTTGTAAGACAGCTGGAAGAGCTTCACGTGGAACTGATCACCATGGGAAGTCTCTGCGAAAAAGCAATTTCACTTTCTGCCAAAGCTATTCAGGGTGAAGGCGGGATGACTCTCATTGGCAAGATCTTTGAGACGGAAAAAGAGATCGATGCACAGGAAAGAGAGATTGAAAATCTCTGCATGAAGCTTCTTCTTCATGAGCATCCGGTAGCCGGAGATCTGCGATCCATTTCCGCAGCGCTGAAGATGATCTCCGATATGGAACGCATCGGTGACCAGGCAGCAGATATTGCGGATCTTTCCGAGCATATCGAGGACAAAGCAGTTACCGGAGATATCATTAATATCCGGAAGATGGCAGAGGATACTGTCCGGATGGTTACAGAAAGCATCGATGCCTTTGTAAAGGGTGATCTTGAGCTTTGCAGAAAGGTTATTGACGATGATGATAAGGTGGACGATGCCTTCAATGATATTAAGGAAAAGCTGGCCGAGGTTCTGAATAACGGAAAGCCGGATGCAAGCATCGGTCTGGATATCCTTATGGCTGCAAAATATTTCGAGCGTATCGGTGATCACGCTGTGAACATTGCAGAGTGGGTGGAATATTCCATCACAGGAAAACACAGAAGCGGTTCCAGCCATACAGATAACTATTTTGTTGAGGAATAGAAATAAGTAAGAGCAGATTGCAAAGAGTTGCATTATTGTAAAAAAGTGCTGTGGTATTGAAAGAATATCACAGCACTTTTTATAATGTGATGAAATTTACAAGGATTTAACTTTTTTCGGATAATTATTTTTACATTGCTTTTGTAAAATGCTATATAGATTTCGGAGAAAGGAAAGGGCTGAGCTTTGAGTAAAAAAATATTTAAGTATATCATGCTGGTTTCATCACTGATCACAGTACTGGGACTGGCATTTGTCGTGGGGATTCTTTATCACTATTTTCAGGGACAGCTGATGGGTGAGCTGAAGAAAGAAGCCGTGTATATTTCCAGAGGTGTGGAAAGTACCGGGACAGATTATCTGAAGAAGCTGAATGATGAGGATTCCAGGATCACTTATGTGGATAAAAGTGGAAAAGTTATCTACGACAATGAGGCAGATGTGGAAAGCATGGATAATCACGGACATCGCAAGGAGATCCGTGAAGCAGAGATCAACGGAGAAGGTGCGGATGAAAGAATGTCATCCACGCTTTCCGAAAAACAATGTATTATGCAGTACGCCTTGAAAATGGCAATGTGCTGAGAGTTTCCAGTAACCAGGCTTCTGTATGGATGCTGCTCCTGCAGCTGCTTCCGCCTTTTGCTGCAGTTCTGATACTTATGCTGCTCCTGTCCGGCGTATTTGCATCCAGGCTTTCCGGGAAGGTTGTGGAACCTCTTAATGGGCTTGATCTGGAGCATCCGGATGAGAATGATGCCTATGATGAGGTACAGCCGCTTCTCAGCAAGATTGGCAGACAGAGCCGGCAGATCCGTCTGCAGCTTGAGGCAGCCAGAAGACAGCAGAAAGAATTTTCTATTATCACGGAGAACATGCAGGAGGGACTTCTTGTGATCGACCGTTATACCATGGTACTTTCTGTCAACTCCAGTGTGGGAAAGCTTCTTAAGGTAAAGGAGATCAAAACAGGAGAAAGTGTATATCTTCTGAACCGCTCGGAGGAGTTTCGAGGTGTCGTTGGGCAGGTCCTTGAGGGAAAGCATGAGAACAAGATCCTTCGTCTGGATGGCAGTGAGATTCAGGTGATCGCCAATCCTGTCACAAGAGAAAACAAAACAGAGGGTGCGGTGATCCTTCTGGTGGATGTGACCGAAAAGTAGAAAGGGAACAGCTGCGAAGAGAATTTTCCGCCAATGTTTCCCATGAACTGAAAACGCCGCTGACTTCCATTTCCGGATTTGCTGAGATCATGCAGGACGGATTTGTGAAGGATGAGGATGTGAAGGTTTTTGCAGGACGCATCTATAAGGAAGCGCAGAGACTGATCCGTCTGGTTGGGGATGTGATCCGGATCTCCCGTCTGGATGAGGCGGATTGCCGTATCAGTGGGAAAAACTGGATCTTTACAGTCTGACTCATGATATTTTTTCTACCTTACATGAAGCTGCCGAAAAGCAGGAAGTGCATATGTATATGGAAGGCGGAAGTACAGTGCTGGATACAGTGCCGACGATCATGGAAGAGGTTCTCTATAATGTCTGCGATAATGCTGTCAAATATAACCGCCGGGGTGGAGAGGTCTTTGTGAGACTGAAGGATGGCGAGGATGCAGTTCGCGTGAATGTGCGGGATACAGGGATCGGTATTCCGAAGGAAGATCAGGAACGCATTTTTGAACGCTTTTATCGGGTGGACAAAAGCCATTCCAAGGAAATCGGCGGAACCGGCCTTGGCCTTTCCATTGTGAAGCACGGGGTAAAAACTCTGAACGGCAGGCTGTGGCTTAACAGTGAACCGGGACAGGGAACCGAGATCATTATGGAATTTCCGAAACATCATATGGAAAAGGAAGCAGCAGAGTGAACATAGGTCGTGCAGCGATGATGTTCATAGGCATGCAGCAGAGTGGAAGATGAAAGGCCGTTCTGTTGTATGTATCTGCTGCTTTTTATATCATAGTATATTGCTGGTTGGAGGTTGATGGTTTGACAGACCGGAAGGGTTATGCTATCTTATGTAATAATAATCAGAGTAAGCAACAGGAAAGCGGATGATAACGGTCCGCTTTCTGTATTATAATTGGTTCGGGATAATTCCGGACGACTATACTGAGGGGAATAAAAATATGATACAGGCAATTGTTTTACTGGTGTTCCTGATCTTTCTGAATTCTGTTTTCGCAGGTGCGGAAATGGCGGTTCTGTCCATGAATGAAGCGAAGATGAAGGAGCTGGCAGAAGAGGGAGATCACCGGGCGCAGATTTTGATAAAGCTTACAGAACAGCCGGCACATTTTATGACAGCGATCCGTGTAACGGTAACTACGGCAGGATTTCTGCAGAGCGCTTTTGCGGCAGAATATTTTGCACAGCCGATGACAGAGGCACTGATAAGGTCAGGGATAGATGTACCACAGAATGTTCTGAAGATCGTATGCATGATCATTGTGACCATACTGCTTTCCTATGTAAGTCTTCTGTTCGGAGAACTGGTGCCAAGACGTCTGGGAATGAAAAATCCGGATGAGCTGTCTCTGCGTCTGGCAGGACTTCTTAAGATCGCGATGATCGCAGTCTGGCCGGCTACTGCACTTCTGACAGTAACTGCCAATGGTGTGCTGTATCTGATGGGAATCAAACCGGAAGAAAAAGAGGAGCAGGCCACAGAGGAAGAGATCCGTATGCTGCTTACAGAGGGAAATGAACAGGGCAGCATCCAGCAGGAAGAAAGCGAGATGATCCAGAATGTTTTTGACCTGGATGATACTGCGGCAGATGAGATCTGTACACACAGAAGAGATGTGGTTGTCCTCTATATGGAAGACTCCGATGAGGAATGGGAACGGATCATCAGAGAGAACCGTCACACCTTTTATCCGGTATGCGGGGAAGATCAGGATGATATTATCCATATTCTGGACACCAGAGATTATTTCCGCCTGGATGACAGATCCAGAGAAGCTGTTCTGCAGCATGCCTGTTATTCACCGTTTTTTGTACCGGAATCCATGCGTGCCAACCTGATCTTCCGGGAAATGAGGGAAAAACGGGATTATTTTGCAGTAGTGCTGGATGAATATGGCTGCTTTGTGGGAATTGTCACTCTGCATGATCTTGTGGAGACGCTGGTGGGAGATATTGACGACAGGACAGATCTGCCGAAGCCGGATGATATTGAGAAGACAGGAGAACATATCTGGAAAATACAGGGGGGAGCGATCCTGGATGATGTGGCAGAGGTCATAAATGTGGAGCTTCCTGTAGAAAAATATGATACTTTCAGCGGCTTTGTCTGCGGAGTTCTGGAACGTGTACCGGAGGACGGAGAACAGTTCCGATGCAGCTGGAAAAACCTGGATATTGTGGTAAATCAGGTCAGAAACCATACCGTTGTGGAGGGAATCGTTCATGTTCAGCCAGAGAAAAAAGTGCAGGAACAGAAAGAAGAGATCTGACAAAACCTTGTTCAGCCAGGTCATGGGACAGTTATCGGGAGAAAGATCTCCGGGGATTTATGGACATTTTCGAACATGTTGTTGCTTGAAAGTATGTTATTTTTATGACATAATAAGGAAATAACCCGAGGAAAGCTTGTGATGGGGGAGAAAAAATGCCAGGTTTTACAAGACAGATCATACTGCATACACTGACGGAACTTATGAACGAAAAACCATTGTCCAAGATCACGGTAAAGGACATCGTGGAACGCTGTGGAGTAAACAGGAATACATTTTACTACCATTTCAGGGATATTCCGGATGCAGTGGAAGCAATGGTAAAGGAAGAGCTGAATGACATTTTGAAGGATCAGAAAGTACCGGAATCAGTCAGCAACTGTATGGAAATCCTTGTCAACGCAGTTCAGAAGAACAAAAAAGCCATGATACATCTGTACCGCTCGATCCAGAGGGATGTATTTGCCGATTATCTGGATCATGCCGCAGAGCGTGTGGTGGAGGAGCTGATCAACAGGGCGGTCGGAGATTTCGAAATGGATCAGGAAGATAGGCATCTTATAAGCCGGTATTATAAATGTGTATTTGTGGGAGTGATCCTGGACTGGTTACGGCATGATATGGATTATGATATCCTGTCAGATATGCATAAGCTGGAGTATATTTACGAGAAGAGCCTTGAGAGTCAGTACAAAAATCTGAAATAAAAGCTATGATCTCAACTAAATGAAGATTAAAAATATCCATTTAGTGTAAAACAGGAATGTCCTCGAATATTATTAAGGTATAGAAACGGTTAATTTTGAGCTGGTGTCTGAAATTTAGGCACTGGCTCTTTTTTGTCTGTTTTTTTAAACGACACAGGGATGTATAATTCAGTACAATAAATGAGAAAAAATTATCAAGGAGGGAACGTATGGATGACCTGAAACAGCTGAAGCTTGTAAAAAACATCTACATCGTCATGTCATTACTGTTCTGTGTGCTGGGTATTTTTCTGATGGCAAGGCCCAAAAGCTCTGTAAAAATGCTGTGCGTGCTTATGGGAATCATGCTGATCCTGTACGGGGCTATTAAGATCAGCGGATATTTCACGAGAGATGCTTTCTGTCTGGCATTTCAGTTTGATCTGGCTTTCGGGATCTTGCTGATGGCAGTGGGAGTGATCCTGATAGCCAGAAAAAATTTCGCAGTGGATCTTATTTTTTCCGTGTTCGGAATCCTGATCCTGGCAGATGCCCTGTTTAAGATCCAGATGTCTGTAGATGCGAAGAGATTCGGTCTGGCGTTGTGGTGGCAGATCCTGCTGATCGCACTGGTCACCGGAGTGATCGGAGTTCTGGTTTTTATCAGACCATTTGAAGCAGCAGCTATGATGATGGTGTTGGTAGGATTTTCCATTTTACTGGAAGGGATCCTCAATCTATGGGTCGGGATCCTGACGATCAAGATCATCAAGAGTCGGCTTTAAACATAAACATAAAAATAACCAATCACTTTAGATAATAACATAGGAGGAAATAGAGTATGGGAATCGTAGACAAAGCAAAACAGGCAGCGATCGCAGCTACCGTAACAAAAGCACTGGATTATCTTGAGAAGGATCCGGAGACAAACATACCGAAGATCATGGAAATGGTTGATAAAGTAACACCGGATGGCTGGTATGCAGGACAGAGAAATGCGATCCGTCATTCCATCGAGGCAAAGGACAACTGGTATCAGCTGATCCTTCGTATGTATCAGCTGGATGCGGCGTACGCCAGACATTTTTCCGCAACTTTATTGTAAATGCCAGTCTTAAGGGAAGCGCAACGCAGGAAAAGGTATCAGAAGAGAATGACTGCAATGTACCGTGGGCAATTCTTCTTGATCCTACCAGCGCATGTAACCTTCATTGCACAGGATGCTGGGCAGCAGAGTATGGCCACAAGCTGAATCTGGATCTTGAGACCATCGATTCTATCGTAAAACAGGGTAAAGAACTGGGAACCTATATGTACATCTACACAGGCGGTGAGCCACTGGTCCGCAAAAAGGATCTCATTAAGATCTGTGAGATGAATCCGGACTGCGAGTTCCTTTCCTTCACAAACGGAACTCTTATTGACGAAGAATTTTGTCAGGAAATGCTCCGTGTGAAAAACTTCGTTCCGGCTATCAGCCTTGAGGGAACAGAGGCAACTACAGACGGACGTCGTGGTGATGGTGTATATCAGAAGGTTATGCACGCCATGGAGCTTCTGAAGAGCCACGGCCTTCCGTTCGGTGTTTCCACATGCTACACATCCGCAAACGTAGATGCAGTAAGCAGTGAGGAGTATTTTGATCATCTGATCGAGTGCGGAGCTTATTTTGCATGGTTCTTCCACTATATGCCGGTTGGAAATGATGCAGCAGCAGATCTCCTCCCCACACCGGAGCAGAGAATCAAAATGTACGACAGCGTCCGCAGATTCCGTGCCACAAAATCTCTCTTCACTATGGACTTCCAGAACGATGCAGAGTATGTAGGCGGATGTATCGCAGGTGGCCGTCGTTACCTCCATATCAATGCAAACGGAGACGTGGATCCTTGCGTATTCATTCATTTCTCCAATGCGAACATTAAAGAATGTACACTCCTTGAGGCGCTGAAGAGCCCGATCTTTATGGAGTATCACAAAGGTCAGCCGTTCAACAAAAACATGCTTCGTCCATGTCCGATGCTTGAAAATCCTGAGCTTCTCCGCAAGATGGTTGAGCGTGCAGGAGCGAAATCTACAGATCTTCAGTCTCCGGAAACAGCGGAGCATCTCTGTGCAAAATGTGATCACTATGCAGAGGTATGGAAGAAACAGGCCGATGAGCTCTGGAGTGAGAGCCAGGCAAAAAAAGCTGCAAAAAATCAACAACTTGTTAATTAACACTTGATATAGATGTTGGGATACTGTATAATGAACCCGTTTTTCAGGAGTCTGAAATAACAGTTCAGATAAGAGTGTCGAAACAGAAGAGACACGATACGTGTACTGACAGATAACAGGGCGGTTATATTCAGCAGTGGGTATAACTGCCTTCTTTTTTATGTTATCGTCAGGACATAGGGAAAGAAAGGATGGATTCATTATGGAAAAACAGGAGAAAAACACAGCCAGCCCTTATGAGCTGGACGGACGCCCACCTCTTAAGGTGGCAATTCCCCTTGGACTGCAGCACGTGCTTGCCATGTTTGTGGGTAATCTTACCCCGCTTCTGATCATCACAGCTGCCTGCGGGATCGAAGCAGGAGGGGATCTTCAGGTTGCATTACTTCAGAATGCAATGCTGATCGCAGGAATTGTTACACTTGTACAGGTCTTTACGATCGGACCGGTCGGTGGCAAGCTTCCTATCGTTATGGGAACAAGTTCAGGCTTCATCGGCGTATGTCAGAGCGTTGCCGGAGTCATGGGAAATGGTATCGTTGCCTATGGTTCAATCATGGCAGCCTGCTTTATCGGCGGTCTTTTTGAGACTGTTCTGGGAAGCTTTCTGAAGCCCTTGAGAAAATTTTTCCCATCTGTTGTAACAGGTACGGTTGTACTTTCAATCGGTCTTTCACTGATCGGTGTGGGAATCAGCTCTTTCGGTGGCGGAAGCTCCGCAAAGGATTACGGTTCTCTTGAAAACCTTTTTGTAGGCTTTGTAGTTCTGATCGTGATTATTGTACTGAAGCATGGAACAAAAGGCTTCACAAGCTTTTCTTCAATCCTCATCGGTATTATCGTGGGATACATTCTGGTAAGTATCATGGCTATGGTACTTCCTACAACATTTACATATGTAGATGACACAGGTGCTACTGTGGAGGCTACAAAGGCCTGGGTTCTCAACTGGGACAAGGTTGCTCAGGCAAAATGGTTTGCGGTACCGGCACTGATGCCTGTAAAATGGGTGTTTGACGCACGTGCGATCGTGCCGATCCTGATCATGTTTATTGTAACTGCAGTTGAAACAGTTGGTGATATTTCCGGAATCACAGAGGGTGGTCTTGGAAGAGAGGCTACAGACAAAGAGCTTTCCGGTGGTGTTATGTGTGACGGACTTGGATCTTCCTTCGCAGCACTGTTCGGTGTGCTTCCGAACACATCCTTCAGCCAGAACGTTGGTCTGGTTGCAATGAATAAGGTTGTAAACCGTTTCTGTATCGCTACAGGAGGAATCTTCCTGATCGCATGCGGACTGTTCCCGAAGCTTGCAGCACTGATCTCCATCATGCCGCAGAGCGTTCTGGGCGGCGCTGCTGTTATGATGTTCTCATCCATTGTTGTCAGCGGTATCCAGTTAATTACCAAGTGGCCGATCGGACCGAGAAATGTTACGATCGTTTCCGTAGCACTTGGTCTTGGTTATGGACTTGGCTCCAATACAGCGATCCTGGTGCATCTGCCACAGGCGATCAGCCTGATCTTCGGCGGTTCCGGTATTGTTCCGGCAGCGGTATTTGCGATTATTCTTAATATTGTTCTTCCGAAGGATGAGAAGAGTGAGATTGAGAGAGCTGAGGAGATGCTGGAGAAGGTTAAGAATAAATAAAAAAGTGTAAGAATAAAAAGAGTTTTTTCTTTTTTG
>ENA-OQAS01000750-OQAS01000750.1-human-gut-metagenome-genome-assembly--contig:-NODE-750-length-16543-cov-2.040509_pt1 | contig 16543 bp, 20 predicted proteins | sample MGYA00242733_ERZ504523 | MGnify/ENA primary metagenome ERZ504523 (study PRJEB26092, sample SAMD00036239) | human gut metagenome | host: Homo sapiens | study: EMG produced TPA metagenomics assembly of... | reverse complement strand
TCGTAATTATGAACCTGAAACCAGGGATTTGTCAAAGATACCAGAGTACAGGAAGAAGTCAAAGATTGCTTCAAAAATGGATGGTCCGCAAAAGAAAAAGGAGCATCGTTAACGTTTGCTGTAAATGGAAGTGAGATTGCAGCACAGTATAAGCGTTGTGTAACGAAACCGGCACCGGTGGCACTGGCCATTGTGGATGGGGATGAAGCACATGCGGTGACGCTGGATGCAAATTTTGATGAGGATTGGGGGGATTCCCTGACGCTGACTCCGGTTCTGGTGCATGGAAAAGAAGGGGCACATACGGTGGAAATACGGCTGATTTCCGGAGATTCTACCATGCCGAGTGCATTTGAACTGATCTCTGTAATTGTTTCTGAAAAATAGAGAGGAAGAAAAATATGTTTCCAAAAGATTTTGTCTGGGGAGTGGCAAGCAGTGCTTATCAGGTGGAAGGAACCGATCCTGACGATGGCCGTGGAAAGAATGTGTGGGATGAGTTTGTGCGTTCCGGCAGGGTGTATGAACAACAGACTGCAGATGTTTCCTGCGATCATATGCACCGTTATAAAGAAGATTTTGCTTTGATGCGGTTACTTGGAATCAAAAATTATCGTTTTTCACTCAGCTGGTCAAGAATCCTTCCGGCGGGAACCGGGAAGGTGAATGAGAAAGCTGTACAGATGTATCGCGATATGATTCTTTGCATGAAAGAAAACGGAATTCGTCCGTTTATCACCATGTTTCATTGGGAGTTTCCATATGAGCTGTTTAAAAAAGGCGGATGGCTCAATGAAGATGTGGTGGAGTGGTTTGGAGAATATGCAAAAGTCGTTGCAGAAAATTTCTCTGATCTGTGTACCGATTTATCACAATCAATGAGCCGCAGTGTGCGATTGGACTGGGACACTTAAGCGGGTACATGCACCGGGAATGCAGTATTCCGTTCCAAAGACCTTTCAGATGGCACACAATCTGATGAAAGCACATGGTCAGGCAGTGATCAATCTGCGTAAATATGCAAAGCAGAAGATACGTGTCGGATATGCACCGACCTGTGGTGTGGCATATCGGCATCGGAGGGTACAAAGGATATAGAGGCTGCAAAAAGGTATATTTTGGTTTTGACAACCCAATGGATAACTGGACCTGGAATGTGGCATGGTTTTCCGATCCGGTATTTCTGGGAGAGTACCCGAAAGAAGGACTTGAGAAATTTGCACCATATCTTCCGGAGATTACGAAAGAAGATATGGAACTCATTCATCAGCCGCTCGATTTTATGGGACAAAATATATATAACGGTTATATGATCCGTTGTGGAAAAGATGGGAAACCAGAATATGTAGACCGCGCCCCTGGGGCAGCTAAGACAGGCACAGGCTGGCCAGTGACACCGGAGGCATTGTATTACGGAATCCGTTTCTTGACGGAGCGTTACCATCTGCCGCTTTATATTACAGAAAACGGAATGTCCGATCTTGACAATATTTCCGCGGACGGACAGGTGCATGACAGCGAAAGAATCACATTTTTGGATGCATATCTGGGTGCTGTGCAGCGTGCGGTCAATGAGGGAATGCCGGTGATCGGATATTCCTCTGGACATTTCTGGATAACTTTGAGTGGGCAGAAGGTTACAAAGAGCGTTTTGGACTTGTTTATGTAGACTACACAACCCAACGTAGAATTGCAAAAGATTCTGCCTACTGGTACAGAGAGGTAATGAAAATGAATGGAGAAAATTTAAGCTGTAACCAGCCATGTAAAGAAATTTTGTTTATGAATCCGGTATTTACCCACAACATCTGGGGCGGCACCAAGCTGCGTGAGGAGTTTGGCTATGCGATCGAGGGCGATGACATCGGAGAATGCTGGGGTATCGCAGCACATCCAAACGGCACCTGTACAATTGCAGACGGTGCGTATAAGGGAAAGAATTATCCGATCTGTGGAGGAGCATCGTGAGATTTTGGAAATACAGAAGGAAGATATTCCCACTTCTGATTAAGATCATCGATGCAAAAGCAGACTTAAGTATTCAGGTACATCCGGATGATGCCTATGCCGCAGAGCATGAAAATGGTTCTCTTGGCAAGATGGAGTGCTGGTATATCTTAGACTGTGAGCCGGATTCCAAGCTGGTTATCGGACACAATGCAAAGACACACGAGGAACTGGAAGATATGGTGCATAACGGACGCTGGAGTGAATTGATCCGTGAGGTTCCGGTAAAGAAAGGTGATTTCATCCAGATTGATCCGGGAACGGTACATGCAATCAAGGGTGGAATTACAATTCTTGAGACACAGCAGAACAGTGATATTACCTATCGTGTCTATGACTATGACCGTCTTTCCAACGGCAAACCGCGGCAGCTTCATGTACAGCAGAGTCTCGATGTCATCAAAGTGCCGGCAGCACCGATGGCCGAGTGCATGATCGAGACTGGGGAAGCGGAGACCAACAAACTGCAGAAACTTATTGAGTGTAAGTATTATCAGGTATTCCACATGAAAGTGGATGGGAAGGCTGAGTTTGAGCAGTCTTATCCGTTCCTGATCGTCAGCGTAGTCGAGGGCAATGGTCTTTTGAATCATACCAGTGTCAAGAAGGGAGATCATTTTATTCTTCCTTGTGGATACGGTAATGTCGAGATAGAAGGAAATCTGGAGCTGGTAGCTTCTACGGTTTCTACGAAATAAGACTGGGTAACGGTTTGTAAAGGCATACATGATCCTTTGAGGAATGTATGCTTTTTTATGTGCAAAACTTTGTTTGACAAAGTAAAATATTTATGTAAAATAATTATAACAGAATTTATCAATAAAGAAATCCATGAAAACATTGGAGGAATCGTATGGCAACAATTAAAGAAATTGCAGAAATCGTAGGGGTTTCGAGCTCAGCAGTTTCACGGGTACTCAATTATGATGAGGGAATCTCTGTTAGTGATGAGACAAGAGAGGCGATCTTTGCCACAGCAGAGAAAATCGGATACAAAAAGAGAGTAATCTATCCCAAGATCGAAAATGTGGCATTGCTGTATTTTGTTGACCACAAGGATGAACTCGAAGATGTCTTTTACCACGGGGTAAAGGATGAGATAATAAAGCAGGCGAAAAAGATGAATATTCAGCTCAGCATCTATGACCGAAAAGACGGCATGGATCATGTTCCGAAAGATTTAAGTGCCTTTATTGCGATTGGATGGCTCACCAGAAAAGAAATCAATGCTTTGTATAAACGGTGCAAAAGGGGCGTGTTTATCGGCACATCCCCGGATGAAAAACTTTTTGATGCCGTGAAGCCAATATGGATTCGTTTGTGACACAGATGGTTGATTACTTTGTGGAAAAAGGACATAAACGGATTGGATTTATCGGGGGCAGTGATAGAAATATTGACACCGGAAAACCTTCCATGGATATCCGGGAGTGGTCATTTCGACAGAGCGCTGCATACTATGGGTATCTCAATGAGGAGTACATTTTCATTTCCGAGAGATTTACGGTGGATGATGGCTACCGCATGGGAAAAGAACTGCTTAAAAAAGAGATACTGCCAACAGCACTTTGTGTGGCAAGTGACACACTGGCGGTGGGTGTGCTACAGGCTTTAAATGAAGGCAATATACAGATTCCGGAGCAGGTGGCGGTTTTTAGCATCAATGATGTGAATATTGCAAAGTATTTATCACCACCCCTTACTACTATTCATATTGATATTCCATGTATCTGTGAAACCGCGCTTGATCTGTTGCGAAACAGGGTACTATATGGCGGACGCGTAACCAAGCTGGTGTTTGTAAATGGAATTCCAGTTTTCCGGAAGAGTTGTTGAAAAAGATGTTCGATTGCGAACATCTTTTTTTGTGCTTTTGTATATATTGCATAAAATACAAAATAAAAATTGGCAATATAGTGAAAAGTGTATTTGTGAGTATTGACATTATTAGGCTTAGATGATACATTCTTAATAAGTAAATAATTTACTTGAATATTAGTAAAGATTTAATTTTAGAAAAGGGGGAACATTTATGAAAAGGAAGTTATTACATGCAGTTCTTGTAGCGAGCATGGCAGTAGCATTGTCAGGATGTGGAAACACATCTGGTATTAATGCTGATGCGGAGAAAACACAAAAAGCTACAGAAACAGAGAACATTGAAGAGGAGAGAGGCACAGAAGTTGCTGCTGCAGAACAGAAGGAAAATACAACAGGTACGCCAGATGAAAACGGAAATTATCTGATCAACGGAAGTTTGAAGAACCAGATTTTTCCGGATGGACGGTGACAAACAACAATGATGTTACAGAGGAGTTAGATGTTTATGATCGTGAGACAGACTGTTTTGCAGGTGCACAGTCACTGCATTTTTATTCAGGAAACAATCCGGTGGATTTTCCATGAAACAGACAGTGAGTGGACTTGAGGATGGCACCTACAAACTAACCGCTCATATTCAGGGTGATGCAGCGGGGATGAAAATCCGACCGTATATTTTTATGCGCTCGTGGATGGCGAAGAGGTAAAAGCAGATGGCAAATTGCAGGGGTATGTTAACTGGTATACGGTGGAAATCCCGGGCATTACACCAACGGACGGAGCAATCACAGTAGGAGCACACGTGGCAACAGCACCGGGCGGCTGGGGAACCATTGATGATATTACACTTGTGAAGGAGTAGTTATGAAATTTATTAAGGGTATGGATATTTCCATGGTGAAAGAACTGGAACAATATGGTGCGTCCTATCGGCTGAACGGGAAAAAAGAAGATCTGTTTGCAATTTTAAAGACATGCGGAACCAATAACGTAAGGATTCGGATTTGGCCGGATCCCTACGATGAAAACGGAAATTCTTACGGGGGAGGTGGAAATGATCTGGAGACCACCATTGAGATCGCAGAAAGAACTGTACAAAGCGGTATGGATTTTATGCTTGATTTCCATTATAGTGATTTCTGGGCAGACCCGGCCAAACAGGTAAAACCGAAAGCCTGGAAAGAATTAAGCGGAGAGGCACTGGAAACGGCGGTGTATCTGCATACTGTAGATACGTTAAAGGCATTGAAAACCACAAGCTTGTGCCGACTATGGTGCAGGTTGGAAATGAGATTACAAAAGGGCTGTTGTGGCCGGATGGTTACATCGAACAGACCGAAAATATGGCACATCTTCTGCAGGCAGGGATTAAGGGGGTGCGCGAGGAGTGTCCGGATGCAAGGATCGTATTGCATCTGGATTTCGGAACGGATAATAAAATGTATCGACAGTGGTTTGATCAGGTTTCATCGTATGCGCTGGATTTTGATATTATTGGAATGTCGTATTATCCGCACTGGAACGGAAGTCTTTCACTTCTTCTGGATAATATGAATGATATCAGCAGCCGGTATGACAAAGATGTGCTTGTTGCAGAGACTTCAATTGGTTATACTACGGAAACATTTGGCTGTAACGGAATCGTTTATTCGAAGGAGCATGAAAAATCACTGGATACCCGGCAACACAGCAGGGACAGGAAGCATTCTTGCGGGATTTGTTTGCAACGGTAAGAAGTGTAAACAATAAAAGAGGCATCGGTGTGTTTTACTGGGAACGGCATGGCTGCCAATACCGGACTGTACGTGGGCAAGTAAGAGTGGCAGCAAGTACATGAAAGACAAGATGACAGCAGGAAATGCCATGGCAAATATGGCATTGTTTGACGAAAATGGAAACGCAAACAGCGCGCTGATAAACATGAAAACAATGTAAAGGGAGGACAATCATATGAAAAAAATAATAACAGCTGTGCTGGCTGTAACAATGGCAGTGGGAATGTTGACTGGCTGTGGAAGTGGAAGTGGAACCGGAAAAAAGGAAGCTTCCGGGGAAAAACTCGTGATTTGGACGAACATGAACGTGGAAGTGGATACCATTCAGAAATATGCAGATGAATGGGGAGAAAAGAACGGACGAAAGGTAGAAGTCATTCACCAGTCTCCATCTGTCCAGCAGTTTGCACAGGCAGTAAAAAGTGCTTCCGGACCGGATGCTGTGGTGGGTATTCCCAATGACCAGCTTGCAGATTATGTAAATGCAGATCTTACTGCAGAAGTGCCACAGGATCTGTATGCGGATCAGGATTTTTCCGATGCAGCCATCCAGGCATGTTATGTAGATGGAAAACGATATGCAGCACCACTTTCCGTAGAGACTACTGCACTGTTTTACAACACAGATCTTGTATCGGAAGTCCCAAAAACATGGGAAGAACTGGTCGATCAGGCAGCCGCAGACGGAGGTGTACAGTTTGATGCAACAAGCATATACTACGATCTTGGTTTTGTGAGAGCCTGCGGAGGTATATTTTTAAATATCAGGATGGGGCATATGACACGGCAGACATCGGTCTTGATAATGAGGGCAGTGTGGATGCCTATGCCTTTATCAATGACCTGTGCAATAAATATAAACTGATCACGGCAGATGTGACAGCCGATATCGCAAGAAGTAATTTCCAAAACGGAAAATGTGCTTATTATATTGGTGGACCATGGGACATTGACGGTTTTACCTCTGCAGGAACTAAATTTGCTGTAGCAAAATGCCAACTTTCCACGGACAGCCGTTTGTGACCCCGGTGGGTACACAGGTAAGTTTTGTGAGCAACAGCAGTAAAAATCAGGATGCAGCATGGGATTTTATTTCCTATCTGCTGGAAAACGGTGCACTTGGCATGTATGAGGCGGGTGACCGTATACCGGCAAGATTGGCAGATCAGGAACTTGATGAGATCCAGAGTAATGCATACACACAGGCATTTGTCGAGCAGATCAATGATGGAGAGCCGATGCCGACCGTATCAGAAATGGGACAGCTCTGGAGTATCCACACAAACAATATCCGTTCGATGTGGTCTGGGGAGCAAACACCAGAGGAAGCTGCCAAAAATATGGTTACGCAGTTGAAAGAAGCGATTGAATTGATGAATTCAGGAAGTAGTGATGGCATGAGAAAGAAAAAGAATGCGCTTGGGTATACTTATCTGGCACCGGCACTGATCTCGATTCTGTTGGTGACATGTCTGCCAATTATTTATACGGTGATTTTATCTTTTACTAATTACAACATGTATCATCTGACAGATTACACGTTTGTGGGTCTGGAAAATTATCTGACCGTATTTTCCGGAAGCATTAAAAATGTGTTTTTCCCGGTACTTGGGTGGACGATTTGTTTTGCGCTGTTAAGTACGGCAGGTTCCTATGCAATGGGACTGATTCTTGCCATTTTGTTAAACAATCCGCATATGAAAGAATCAAAAATTTACCGTGCAGTGCTAATTGTTCCGTGGGCATTGCCATCTACGATTGCAATCCTCGCATGGCAGGGACTGCTAAATGAGCAGTATGGTGGAATCAATAATTTACTGCATACAATCGGTATTGCCTGGAATGTACCGTGGCTGACCAATCCATTCTGGGCAAGGGTTGGTTGATTATCGTGAATGTGTGGCTGGGATTTCCCTATATGATGAATGTCTGTCTTGGTGGACTACAGGCGATTTCTGGTGAATACTATGAGGCGGCTAAAATGGATGGGGCATCAAAATTTCAGTGCTTTAAGAGCATTACATTGCCGATGGTGACAAAACTTTCCATTCCTCTTGTAATTTCCTCGTTTGCGGCTAATTTTAACAATTTTGGAAATATATATATGATTACACAAGGTGGACCAGCGAGAGTGGATAACCAGTTTGCGGGTTATACGGATATCCTTGCCAGTACCACCTATAAGATGACCACATGGTCGAACCGGTATGAACTGTCTGCAACGTTCAGTGTGCTGATCTTTATCATTGTCGGAACATTTACGCTGATTAATATGCGGCTGTCCGGCTCATTTAAGGAGGTTGATTAAATGAAAAATAAAAAGAAAATATCCGCCTCAGAACAACGGACACTGTGGGGAAGCAGAGTGGTCATATGGATCACAATGATCGTGGTGCTGTTTCCGGTCATATGGATTGTTATGTCCTCTTTTTCCGCGGGTGACAGCTTTTTCCTGTCCTCATTGTTCCCTGAAAAATTCAGTATTGAACATTATGTGGAACTGTTTCGGGAAACGGATTTTGGAATCTGGGTTTTTAATTCCCTAAAGTTTTGCTTTATTGTAGCAATCATACAACTTGTGCTTACTTCACTTGCAGCGTATGCGTTTGCAAGACTGCGGTTTGTGGGAAGAAAATATGGACTGATGGCACTTTTGATATTACAGGTGTTTCCAAACAGCATGGCAGTTGCCGGATACTATATTTTAATTTATAAGTTCGGGTTGGTGGACAACAGCTTTGCGCTCATTCTTGTGCTTGCAGGTGGAAGTGCTTACAATATCTGGTTACTTAAATCTTATATCGATGGACTTCCGGTGGAATTGGATGAAGCTGCGATGGTGGATGGAGCAAATGAATTCCAGGTTTTTATAAGATCATCATCCCGCTTGCAATGCCACAGCTTGCCGTGATCTTCCTGTTTTCGTTTATTGCAACATACAGTGAATATGTGATTACCTCAATCTTTTTGCAGACACCGGGAAAAATGACGCTTGCACTTGGACTGCAGTCTTTTATCAGCGATCAGTTTGCTGCGCACTGGACTTTGTTTGCTGCAGCAGCAGTGATTCATCCCTGCCGATCATGATCATCTTTATGTGCTTACAGCGATTTATTCAGAATGGATTGGTTGCCGGAGGGTAAAAGGATAAAATGTAGCTAATTATTTATATAAAAAGGAGAATGTATTATGGTAAAAAAGAAAATTCTATCAGCAAATGGCTGCAGCATTTGTAGCGGTACAGCTTTTGGGGACGACTGTAATCACAGCACAGGCATCCACCATCACAGGTGCGGTCAGCACAGATAATTTTATCAGGGGTGTTGACGTGTCGACATGGATATGCTGGAAGATTTGGGAGCACATTATTATGAGAAAAATCAGGAGAGTGATGCAATGACTATTTTACATAATAATGGTGCAAATTATGTGAGATTAAAGTTATGGGTTGATCCATATGACGAAAACGGAAACCCATATGGTGGTGGAAACAACGATTATGATACGACATTAAAACTTGCTAAAAGAGCCAAAAAACTTGGCATGAAAATTTTGATTGATTTTCATTTGAGTGATTTTTTGGGCTGATCCGGCAAATCAGATTAAACCAAAAGCATGGAAAAATTTATCTTATTCAGAATTAAAGCAAACACTGTAATTCATATATGAAAACATCTTTAAATGATTTTGCAGCCGAAGGTATTGTTCCAGATATGGTTCAGGTTGGAAATGAAATATCATCGGGGATTCTTCATGAAGATGGCAAAATAGGGACGAATGAGGATTTTTCCGGATTAGCGGGTCTTTTAGAATCTGCAATTTCTGGAGTACGTGCTTCTGCTGCATCAAGTACCAAAATTATGCTTCATCTGGATCAGGGTGGAAAAAATCAGTTGTATACCTGGTATTTTGGTGGATTATTGAAAGAGTCACCAAACTTGGATTTTGATGTATTTGGATTATCTTATTATCCAATGTGGCATGGAACCATGGAGGGGCTTCAGTATAATTTGAATTACTTGGCGACCACCTATAATAAAGAAGTGTGTGTTGTAGAAACTGCGTATGCATGGACAACGGAAGATGGTGATGGTGAAGGAAATGTATTCATTAGTGGAGATGAAGAAGTTGGAGGATATCCTGCAACAGTAGAAGGACAATTTGAATTTATGAATGATCTGGAATCAATCATTTTAAATGTACCAGATGACAAAGGTATTGGATATTTTTATTGGGAACCAGAATGGATACCTGTAGAAGGCGGAACATATGCTACATCTGCAGGGGTTGCGTATAAAAATGATACCGTAACGCCAAGTAATACATGGGATAACATGACGTTGTTTAATTTTCAGGGAAATGCATTAGATTCTATTAAGGTGCTTAATAAACCGTGTGAAAATTTATTGACAAATATCAGTTTTGAACAGAATGGGATAACTACTTCACCGAGTGGATGGAATGTATGGACAAGTGATTCGTCAGATGAAAATACTGTAAGAACAGAATATGGTGATGCATATGATGGAGATTACAAATTAACATTTTGGGATGATAAAGAGTATTCGTGTTCTGTATATAAAACGTATACAAATATTCCGAATGGAACATATAAATTCTCAATTTGGGCAAAGACAAATGGGAAACAGGATGTTTTACAACTTTATGCAAAAATTATGGAAGGAAGTGAGCTTGATACCACGATTGAAACAAGTGACATTAATTGGAATATTTTTAGTATAGACAAGATTGTTGTTACAAATCATACGTTGGAGATCGGGGTTTATTCTGTAGCAGGAGCAAATGACTGGTGTAACCTTGACTTGGCAATGTTAAGAAAAATTGATTAATTATATTTAAAAATTTTTAAGGGGATGGTTTTGATCGTCCCCTTAATTTTTGAATTGTTCTTTGACTGGTGGAATCTTATGAAAAAGAAAATATGGAATAGGTGCAGAAAAAATGGTAGACTATAAAAAAGAGTTTTTGTAGGGGTGTAATAAATGTTAACGGATATGATGAAAGACGAATTGGTAAAAGGGTTACTTAATCTGTTTCATGAAAATTTATCAATGATTATTTTGTATGGATCTGTTGCAAGAAATGAAGCTACATCAGAAAGCGATATAGATATAGCAATCATCACTAAAAATGATATGAATGAAGAAATAAGAAATAAATTTATTTGCTGGTCAGCAGAGATGGATATACGTTATGATAAGATTTTTTCTATCATTGATATTAAAGAAGAAAATATGAAAAAGTGGGGGGAAGTGCTTCCATTTTATAAGAATGTACAAAAAGAGGGGGTTATTCTTTGGAAGGCAGCTTAAAAGAACTAGCACGATATTAGCACCTGTAGAGCAGAACATAATCTGTTTTACAGGTGCTTTTTTCAATTAATAAGGAACTGGTACTTTCGTCTCTTGTGAAAATGTCTAATTAAAAGACTAAAAAAAGACTAAAAAACTTTAAATTAAGTAATACTTTACAAACGTTTAATTTTCTATTAACTAAATATTGACTTAAAATTACTTTATGATATACTGAATTTATCAAATAAATAAAGCAATTGCACACTGGTTCCCATATTTTTATTGCACTCCCCAAGTATGCAGTACCCTCTCCCTGAAATATGGGAAGCAGCGTGCAATTGCTTTTTTATTAAGTGAAACCGGATAGATGGAGGGTGCTGGAAGTTTTTACAACTAAAATGGAGAAGAAAGGAAAGGTAGAGCAAAAACATGAGAAGGGTAGGAAAACAGATTGTTGCCATCACGCTGGCAGCGGCAATGATGGGGTCACTGACACCGGAGGCATGCACATTTTTACAAAATGAGGTGGTGTATGCGGCGGAGACGGAAAATCAGGTATGGACGAGTGGGGACGGTGAGAGTCTGGTATTTGATGCAGGTAAAGATGACAAATGGACAGATAAGGCATTTGCGAGTAATAATACAGAAGAACAACCAAATGCGGTTCGGCTTGAAAATGTAAAAGTAGGAACAACGGTAAAAGTAAAGGCAAAAGTTAAAGTTTCTGATGCGACTGGACTTGATGGGGCAGAAAATCCAAAAGGAGAGTATAATGCCATTCAGCTTGCAAGTGCAATACAGTCGGGGAATGGATGGATGTATGCGAAGTCAGATGACTATCCGTTTTTAAAAGGAGAAGATTTTAAGGATGGAGAAGCAACGGTTACATTTAAATATACGGCAGAAGCAGGAGCCCTGCAGTCTGTTTTTTCCAGTATAATACATCTTCTGATTTTACAGGGACGGTTACCATTTCGGATATTGAAGTTTATGACGTAGCAGAATCAGAGTCAGGGCTGACCAAACAGGAGCCAACCGTTCTCTCTGATTTAAATGATGAATCCCAGGTAAATCTGTGGCAGGTGAAACCGGATATCAGTATTTCCACGGTGGAACAAAAAATGCTGCTCCGGAACTTTCCTATGACGCAAATGGCGGAGACGGAAGATTAAAAGTAAGACTGAATTATACACCAACTCCGGCGAATCATGGAGTGAGGCAAAAGTGAAATTCACACCGAAGACACCGGCTGATATCAGCAATTATAATCAGGTGAGTGTGGATTTGATTTATCCGGAAAGCAGTAATATTTCCAAGATAAAATTTTTCTCCAACAGCGGAATCAATAAAGATACCAGCATAGATTCGTCCGAGGCAACAGATGCAGGAAACGGATATAAGAAAGTTACAGTTACTTTAGGATTTTCTCCATCTGCCACACCAATGGATGATCTGACAATCGGACTTATCGGAGCCAACAGTTCCTTTGCAGGGGATGTTTATCTGGATAATCTGATACTTTCCCAGAAGGATGCCAGTGGTGATTTTGTGACAATTACCGCAACACCGAATACAGACGCAACACAGGCAAAACCAGAAGCAACAGATAAAACCCTGACCATGACAGATCCGGATGCCAGCAATAGCGCAAAGGCATTGTATGCATATCTGCAGGGACTGACTGAAAGTGATCAGGTACTGTTTGGACATCAGAATGATGTGAGCCATTCCGTAGGAAACAACGATCTGGGAGATGTAAAAGATGTGACCGGTTCCGTTAGCGGTATTTTCGGCATTGACTCCCTGGCATTGTTTGGAAGCGAGGCTGGTGGTACGGATGCGGCATCTGCACTGCAGAATTCCATTGACTACAGCAAAAAGGCGGCCCAAAACGGTGCAATCGTTACCTTATCCACCCATATGCCGAATTTCACCAACGCAAAGATTAAAAAGAATGCAGATGGAACCTACGATTTCTATAACTGTGATTTTAATGAAGCAAAAGATTTATCCGGTGATTCGTTAAAGAAGATTTTGCCTGGTGGAGAGAAGAATGAGGTATTTAAGGCATATCTTGATACGATTGCATTCTATGCCAATGCATTGGAAAAGGAGAATATCCCGGTGATTTTCCGGCCATTCCATGAGGATACCGGCGGCTGGTTCTGGTGGGGCAGTGCAAACACCGCAGAAAGTTACAGGAGTCTGTATGCATATACCAGAGATTATCTGGAATCCAAAGGCGTGCACAATATGCTTTATGTGTATTCGCCAAACGGACCGCTGGAGACCGAGGCAGAGTATATGTCGCGTTATCCGGGAGATGCCTATGTAGATATTCTGGCATTTGACTATTACAACGATTTTAATACCTATCCGGCTGAAGCAGATACGTCGTTCTTTGATCATCTGGATCAGACCTGTCAGGTTGTATCATCACTTGCAAAACAGCATAACAAGCTGGCTGCAATTTCGGAGACCGGTGTACGTGTGATGAAGAAGGATGGAAGTGATAACGAAGGGCTTCTTGTAAAAAATAATCCGGTCAGTGAGGCAAAGTCGGGTGTGAACTGGTATCAGAAAGTGAATGATATCGCAAAGAAAAACGACATGCCATATTATATGGTATGGGCAAATTTCAGCGATACCAATTTCTATGTGCCGTATAAATACAGTGATACCATGGGTCAGGAAATGATCAATGAGTTTATTGATTACTACAACAATGAGGATTCAGTATTTGGAAACGGTACGAATTTCTATGACAATATTGATAAGTATGCAGGAGTAAAGACGGATAATTACAAAGATGTCAGCGGATACATGGTAGCACCGTTTGATATGGATACGATTTTAAAGCCAACTGCGTTAAAGGCAAGTGTTTCCAATGCCGGTGAGGTATCGTTTGTTGTAAAGGATACGGCAAAAGGCAAACAGTTGACATTGCCGGCTGCAAAAGGCTCCGACGGATTCTATACGGCGCAGCTGACACAAAAGGAAATGGATCAGATCGGAAAAACGAGATGTTGCATCCATTACGCTCGTTGCAGATGGAAAAGAACTGTCCACGATCACAAATCTGAGTATCGGAAAAGAAAAGGAAAAAGCTCCGGCAGGTGTGCTGGAAAATTTTGACTATTATGTCGGGAGTAATGGACTTCTGGATGCAGCTTACGGTGGAAATTCTGCCGCTGGATGCAGTTCGTCCTTTACGCTGGATCAGGAGCATAAGGCAGATGGTACATATGGTGCTGCATTTAATTACAAATTAAAAACAACTGGTTCGGAAGTCTGGACGGGTCTGGTAAATGCAAGTCTGGGCAATACAGATTTTTCAGCCTATAATGCATTGAAATTCTGGACAAAACTTGATGGAAAAGGGCAGAAGGTTGTTGTACAGATCAAGGCAGGAGGAGAAGAATATGAAGTATATCTGACCAATCTTGCGAAGACAGAAGATGCCTATGAAGTAACCGTTCCATTCTCAGCTTTTAAAGGGAAGACGGGTGGAAAACTTAGTGGGGATGCTTTAAAAGATGTGCAGGCATTCGGACTCTGGTGTAATTCCAACCCGGCAGGTTCCGCGGTAGATGTGGAATCGGTACTTACTTTGATGCATTCAAAGGAACAACGATCAGTGACGCGGAAGCTGCAAAAGCAGATGCCGATGGCCTGATTGCAGTAAAACAGACCAGCCAGAGTGGAAATAATGGCGGAAATTCTTCCTCCGGAAGCAGCACCTCTGGTGGAAATTCCGGTAGCACAACAACACCGGATACCGGAAATACAACACCAGATACAAAACCATCGGAAACCCGGAAAACGGACAAAACATTTGAGAATATTGCAAAAGATACAAATGCGACACTTACCGTTGAAAAGAACGATAAGGGAGAAGTGACAGGTGCCCGGGCACAGCTGGACAAAACAGTAAAGAATGCTTCCGAGACAAAGAAGACTACAATTTCAGCAGATGTGGTTGCAAAATTAGTCCAAGAGGCAGGAACCAGCGACATCTCGATTACCCAGACAACGAAGAACGCTTCCGGCAAAGTAATGAACAGCGTATCTGTCAATGCGAAGGATCTGCAGGCAGGCAAAAAGCTGACACTTGTAAAAGTTGATAAAAAGACAGGAGAAAAAGTCCTGATCAGCAGCAGGACTTATAAGGTTTCCAAAGACGGAACGGTTACAGCGGATACCAAAGATGCCGGTGATTATGTACTGCTGAATGAGAAGGATGCAAAAGCCCTGAGCAGTAAAATCTTAAAGAGTGTTGCATTAAAGGATACCAAGAAAACGGTTGCAAATGGAAAGAAGGCAAAAGTTACTTTTGATAAGAACCTGAACATGGAAAATGTAAAGAACATTACTTATACATCTTCCAAAAAAGTCGGTTGTAACCGTGAATAAAAATGGTACAATTGTCGCAAAGAAAGCTGGCAAAGCAGTTGTGAAAGTAAAAGTCACTTTAAAGAACGGAAAGACAAAGACGGTAAAATGACGATCAAAGTGACAAAGTAAATTTACAGGAGTTTCGTCAAAATTTTAATAAGAAAAAGACGGTTTCGCAGGAAATCGTCTTTTTTCTTACCCATAATTGTAAAGAGAAGCGTGTGCGTTTTTTCGGGGGAATTGATTGTAATTTCAGGAACCTTTGTTTATACTAAAATCAATAGAAAAGAGAATGAGAAGGAGAACATTTATTATGGCAGGAAAACACATTTCCATTCCGGCACTTTTAAAGATCGGTGCGGGTGCATTGGACAATCTGGGGATTTACTTAAAAGAGTTACAGTTACAGAAAGTAGTTGTATTATTTGGAAACGGTCTTGTAGAAATGTTTGGTTCTACCGTTATGGAAGCATTGCAGCAGGAGGACATTGATATTTTAGAATATCAGGAACTGGATACCGTGCGGTTGGAAGATCTGACCAGTCTTGCATTTTCCATGCCGGCGAAGACGCAGGCAGTCATCGGCATCGGTGGCGGAAAAGTGATTGATGGTGCGAAATATTGTGGATTTCTGCGAAATCTGCCGTTTATCAGCATCCCGACATCGGCATCGAGCGATGGCTTTTCAAGTGCCAGTGCTTCCCTTCTGGTGGAAGGACGGCGCAAGTCCGTTCCGGCAAAACTTGCATATGGGATTGTGGTGGATACAAAGATTATCCGCAGTGCACCGGAGAAATTTTTATATTCCGGAATCGGCGATATGGTATCAAAAATTACGGCACTGTATGACTGGATTTTTGAGGAAGAACATGGGTACGGAAAAGTCAACGATTTTGCTGTCATGATTGCAAAGAAAGCAGTCAACAGTTTTGTGCGCACACCGTTTACTTCGATACAGGATGATCTGTTTTTAAAGGAACTTCTGGATTCTCTTGCGATGAGCGGAATTGCAAATGAGATTGCGGGCAGCAGTGCGCCAACGAGCGGCAGCGAACATCTGATTTCCCATGCACTGGACAAGATGCTTGAGCATCCGCAGCTTCATGGGATTCAGGTCGGCATTGCAACCTATCTGATGAGTGTTGTGCAGGATCATCGTTACCGGAGGGTAGACACGATCTTTACGCAGACGGGGTTCTGGGATTATGTAAAAGCACTGGATCTTCGGCG
>ENA-OQAS01000749-OQAS01000749.1-human-gut-metagenome-genome-assembly--contig:-NODE-749-length-16553-cov-3.894984_pt1 | contig 16553 bp, 18 predicted proteins | sample MGYA00242733_ERZ504523 | MGnify/ENA primary metagenome ERZ504523 (study PRJEB26092, sample SAMD00036239) | human gut metagenome | host: Homo sapiens | study: EMG produced TPA metagenomics assembly of... | reverse complement strand
CATCGAAGCCGCCCTGGCCGCCGGAGCATCCCGGTCATTCGTTTCCGGCTCCGGCCCATCGGTCATCGCGTTCGTACCGGACGATGCCGTCGCCCGCCGCGTTCGCACCGCATGGGAGCAATCCGCCACGGTGGACCGCATCATCGCTGCGCAGGCGCCGGCGAGACCGGTCATAACCGTCCTGCCATCCCTGTCTTATCGCGTCAGACAGTGACGCTAATCTGTGTACCAGTCTCGTAAGAAAAGGACGGACCCATGACTCAGCCTTATGACGAACGCGCGGAACGCAAGCGTTACATTCGCCGCCGCCAGCAGATCGTATTCTCCTGTGTCGGCGCGATGCTTGCCGTCGCCCTGGTCGTGTCGGCACTGTTCTATTTCCATGTCGGGGGTCTGGGCATAACGGCCACGTCCGCAGTCAAGCCGAATTACGGCGTGCGCGTGCCCTGCTCGACCAAGGACGCCAACGGCAAGAACCAGACATATTCCAACTATGCGAACGTCAAGGTGCGCGTGCTGAACGGCACCAAATTCGTCGGCTTCGCGAAGGCCGTCAGCACCGCGCTGTCGAACCGCCAGTTCAAGGTCACCGGCTGGGACAATTACAAGGGCAAGAAGGTCGAGCGCACCACAATCTATTTCGGCAAGAACGCCATCAACGAGGCGTACACGCTGAACACGAACTTCACGGACGCGGTGATGGTGATGGATGACCGCGACGACAAGCTGATTGACGTGGTGCTCGGCGCCTCGTTCAACGATCTGGCCAACAAGGACAGCCTGCCGAGCGGCGACACCGCCATCGATAACTTCGAGGGATGCGTGCCCGTCCAGTCAATGGGCACCTTGCCCAAGGCCCTCGATCATGAAAAGGTGGAATGACGGCCAGCATCGTCATGACGGCCTGAAACCCCCGATATTCGGCGGCTGCCTGCCTTACGCGGACAGCCGCCGAACCGTTTCTTGGGCGCGTTTACAGCGACGCGTGCCACCGCTTGAGCTCGGCCACCGCGGTGTCATGGTCGACCGGACCGTTATCTAGCCGGTATTCCAGCATATGCTTGTATGCGCGGCCGACCTCCGGGCCGGGAGCGATGCCGAGGATGGTCATGATCTCATTGCCGTCGATATCCGGCCGGATGGCGTCGAAGTCCTCTTTCTCCTTGAGATCGCGCACACGCTGCTCCATCTCGTCCATGGCGGACGAGAACACCATCGCCTTGCGACGGTTCTGAGTGGTCGCGTCGGCGCGGGTCAGCCGGTTCAGTCGCTCATATAGCGGACCGGCGTCCTTGACGTAGCGTCGCACGGCGGAATCGGTCCACGGTTCTTCGACATACCCGTGGAACCGCAGATGCAGGTTCACTAACTCGCTGACATCCTCGACGAGATGATGGTCGAACCGCAGCGCCTTGAGCCGTTTGCGTGTCATTTTCGCGCCGACCGCATCGTGATGATGGAAGCTGACCTTACCGCCGGGCTCGAACCGGCGTGTTTTCGGCTTGCCGATGTCATGGGTCAGCGCGGCCAGGCGAAGCGTCAGGTCGGGAGCGGGCACGGGGCCTTCCGGCCCGGTCTCCAGCGCTATGGCGCGATCGAGCACAATCATCGTGTGCTCGAACACGTCCTTGTGGCGGTGGTGCTCGTCGATTTCCAGCTGCAGGGCGGGAATTTCCGGGAATACGATATCGGCGAGACCTGATTCGACCAGCGCTTCGACACCCGCCCTCGGACGATCGGACAGCAGCAGCTTCGTGAGCTCGTCACGCACCCGTTCAGCGGATACGATGTCGATGCGATCGGTCATGTCGCTGATGGCGGCAGCCGTGTCGGGGGCGATGCTGAACCCGAGCTGTGCGACGAAACGCACGGCACGCATCATGCGCAGCGGGTCGTCGTCAAAGGACTGATACGGATCCACCGGCGTGCGCAATACGCCTTTAGCCAAATCGCTGGCGCCGCCGAACGGGTCCACGAACTCCAGCTGCGGCACGCGCAGCGCCATGGCGTTCACGGTGAAATCACGGCGGGACAGATCGCCTTCGAGCGAATCGCCGTAGCTGACTTCGGGCTTGCGGGATTCGGGATCATACGTGTCGGACCGGTACGTAGTGATCTCCACCTTGACTTCGGTGCCGTCCTCGCGCCGGCGCATCGCACCCAAAGTGCCGAATTTGCGGCCCATATCCCAGAAACCGTCACGTCCCCAATGACGCAGGATCGGCTCGAACTCGTCGGGATGGGCCGACGTGCAGAAATCGAGGTCGTGGGAACGCCGGTGCAGCAACAGGTCACGCACGGGGCCGCCCACCAAGCCAGCTCGTACCCGCGAGCCGCGAACAGGTGTCCAAGTTCAATGGCTTCCGGCCAAACTTCGAAATTCACACGAGGCCTTTCCATAAAGTATTACCGCTTTTATGCGTATTCAAGCATACCGTTACCCCACCTGCACACGGTATTGAGTAAGGTGGAAGTCATGATTACGCCCGCAGACCTCGCGCGCATGCTTGCGCATGCTGCGGCGACCATACCCAAAATCCGCTCGAACCCGATACGTTGCTCTATACGTCCGAGGCTCCGCGCACGCCGAAAACCGTTGTCAGGCCACCGGAACCACGCTTTCCCACACCTGCGATGATGCCGCAGCGACGGGCGGGCGACGGGCCGACCACATTCGCGTCGCTGGACGCTCAGGAGCTCCCGGTGGTGCGCGAATACTCGGCCGGCGGCCTGGTGTTCGACGAGCGCGGCCGTGTGGCCATCATCGCGCGACACTCCCGCAACGGCCATCTCGAATGGTGCCTTCCCAAGGGCCATATCGAAAAGGGCGAGACGCCGCAGCAGACCGCCGTGCGCGAGGTGCACGAGGAGACCGGCATTCTGGGTGAGGTGGTCGAGTCCATTGCCACCATCGACTATTGGTTCACCGGTACCAGCCAGCGCGTGCATAAGCTCGTGCATCATTTCGCGCTGCGCCAGATCGGCGGCGACCTGACGGTGGAGGGCGATCCGGATCATGAAGCCGAAGATGCCATCTGGGTGGATTTCGATGATTTGGATGACGTTCTCAGCTATCCTAATGAACGCAAGATCGCTTGGCTCTACGCAAGGAAAATGAAGCAGGGATGATCGCGAACAGCCCCGAGCACGGTCAGGCCGTGCCATCGTTATCTCACCGAACGACACGCCTATGGCGCTTCTTTACCATCATGTTGCTGACATGCGCGATGCTGTTCGCAGGCCGCATGGTACCGGCCGGCCCGGCACATATGGCGATGGCGGATGACGAGACGGACACGGCCACGCAGACGACCGCCTTGTCGATCACCGAATCGACGCCCGTGGTCACCGACACATCCGGCTACCACATCACCATCAGCATCTCCAATCCCACGTATGCCGCGACGTCACCGGGTCTGGTGACCGTGGCCTACAACCCGTCATATACGTTCGTATCGCGCACTGACATCCAGCATTGGGCGACCGGGGACGTATCGATTCCGGTGCGCACCGTTCTCGGCACGGCCACGGTGCCGTCCATCGCGGCGAACAAGAAGGTTTCCGTGAAGATCGACGCGGCGGCCGACAGCGATGCGTTGAAGGCGTTGCAGATGTGGGGGCCGAAACCGCTGCTGGTCACCTATCAGGCGACCCAGGCGACCGATTCTCAATCCACGGGCTCTTCTGACGGGTCATCCGGGTCGGACCGTACCGTCGATCCGAACGCCAAGCCGATTCGCCTGCACAGCTTCCTGACCAGATCATCCCAGGGCTTGCGCAACGCACAGACCCCGCCGATGGCCATCACCATGGTCATGCCGTTGATGAACACCGGCCAGCAGGCCGACAAGAACGCCATCGACCAGCTCGTGGTGCATGACAACGGTGATGGATCCGACACAAAATCTACACAATCAGGTGGCGGCGGCACGGATGGCAGCACAGACGACGGCTCCGGCAACAATACCGACGACACCGAAAACACCGCGGCGACGCAATCATCAGTGCTCACCCCGCGCGACAATGATGCACTCGCCGCCAAACTCTCCCTCATCGGCAAGCACAGCGATTTGCAGACCATAGCCGATCCGACGGCATTGGCTTCCGACACCGGGCAACGCATCGATGCCGTCATGCAGCCGGCCGGATTCGACATCACCGCCTATGCCGCGATCAACAACGTCCGGTCGTACGAACAGGCCGCGTCGGCACCGGCGCATGGAACGCACGATCCGCACTGGCCGCGGCACCGGCATCATCCAATTCCCTGCCCATCGCCTGGCAAGGCAAGGGCGATTGGACACGGCAGGCGCTCTCCACGGCCAGGAAGCAGGGATACCAGTACGTCATCGCCGGTCACGACTTCGACTCCAGCACCACGGCCACCGTGCGCACAGGCACATACACAATCCCCACCTCGGCCGGCGACATCACGGTGCTGAGCGAGCAGAAGGAACTCGGCGACCTCGCCAAAGGCAAGCCCACCAGCAGTGATGCGGACGGCGAGACCAGTAACGCGGGACGCATCGCGCGGTTCGTCGCGCAGAGCGCCTTCTATCAGATGGAGCAGCCGTATGCGGCGATGAACCGCAACCTGCTGGTCTGCTTCGGCACTAATATGTCGGCGGCGTTCATCGACACGCTGATGACCGCGGTCGAACAGTCCTCATGGCTGCAACTCACCGACCTGAATGATCTCATTGACGCAGACGCCTATCGGACCGGCGACAAGGCGCTGCAAATCGTCCCCCAAGACAGTCATTTAAGCGAGCGGAACACCCGATCGGTCACGTCCGCGCTGGAATCGCTGGCCGAAAGCCGCAACGACATCAACCGCTTCGCCACGTCGGTCCTCACCGACCATAAGGCATCCGCGTCCTGGATCCGCAAGATCAAGGCCGCACAGAGCACGCTGGCACTGCATGCGCTCTCGTCCGCGCCGCGCAACATCGACAGTCTGGTCGACGGCGCCAAACGGCTCGGCGGAGGCATGTTCGGCGGCGTATCCATCACGCCGACCGACTCCATCACCGTCGTCAGCGAAACGGCCAAAATGCCCGTCACCGTCAGGAACAACCATCCGTATCCGGTACGGGTGAAGGTCTCATCCCTCACCGACTCCATGGAAATCGTCACATCGCGGTTCACTGAGGTCACCATACCGGCGAACAGCGAGGCGCAGGTCACGTTCGCCATCCGCGTCGCCACTTCCGGCCACGCCACAGCCCACATCACATTGCTGGACCGCAACGGCGACACGTTCGGTTCCGCACAGAACACCGACATCACCAGCGTGCTGCGCATCAGCGACATGACCGGATTCATCATCATCGGCTTCTCGCTGCTGCTCGGCCTGGTCGGCCTCTGGCGCCAATTCCATCGAAAGAAGGACCCCGACGAATGAGCACCACGGTAGGACGCAATTCGCTGATCATGGCGTGCGGCACGGCCGCGTCACGTGTGACCGGCCAGATCCGCACCATCTTCCTCGTCGGCGCGCTCGGTACCACCGGTATCGCAGCCAACGCGTATCAGCCGGCGCGCAGATACCGCAGGTGATCTTCAACCTGCTGTCCACCGGCGTGTTCAACGCGGTGCTCGTGCCGCAGATCGTGCGCACGCTCAAGCAGAAGGACGCGGATGAGCGACTCAGCAAGCTCATCACCTTGTCCATCGCGCTGCTGCTGGCCATCACACTGCTGATGGCGTCCGGCACGCCGCTGCTGACGATGCTGTACCTCGACTCCAGCTGGACGCCCGCGCAAAGGCGCTGGCGAACGCCTTCACGCTGTGGTGTATGCCCCAGATCCTGTTTTACGGCCTGTATACCGTATTGGGGCAGATCCTCGCCGCAAAGGGGCGTTTCGCGACGTATGCGTGGAGCTCCGTAGGCGCCAACGTCATCAGCTGCATCGGTTTCGGCGCGTTCATCATGCTGTTCGGCAACGCGGGACGGCAGCCGATGTCGTTCTGGACATCCGGCAAGATAGCCCTGACCGCGGGCGCCTGGACGGCCGGCGTGGCGTTCCAGGCCCTGGTGCTGTTCATTCCTTTGCTGCGTTGCGGCATCCACTACCGGCCTCGCTGGGGACTGCATGGGCTGGGGTTGCGTTCCATGGGCCAGGTGGCGGTGTGGAGCATCGCCATGGTGCTGCTCAACCAGCTGATGGGCATCGTCAATTCGCGTGTTAATACCGGCGCCCCGACCGCCGGCGGCGATTTGTACGGCATCGCGGGCAACGCGAGCTATCAGTACGCGTACACGATATACGTTCTTCCCTATTCGATCATCGCCGTGTCCATCACGACCGCGGTGTTCCCGCGCATGTCCCGCGCGATCAGCGAGCATCGTATCGGAGATGCCCGCGCCGACCTCAGCTCATCCTGCGATCCACCGGTCTTGCGATGTTCTTCTTCACCGCGGTCATGATTGCCATGCCGGTGCCGCTGGTGAAGGCGCTGATTCCGTCCACGAATGTGCATGGGGCGATTCTGATATCCGGGCCTCTGATCGGCCTGCTGGTGGGATTGGTGCCCACCAGTGCGTTCCTGCTGGTGCAGCGCGCCTTCTACGCGTATGAGGACGGCCGCAGCCCGTTCCTGTTCGCGGCGGCCGACAACGCCGTGCAGTTGCTGCTTCTGCTGACCTCGCTGCGTTTCGCACCGCCGAAATATTGGACGCTCATGGTGGCTCTGTCGCTGAGCCTGTCATATATCATCACGTTCCCATGGGTGTTCTGGCTGTTACGCAGACGATTCGGTGGGCGGATCGACGGCAAGCGCATCATCATCATGCATGTCAAGGCCCTGATTGCCGGTGCGGCGGCATGCGCGTGCGGACTATTCCTCAACCCGCTGGCCACGCGTTTGGTCGGAGCGAAGGTTTCCAGCGTCAACGGACATATGAGCTGGTGGCAATCCATCGTCATATGCGCGATTCTGACGATTGTGGTGACGGCCGTGTATGCCGGGCTGCTATGGCTGATGCGCGTGGAGGAGTTCTCCAGCCTGATCGTCACCATGAAGGCACGGCTGTTGCGTAGGACTTCCACTGCGACATCGGTATCGACACCGGCTGAGTCGGAAACCGAGGAAGCTCAGGCACAAAACGCGGAGGTCGAAGAGGGTACCACGACAATTGCGGAGAATGATAATCATTACGATGATTATTCGCTGGGTGACGATGGAACCTCGGAGAATGACGGTTCCGCGGAACAGGCCGCTGAAACTGTGACCGATCTCGAACGGCCGGTTCAGGACCAACCCAGGGGGATTCCGTCCGACAACCTTCCGCCCAGCTTCGCGCCGACGGTCAACCGTAAGGGCCAACGCCCGTCCATCAAGTCTGTCGTACTGCCGAACGTCGCGGCAAACGCAGCCGGTGCAGCGGCAGGTATCGCGGCCGGCAACAACGCCCAGCCGCGAATTCCCACCATACTGCCAACGCCGCATCATTCCACTCGTCAAGCCGCGTCCGTCGCGGCTGCACAGCCGACCATCCCCACGGCTAGAATGTCAGCATCACCACTATCTCAGCGCATGACAGCAGAGCACGGAGAAACAACTACTATGAAGCCTCAATTGGGAGATACCGTCATCGGTCGCTACACTCTCGTTTCTTCGCTGCGCGAAAGTGACGGATTGAGCGCATGGATAGCCAATGACCGCATGCTGGCGCAGTCCTGCCAGCTGTTCATCATCACCGACACATCCGTTCTGCCGCAGATCAACGAGGCGGCTTCCACGCTCGCGCTGGCCAACAGCCGGTACTGCACGCCGGTGCTGCAGCTGCAGCACGTCGGCGATGCCGCGGTGGTGATCACCGAGCCGGACTCCGGTCTGGCGCTGGCGGAATACATGCAGCGTTCGTCTTCCTCGTTCCTCAGCTACGACGCGATTCGATCGATCGTGGGACAATGCACCCAGGCGGTTCAGGAGCTGTTGGACACGGGGCTGACCCATACCGCGCTGAGCACCGATACCATTCGCGTGAGCGTCAATGGCGTGCAGTTCGCCGACACTCCCGTCGCCGCCGCATTGGCCGATATCTGCAGCGGCATCGACGGCGATGTGATGTCGTATGAGCAGATGGCGACGCGACAGCTGGCCGCACTGCTGTACGCGCTGCTGACCAAGACGCCTTCAGGCGCGAACACGACGTTCGACCTGAATATGCTGCCCGCCGACGTTCCCACGGAATTCCGCGTGATCTGCAAGCGTGGACTGGCTCTGCACACCGAAGATGGGGAAGTCATCGTGCCGATGGCAACGCTGGCCGAGCTGAGTGCGCTGCTGGGCGCGTGGGAGCCATTCAGCAACTTGTCGGATCGTGACATCATATTGCCGTCGGTCAGTGGCAGCGCCTCGATCAGCATGGTGGCGTTGCGTGACACGAGCGATGACAAGATCGTGGAACTGCCGGATGGGCTGGTTACCTCGACGAAGCTGCCGGAATTGTCGATTTCCGAGGCGGGACTGGCAGCCGGCGCCGAGGCCAGGTTCGTCAACGAGCAGCGTCTCGCGCAGCAGGCGTTCCTGGCTCAGCTGCCCGGAGATCCGCCCTCGGCCGATCAGCCGGTCATCCCCGAAGCGGAATTGTTCGAACCGGATACCGCCGAGCCGTCGAAGACCCTGGCCTCCCTGCAATCGAAGGTCGGTCAGCTTATGGGCTCCTTGCGCAAGGACGGGGAGCCGGAGTCGCCGGTGACGACATCCACTGCGGAAGAGACCGCGATTGAGCAGCCGATGCCGGTGTATGCACCGCTGCCGGCATCGTTCCCGCCCGCCGCCAAGCCGCGTAGGTCCGCTGCTGGTGCGACGAAGGCACAGTCCGGCAACGGCGTGAACGTACCGGCAAACGCTGCTGGTGCGTCTGGTGTTGCGGGCGGTACCGGCAAACCCCGGACGACCGGTGCAACCGGTGAGATACAGAGCATCGTGCCAATATGCCGAATGTTCCGCTGCCGGAAGAGAACGACAATGAGCGCACCCACGCCGGCAGCATCCCGCCGTTGCCGCAGTCCGGTGAGGCGCAGGTGTCTGAAGGCGAGCAAACCGTGGCTGGAAGCCATCCCACGACCCATGCGGCTCAGCCCATTGCCACGAATGCCATGCCGCAGCCGCGCGCGCATATGTCGGAATCATTGGCCGCTCTTGCCGCCAGATCCGCCAAGGCCGCGGCGTCGGGCGACGCCGTAATGCCCCCGTCATTCGCAGTGTCGGCGTCGGCGCCCGGAGCCAATGGAGCAGCCATCCCCGGATCATCGAAGTCGCGTACGCGGATGACGGCACCAATCAGCCGCGATGCCCTGCGGAACATGTCTGGCGGCCGTCCTGCGGCAGCTCCGGGTGCGAATGTGCCGGGTGTGCAGACACCGGCGCAGCGTGCCCAATCCGACGCCTTTGACCCCACGGTCACCGTTCCGCTGCTAGGCACTGATGGTACTTCGGTAGATCAGCTGCCGCCTATGGCCCAGATCATGCCGCCGAGCTTCGCGCCCCAGCAGGTGCACGATGTCAACGCAGCGAATGTCGGACGCAATATCGAGGAGGACCTGCCGGACCAGCCACTCTGGGGGCAGCTCAAGATCAAGGTCATCGCCATCGTCGTCGCGCTGGTTCTGCTGGTGGTGGGATTGGTCGCCGCATGGTTCATCCTGAACGGAGACAACCACGGTGGCGGATCCGACAATCAGGATTGGCCGAACAAGACCGACATCGATAACGTCCCGTTCGGCAACTCGACCACACAGAACTCCACGTCAAAGAACTCTGCGGCACAATCCGACATCGTGTACATCCGCGTTCTGTAGGCGACGCAGAAGTTCTCATGGGCACCCCTTCTACTCACGGTAGGAGGGGTGTTTCATCGTACGCGGTGACTCACGCTGTGGACTTATGCTGTGGGCCCGTATCGTGCTCGTATTAGCTCCTCCGGTTTCCATGAACGCGGCATGCCTGTTTCGGCAATCTGAAAGCGACCAATCGGCATTCGAGGCGAATCCATGTCGTTGTTCACCCACCGCTGGACGAGGTCAGGTCAACTCGCTATCGTAAGGGACATGACTGAACTTTCAACCATCATCATCGGTTCCGGCCCTGCCGGATATACGGCCGCAATCTACCTCGCACGCGCCGGGTATCGCCCGACCATTCTTGCGGGTGAGCTCACGCCGGGCGGTCAGCTGGTCAACACCACCACCGTGGAGAATTACCCGGTTTCCCTGACGGCATTCTCGGACCGGAACTGATGGATCGTATGCGCGATCAGGCGGAGTCTTTCGGCGCATCCATCGAATATCTCGATGTCACGAGCGTCGATTTCAGCTCCTCCCCCAAGACCGTCACGTGCAGCGATGGAAGCCAATATCACGCCGATGCCGTCATCATCACCACCGGTTCGCAGTACCGCAAGCTCGGCATTCCCGGCGAGGCCGAGTATTCCGGTCACGGCGTATCGTATTGCGCCACCTGCGATGGTTTCTTCTTCAAAGACAAGCCCATCGTCGTGGTGGGCGGAGGAGACAGCGCGCTCGAAGAGGCACTGTTCCTGACTCGTTTCGGCTCTTCGGTGACCGTATTGCACCGCCGCGACCAGTTCCGCGCCTCCAAGATCATGGTCGAGCGCGTGCTGAACAATCCCAAGATCACCGTGAAAATGAATACGGTGGCGACAGCCATTCGCGGGCAGAAAAACGCTGTCGGCGCGCAGACAGGCGCTGATGCGGTAACCGCTGCGGCACCCGCAGCGCAGAACACCGGAAATCTTCTCTCGTTGAAGACGACTCCGATGCTGAATGTCTCCGGATCGGCATTGAATGCTCCCTCTTCGACCGGCATTTCCCTGTCGGCAAAGGCTGAAACCGCAGATGATTCCGCCGGCTTTGTGGACATTCGCGACACCGTGACAGGCGAGACGGGCACGCTGCCCGCCGAGGGCATCTTCGTGGCGATCGGCCATGAACCGGCCACGCGTTTTGCGAAGGGTTCCGTGGATATGGATGACGACGGGTACATTCTGGTCTCCGGTGCCGGAACGCATACTTCCATGCCTGGAGTGTTCGCCGCCGGTGACTGCGTTGACCGGGTGTACCGTCAGGCCATCAGTGCCGCAGGCATGGGATGCCGCGCCGCGCTGGACGCACAATCCTACCTGGCCTCACTGCACTGATCCAACAGCACAGCTCGACCCGTCGGCGAAATCAAACCTCATCACAGACGATGATATTGCTTCACCGGCGGGTTGAGCTACACAAATAATGCTTGCACTGTCAGTAATCACAAACGAAACGACAAACTGACCGAAATAGCGCTGCGGACGCTTACCAGCGCCGGAGAATCGCATCAGAACGACAATCCGCTCAAATCTAGCGCATTGTACTGAACCGATTGCAACTCATATTGCTCAACAGAGTTTTCGGTAATGCTTTTTCAGGTGCATGCAATAGGACAGTCATACGGACGGTTCATTGCGTTAGTCCTCTGACTGCAAATGCCACGACAGTTGCTTTATACGCGTTCTGCCGGAGAGGCAATGAATACCTCTCGGCAGACCAGATCATACGGCTCATGAACGGCATGACCGTTGTTTCCCGTTGTGCGATGATGGCGGCTCACACCGTTGTGTGGCTCACACCCTCACACCCATTTTGCCGCCGCGCCCTCGACTGCCGTGGGAATCAGCATGCTGAGGATGCGTTCCATATCCTCAGGGGAGGAAAACACGATTTCGATTCGACCGTGCTTTTGCGTACCCTTGATGGACACTTTGGTGTCAAAATGATTTTCAAGGTTGTTGACAATCGGAGAACCGGCCCAAGGATTGTTCTTCGTCGGCCTTACCTTCTTGGGCACGTTGCTTTCTGCGTTCTTCAGCGCCACGATTTCCTCGGTGCTGCGAACCGAAAGCCCCTCCCCTATGATTCGAGTGGCCAGTTTGTCGATTTCACTTTCGTCATTCAAACCAAGAAGAGCTCGCGCATGCCCTGCGGACAGTACGCCTGCGGCAACTTTCTTCTGCACGGACGCAGGAAGATTCAGCAGACGCAATGTGTTCGCGATTTGCGGTCGCGATTTCGAGATCGACTTGGATAGTTCAGCCTGAGTCAGGCCGAAGTCATCAATCATCTGCTGATATGCCGCCGCCTCTTCCAGAGGATTCAGTGCGACGCGATGAAGGTTCTCCAGCAGTGCATCACGCAGCATCTCGTCATCTGATGTGGTTTTGACAATCGCCGGAATCGTCTTCAGTTGTGCAAGTTGTGATGCACGCCAGCGACGCTCGCCCATAATGAGCTCGTATTTCTGCGATGTTCACGTGAAACATCATTCTTGCTGGACTCCCCAGCCTGACGCTTGCGAACCACGATCGGCTGCAATACGCCGACTTCCTTGATGGACGCGGCCAACTCATTCAGCTCTTCCTCATCAAAGACGCTGCGCGGCTGCTGCGCATTCGGAACGATGGAGCTGACAGGAATATCCAGCAGATAGCCACCCTCGACAGGCTTCAATTCTGGAGTTTCCTTATTATCCTTTTCCTTGCCGGATGCCTTTGTGCTCTCGGAACGCTGAGCCGGCTGCGTTTTCTTGGAATCGCTCGTCCTCTGTGCTGTTGCTCCGAAAAACATGTCACTGGGGTGTGCCATATCACTGATACCGGGCATGGCAACGCGCTTGCCGCTCTTGGGCTTCTCCACCGTTGTGGACTTGTGTACGGCAGGAATGGAATCCTTCATGGCCGGAATGGTCTTACGCTTGATTTCGCCAAGACGAACCGGAGCGGTAGACTCACTATGTTGTTCAGTACCGCTCTTATGGGATTCGACCTTCTCTGGCGCAGCCGCAGCTTTCTCTTGAGGGGCTTTCTTGTTGGCTGTCGTCTCCTCGGATTCGAGATCAACACCCAATTGCTGCTGTTCCGCATGAGCTGTTTTCGACTCACCGGGAAGTGCGGGGAACAGCGCACCCAATCCTTTACCCAAACGTGATTTTGAGGTCATGGGTTACTCTCCCTCTTCGCGTCAATTGCAGCCAGCACCGAAGGCGATCGACGGGCGATTTCCAAGGCCGCTTCGCCATAGGCACTCGCTCCCATTCCACGCGGGTCATAGCTGATGACTGTCTTTCCGAAACTTGGAGCCTCGGATATTTTTACCGTACGGGGAATCGTCGTATCCAGAACGATACTCGGATAGTGACTCTTCACCTCTGAGAACACTTCCCTGCTGAGCAATGTTCGTTTATCAAACATAGTGACCAGCATAGTCGACACAGTCAAATTAGGGTTATAGTGCTCCTGCACCAATCCTATGGTATTGATAAGTTGACCAAGCCCCTCCAAGGCATAGTATTCAGCTTGGATCGGAATCAACATCTCAGACACCGCGCACATAGAGTTGATGACCAACAGGCCAAGACTCGGCGGGCAATCGACCAGAACATAGTCATAATGATTGTTCGGATCCTGCAGGAATGATTCGACGGCTTCCTTCAGCAGATTGTTGCGATTCGGCAGATCCGCCACTTCCAGTTCCGCACCCGAAAGTTCAATGGAAGCGGGAACCACATCGAGCCCTGGGATATCAGGACAGGTTTTCAGTACCTCTCCGATTGTCATTCGTCCTTCAAGAACGTCATATACCGAAGGATCGCTGGTGCCGTGAGGAACACCGCATGCCGTAGAGGCGTTCCCCTGGGGATCCATATCGATGACCAGCACGTGAGCTCCGTGAGAGGCGAGAGCTGCGGCAATATTCACCGTTGTTGTCGTCTTGCCGACGCCGCCTTTCTGGTTGGCGACGGCCAGGCATCGGGTTCTCGATGGCAGGGGGAACAATGCGGCATTCAGGCGTTCATAGCGTGACGCCTCATCTGCAATCTCGGCGCCCAAAGAGGAACCATCATTCCCGAAAATCCTTCTGACCGTTTCAGAAGCAGATTCCATGGCAGGAATCGCAGAGGATTCCTGTGAATCATTGGATGTCATAGTCCCTCCTAAAAAACGAACAACATCTAATTTTTCCTAGTCGTATGGACATCTCAAGTTGTGCACAGCAATGTGGATAACTGTGGATAAGTATAGTGCATTAGTGTGTGAACACTTCGATCAACACTAGATAAACCGTTTATTTCCGCCATTTTCCTAATGTGGATTACATGTCGCAAATAATGTGGATAACTTTGTGCACTGTTTGAAATTGTGGATAACTCCATTCTTGCGAAACCATCGCTTTCGTGTTTGACATCCATTGTTCACGTGAAACAATCTTCTGACAGTCAGCGATGTCGATGAAGATATAACAGCATTGTTTATGCGATCAAAGGCAATGGATATCGTCCATCTCGCCCCGCAATCCAACCTCCGACAGCGGAAGCAGAATTACGATTCCCGTCAGCGGGGGCATGGGATTATCGTGTGACTCCCACCCATGGGAGCCACACGATAATTAGCGCTTGTCGACGAGAACGACGTGCGTGGATTCGAGACCGGGAGCTACTGGAGCTTCAACGACACGAGCACGCACTCCCCCGGCATGGGAAATTTGATGCTTCGCCTTTTCAATCTCAGCCTGCGCCGAACGGCCTTTCAATGCGACCAGTCGACCTTGAGGGCGAAGCAGAGGCAACGTCCAACCGGCAAGCTTGGTCATTGGCGCCACTGCTCGACAGGTCACTACAGAGAATGGTTTCAATTCACCTTCGTGGTGCTTGATACGATCGATGACTTCGTCGAACGTGCGCGAATAATCGTAACATTCTGCAGGTCCATGTCATCCACGCACTCTTGCAACCATTCGACACGACGTTCCATGGGCTCAATGAGTGTAAACGCACAATCCGGCATGCATGCTGCCGCAACGATTCCAGGGAAACCGCCGCCACTGCCAACATCGGCAATGGTCTTTGCCTTGCTTCGATCGGTGACTTCCCGAATGAACGGGACGCATGCGGCGGAGTTGAGGATATGACGTTCCCAGATGATGGATATGTCGCGTGGGCCTATCAATCCACGCAGCTCACCCTCGCGGGATAGTTTCACATGAAACACTTCGAGCTTGTCGTATGCTTCACCCAATGCCTCACGAACTATTGCGGAATCATCCAGCTCATCACCAGATGTTTCACGTGAAACAATATCGCTCACTCTTCGCTACCTTCATCGACGTCGGATTCATCGGCGCTGCTCTTCATGTAGATGGTGACATAGCGACGCGGCTCTTCACCGTGAGAACGAGACTTCAGCCCCTCCTCGCGAACCACATCATGAATGACCTTGCGCTCGAACGAATTCATCGGTTTCAAATCAACGGGCTCACCAGTGTCATGCACTTCATCAATGGCATCAAGTGCAATGTCACGAAGACGCTGACGCTTGCGCTTCAGGAACCCGTCAACATCAACAATCAGATGCGAGCGTTCGCCGGTCTTCTGCTGAACAGCAAGCCGGGTAAGCTGCTGCAAAGCATCGACCACTTCACCATTGCAACCAATAAGATGCTTGATATCCGTATCGTCATCAGCGATGATCTGCACCATCGGACGACCGTTGCGAACACCCATCTCGATATCGCCTTCGTAATCGGCGATGTCCAATAAGCCTTCCAAGTAGTCGGCGGCGATGTCAGCTTCTTCATTGAGCTGATCGATCGTCGTGGTCTCCTCCTGCGCCATATCACCACTCCTTTAAGCGAGTATTACTTCCATAGTGTAAAAAAAGGAAACCTCACGGTCAAATAGAGGTTTCCAATCGTGTCACTTTTTCTTGCGATTCTTCCGCTGGGGCTGCTTGCGCTGGTATCCCCGCTCCAGACGAACAGCGGCTTCCTGACGCGCCTTCTCCAGTTCCTCTTCCTCAATCGAAAGCTGTCCGGCCTTGGCGCGACGAGCATTCTCCTGACGATGATCTCGAATCTCCTTTTCCTCAGCTGCACGGGAACCCGGGGTCGGGAACTTGTACACCTGGAACAAGGAACGGGCAAGGTTGCATGCGTTGTTGGTCAGCCAGTACACCAGCACGGCGAACGGGAACATGATGCCGGAGAAGATGTACATGATCGGGAAGCCCCAGGTCATGGCCTGCTGCATCTTGTACGTGGATCCCTGCATAGAAGCCTTGGGGAGGTTCTTGCGCATGTTGTTGAACTGCATGTACCACATGCATGCGCACATCAACAGGATGAAGAAGCCGATGACGACCTTTCCGGAATTGTTGGCCGTACCGAAGGTATCGGTGACGCTGACACCGAAGACGCGGGTTTGCGCGAACTGCTTGGCAGTCGCTGATCGAATGCGCCAAGCGCTCCCCTCTTGCCGGTCGCGATATACGGAATGGCGGAAAGCATGTAGAACATGCACATGAACACAGGACCCTGAATGACGGCGGTCCAACACGACCCCATGGGGTTGGCGTCATTGTCCTGGTAGAGCTTCATCATCTCACGGCTCATGGCCTCTTTGCTGGCCTGATCCTTTTTGCCCTTGTACTTGTTCTGAATATGCTGCATCTTGGGTTGCAAGGCCTGCATCTTGCGCATCGACTTCATCTGCTTGAG
>ENA-OQAS01000748-OQAS01000748.1-human-gut-metagenome-genome-assembly--contig:-NODE-748-length-16565-cov-2.019345_pt1 | contig 16565 bp, 20 predicted proteins | sample MGYA00242733_ERZ504523 | MGnify/ENA primary metagenome ERZ504523 (study PRJEB26092, sample SAMD00036239) | human gut metagenome | host: Homo sapiens | study: EMG produced TPA metagenomics assembly of... | reverse complement strand
GCGAAGGTGTCGGCTCATATCGGGGTGTTGAAGGTATTGGAGGAGGCCGGCATCCCGATTGATTATATTGCCGGCACTAGTATGGAGCTATCGTGGGGGCTTATATTCCGTTGGATATAATGCTGCGGAAATCGATAGCATGGTGAGATTGCAGGACTGGAGTATGTTATTGAGCGACGGGTGAAACGTAGTAGCCTTACTTTTCCGGAGAAAGAGAATTCCGAGCGTTATGTATTCTCACTCCCTTTTGGGCGGAGTAAAAAAGAGATAGCGATCCAAGGATGATAAAAGGCAAAATCTCCAGAACCTGTTCTCGAATCTAACGATCGGCTATCATGATTCCGTGGACTTCAATCAATTGAATATACCTTTCGCTTGTGTGGCGTTGAATGTGGTGGACGGCCAAGAATATGTTTTCCATCATGGAAGTCTTCCGTTGGCTATGCGTGCCAGTATGGCGATTCCTGCCGTGTTCGCACCGGTACGTTTGGATAGCATGGTGTTGGTAGATGGTGGGATCAAGAATAACTATCCGGCGGATGTCGCACGGGATATGGGGGCGGATATTATTATTGGCGTAGATCTGGGTACTAGCGACTTGAAACAGTTGGAGCGGATAAATACCCCTTGGGATATCGTAGGCAGATCGTCGCCTTGCATGGTTATGAGAAATACGGACCGAATAAGGAACAGACCGATCTGTTGTTCCGCCCGAATACAGACCCTTATAATTCCGCTAGTTTTGGGGAGACGGCCTTGGATACCTTGATTGACCGGGGGTGAGCAAGTCGCCCGCAAGCAATGGGATGAGATTCTTGCCTTAAAGAAGAAGATTGGTTTATCCGATAGTTCGGATATGCACCGAAAGAGATTAGTACATTCCTATCCGGTAGCCCCTACCGATACGTTTCATATCCGGCGTGTCTTGTTTGAGGTATAGATCCTCGTGATGAGAATGGTTGACGCAAATCAGCGGCTTGAAGAGAATAGCTTGCTTACCGTGAAGAAATTGCAGGAAGCCATGTCTATTGTGATCGGTACAAACCTTTACTCGAATGTAAGCTATAAATTAGTCGGCGAGAGGCAGGAGGATTTGGTGCTTACGGTACAGGAAAAATCAAATAGCGCGATTAATGTGGGCCTGAATTTCAATAGCGAGGATATCGTCGCCCTATTGCTGAATGTGACTTTTGACAATCGGGCCCGTTACCATTCGAAGTTCTCCGTAACCGGGAGGATCGGGAAACGTATGTATGGGCGGGTGGACTATGCGATAGAGCGTAATCCATTGCGTAATATTAACCTGTCTTACATGTTCACGTACCATGACCTCGACGTGTATAACAGGGGAGATAAGATCGTAAATACGACGTATCGCCATCATTTCGTGGAACTCGGGTATTCGGATATGAACTGGCTGAATTTCAAGTTGAAGCTAGGAGCCCGTTATGAGTATTTCGATTATAACTCATTCCTTTATACGGCGGAAAACCAAAAGTATCAAGTAAAACCGGAAGGCTTTATCAGCTATTTCGCTCAAGCCCATCTGGAGACGTTGGATCGTCGTTACTTCCCGAGTAAAGGCGTTTCTCTGCAAGCGGATTATTCCATTTATACGGATAACTTCGTGACCTATAAAGGACATACATTCTTCTCCGCCTTGAAGCTCAGCTTCCTGTCGGTATTGCCGCTGACTTCCCATTTGAGCCTGTTACCTTCCATCGATGGGCGTGTGTTGATCGGGAAAGATCCGGCTTATCCCTTTTTGAATGTGGTGGGAGCGATATGCCGGAACGGTATCTTCCCCAGCAACTCCCTTTCGCTGGGATCAACCATATGGAGATATTCGATAATTCCGTGGCGATTGTCCGCTTAAACTTGCGTCAGCGTATCGGGCAACGGCATTATATCTCTTTGATCGCTAATTATGCGATCCATGAGAATAATTTCTTCGATCTCTTCAAGGGAGAAAGCGTTTGGGGAGGTAGCATCGGTTATGCTTATAACAGTATAGTCGGTCCGATGAATACGAACTTTGGATTGTCGAACCGGAATAATAACCTGCAATTTTATCTGAATCTGGGTTACAGTTTCTAATATTTCTTACATTTGTAAGGATTAAAAATAGAAAGTTATGAATGAACAGATCATAGAGTTCTTGACAGAGTTGAGGAGCCATAACAATCGGGAATGGTTCCAAGACAATAAAAATCGTTACGATGCGCTACGTAAGGTTTTTATCGATGAGGTACAGGATTTAATCGGTCGTATCTCTTTTATTCGATCCCGAGGTAGCCGGGTTGGAGGCGAAAGATTGTTTGTTCCGGATATACAGGGATATCCGTTTCTCTCCGGATAAGACTCCTTATAAATGTCATTTCGCCGCTTACATCTCCCAAGGTGGTCGTGCCAGCGAACGGGGTGGTTATTATATCCATCTGGAGCCGGGAGGTTGCTTGCTTTCCGGTGGTGTATGGTGCCCGCCACCTGCGCTATTAAAGAAACTTCGTCAGGATATATACGATCATATCGAGGAATTTACGGCTATTATCGAGGAACCTACATTTAAGAAAACATTTCCGGTGTTAGAGGGGGAGATGCTGAAACGCATGCCTGCCGGCTATCCAATGGATTCCCCTTATGGTTATATCATGAAGCATAAGGATTTCAGCGTGGTGTCTTATAAGCCGGATAATTTCTTTTACGCTAAGAATTGGATGGATAAGGCGGTGGATGACTTTAAATTGTTATTACCATTCAATCGTTTCTTAAACTATACGGTAGATGAATATCTAGGGAGAGTTTAAATCTCCCTAGCCTAAGGAAGTAGGGCTGTTAGTTTCTCCAGCTGCGTCTTTAACTCTTCTTGGGTCGCCTTATCGGTTTCTGTCCGGTAGGCCGCCTGTAAGTTGGGTAAGAAAGGTAAGTAATGGGTATCCGCTATATACCGGGCTGCCCGGATACGGACGGCGGGTGAAGCGTCATAAAGCAATCCTTGTACCCATCGTTTGGCGTCCCATGAATGGTGTGCTTCCAGCCAATCCAAGGCGGCAACCTTTTGCTCGCTTTCTCCGCTTAAAAGGATTTGAAAGGCTTTTTCTTCCTGCTTTAAATCATCGGTAGCCATTAATGATTCATGATTGAACAGGTCTGGACGTACGGCGGAGGATTGATAAGGGATAAAAGGCTTATTCAAGGTCCAACGTACCATCGGGGGATCATCACATCATGCCGGGAGTACCGTTCGGGGTGGGCGATGGAACTAAAAACACGCCCTTTCCCGTAGTTATTGGCTACGAAGAATGGCTTACCGTTTGTCATATTAGCCGGGGCGTTTCCTTCCTCATGCACATCGCTTTCCATGATGGCAAGCGTGTTGCTTTGGATCGTATCAGCGGATTGTTTATAAATACCGGTCCCTCATAGTAAATGACGAAACTCGTATCGCGGTCGGCTAATTCGGGGAATATCTTCTTACCCTCCTCGCATAAGGTGAATTTCGCTAATCCATGCCCTCGGTTGTCATGCTCGATGTCGATCGCTTGCTGTCCATTTAGCTGTATACAGGTGTAATCGGGAGTATTCGAGAATAGATAGGCTCCGGCACAGATCCCGACAGCCCTTTACCTTTAGAGATGAAGTCCTTGATACGTTGTTGATTTAAGGTCCCTAGGTTTAAGTACTGACTTTTGCCACTTCCTCCCGGGATAATAATAGCGTCGATCGAATCGAGCACATTATTAGCTATATCTGCTGTAGTAATGGTACATACCTCCATTTCCGGGTCCAGCCGGATAGCGGCGACAGTTTCCCAAATACAGGTCTGTGCTCCTCCATGCCCATCGAATACACCCACCTTTATCGGTTGAGTACTAATCTCTTTTTTCGTGCTCTTGTTTTCCGGCACTGAGCACTGAACGCATAAAGCCAGATAGGCAAGAAATAAGATGGCGGTCGTTTTCATTTTACGGAGGATTTTAGGTTGTTATTGTTCTCGGGTATAAATCCACTTATCAACCGTATTCTTACTTTTATACCATTGTACATGTTTGCTATCTCCACTTACCCATTTCAATAGATCCGGATAGGCATCACCAATAAAAGCATGTTCCACAGGGTATTTGAAATCATCCGGTATCATTAAGGCCCATATGCAATTATCATTTGAGTAATAACGGTATCTGACCCTTTGGGGGTATAGCTATAATTACGTTGGTGGATTTCCGTGCGTAAGACCTCTCCTTCCCGCTTTAATACGGTCGTGAAAAGATCGATGTCATCAATGGTCAAATCTTTTAAGGCACCGGCTGCGAACGAAAAGGTGATCAAACGTTCTTGCTTTCCCCTATATGGAAGGTCATTATCTGTATTAATCATTTCATGAAAAGAGAATAATCCATGTATATCATCCGATAGGGCATAAACCGGAGTCTCGGTTTCCGATTCTGGAGTCGTGGTCCAGCCATTTAACTCGGCTTTTTGGATGTCTTTGGACTTTATGCCGGGGAGATGGATGAAAGCTCCGGCCCGCTTAGTTCCGCCTAATGCACGGAAAGTCAGTTTTTATATTGGCGAATTGTACATAATCGTCTTTCATGGAAGTTTCCATCTGGACTTTTATCACGGCATCATTAAAATCATAATCTCCGTAATTAGGGAAAGAGTCTTCTATTATAAATGTATAGGTGGAAGACACGCTTCGGGTCGGGGTACGGCTAACCGGAGTAGCGGTTGTTTCCTGCGATACGGCTAACGAATCGAAATCACAGACATTATCATTACCCGGTGTTAAGGTGACAGGAGCGGTAACTTGATATCCGGTAGGGGTCGTCAATTGTATGTAAACTTGATCCGACTCTCCCTTTGGATAGATAATTTTCTTATCGAAAAGCGTTTTCTTTGAGCAAACCCCGGTAGCGAGAAGATTCGCGTCTTGATCTTCCGGACTTTTATCAAATACTTCTACCAGATAATTATAGGTGCCATCATAGGGGTCGAAAGATTGTACGGTAAGGTGGGATATTTGTATCATCGACCAATCGAAATTAGAGGAAATTGTTACCTTTGAGAATGGATTAGTACCTTCTCCCGGAATTTTATCGGAAGGATCATATACATCCTTTGTACATCCTGAGAATAGGATAAAAAAGAAAGGATGTGATAAATAGTTTCATTATTTGTCGCATGTCAAGAAATCAATTTGCATTCTACTTCGCAAAGGTAAGGATATATTTATTAATCAATAGATTTTTAATTTATTAAAAAAGCGATGTTTAAAAGTTTTCTTTTGAAAGTTACATCCGGCTGGTGGTAAATAATAGATATTTAAAAATCGGGAGAACTTACGATTTGGTTTACAATATGTCAGTAAACATGGGGGAATCGAAGGGAATGAAGGTCTTGAATGTGTTAAATATTGTGATATCGCTAACGATTTGTCACTTTACTTTTGGTGATTGTTGGGAAACTTCCTTACTTCGCGGTACAAAATGATAGTAACCTTATAAATTAAAATAGTATGAAGACATCAGTTGGGGTAAAAGTATTCTTGCGCTAGTTTTTACTTTCATGTGTAGTTTAGCGATAAGCGCAGCGTCTCCTAAAGATTATCTATATGATACAAAAGAGGAGAATGGTAAGATTATCTCTAAAGTGGTATTCTTACAGGAAAACGGACTGTTGAACAAACAGGTAAGATATGAGTTCCAGTACAACGAGAACGGCAAGGTTTCCGAGAAGAAAGCGTTTCGTTGGGATCGGACAAACGACGAATGGGTTCCATTCTATCAGATCACTTATCAATATGATGATCAAAGTGGAGAGATAAAGACAAATTACGGTATGTGGGATAAGAAGAAGAAAAACTTTAGCTTAAATGTCCAGAACATGATTATCCCGAGTACTAATTACGAAGAAATTTTCTCATAATACATACTTTAAATTAAGACTTTCATAGACAAATAAGGGAAAGGGGCGATTTGGTATCGCCCCTTTTCTTGTTTTTATCAGATGATTTTCTCCAAATCTTTCAAATTGTTAGCTACTTCCTCATCCGTTACCTCATAGTTTGTTAGATCGCCGGATAGATATTGGTCGTAAGCGGCCATATCGATCAAGCCGTGGCCCGATAAGTTGAACAAGATCGTACGAGGTTTACCTTCGATTTTGGCTTGCTCTGCCTCATGGATAGCCGCGGCGATAGCGTGGGATGATTCCGGGGCCGGTATGATTCCTTCCGCTTGTGCGAATAAGGTAGCGGCCTTGAAGGTATCCAATTGCTTGATATCCACGGCGCTCATCAATTCGTCTTTCATCAACTGGCTGACGATGGAGCCGGCGCCATGATAACGCAAACCTCCCGCATGGATATTCGCTGGAGAGAAATTATGTCCCAACGTGAACATCGGGATTAATGGGGTATAGCCTGCCTCATCTCCGAAGTCATATTGGAATTGCCCTCTTGTAAGTTTCGGGCAAGATGCCGGTTCCGCCGCTATAACCCGGATATCCTTACCTTCCGTTAGTTTATGGCGCAGGAATGGGAATGTGATACCGGAGAAGTTGGAACCACCACCGAAACAACCGATAACGACATCGGGGTACTCGCCAGCCATTTCCATTTGTTTCTCAGCTTCCAGTCCGATAACGGTCTGATGCAGCATAACGTGGTTTAATACGCTACCTAATGTATATTTACAGTTCGGTGTCTGCATGGCCAGCTCTACCGCCTCGGAGATGGCGGTACCTAGACTACCTTGATAATTAGGATGGTCTGTCAAGATCTTACGTCCGGCTTTCGTACTCATACTCGGGGAGGCAACAACTTGTGCTCCGAAGTCTGCATGATCGAACGACGGTAGGGCTTCTGGTGGTAACTAACCTTTACCATATAAACGGCAAGTTCCAAGCCGAAAGCTTTTGCCGCATAAGAAAGAGCGGCACCCCATTGTCCGGCGCCTGTCTCGGTCGTGATATTTGTCGTACCCTCTTGTTTACAATAATAAGCCTGAGCCAAGGCCGAATTCAACTTATGTGAACCGATCGGGCTTACACTCTCGTTCTTGAAATAGATATGAGCGGGCGTATCCAGCGCTTTTTCCAATCCGGTGGCACGAACCAACGGAGTCGGTCGCCATACCTTATAAAGCTCGCGTACTTCATCGGGGATCTCGATCCATGTGTCTGTCGTGTTCATTTCTTGATGAGAGACGCCTTTCGAGAATAGAGGATATAAATCTTCCTCCTTTAAGGGCTGTTTAGTTTGTGGATTTAAGATCGGCAGCGGTTTGTTCTTCATATCCGCTACGATATTATACCATGCCGTAGGTATATCTTTTTCTTCTAGCAAACTTTTTAGTACTCATTTTCTTTATCTGGTGTTTACAATATTAATCTAATTTGACCTTTAAGGCTTACAACTTGGAAGCAAAGGAACAAATAATATTTCGTTTCTTCAAATTGAATCCGTAAAAATATATACATTCGCGGCTTATAAGGTAAGAAAAATAACAAACTGAATTATAATGAGACGGATTACCCTGTTGCTCGTGGGGATGCTAGCCTTATTTTCTACGACAGCGCAAAGAAAAAACTTCACTTACAAATTCTACGGCTTCGTCCGTGGAGATCTTTTCTACAATTCCCGGGCTAATATGGCTCCGATCGATGGGAACTTTTATCTCTATCCTTTGGATAAGAGTTTTGATGCGGATGGCAAGGATTTGAACGCCACGCCGAATGGCAGTTTCTATACGTTCACTTCCCGCTTGGGCTTGGACGTGACGGGTCCCGATATCGGCAAGGCTCGTTCCTCCGCTAAGATAGAGACGGACTTTGGCGGTTTTTCCGGTAGTAATACGATGTTACGTATCCGGCAGGCATACGTAAACTTGGATTGGGGAAAATCGGCGGTATTAGTAGGGATCACGTGGCATCCCTTGTTTGGCGCCGTGATGCCGGATGTCTTGAATCTTTCCACCGGAGCGCCGTTCCACCTTTCAACCGTAGCCCTCAGATCCGTTACCAGTATAAGGCGAATAGCCGGGTACAATTGACGGCTTCCGTGTTGTGGCAATTACAATACCTTTCCAGCGGACCGAAAGGCATGAGCGAGGATTATATTAAGAATAGCTGCATTCCGGAGATGTTCGTGGGGGCGGATTTTACCCCTGCGGATGGTTGGTTGATGGGGCTCGGCGCTCATATGATCTCCTTGAAACCCCGTACTTCCACGGAATGGAAGGAGCAAACTTTTAAGGTGAACGAGCGAATGACCGCATTCTCTTACGAGGCACATTTGAAGTATAGCGGAAGAAACTATACCTTTGCGGCGAAAACCTTGATGGCCTCAGCCTTGGATCATACCGCTTTATTGGGCGGTTACGGGGTGAGCTCGGTGGACTCCCGTACGGGCGAGCAGGGATATACGCCTTTTCGCCATTCTACGACATGGGTGAATTTCGCCTACGGAACGAAATGGAGACCGGGAGTTTCGTCGGATATACGAAGAATTTGGGAACCGGGAAGTCCTTGGTCTCAGCGGATAAGGTGTATGGTATGGGATTGGATATCGATCAATTAATAACCGTCAGCTTAAACGTATCGTATAATTTACCGCATTGGAAGTTCGGTTTCGAGTATTGTCCGGCGACAGCTTATTATGGCACGACCGACTTAGAGAGCGGACGTATCGAGCAAACACATGCGATAACGAATCATCGTATATTAGGTTTGATGATGTATTATTTTTAAAGATAGATTGACCGGAATGGAAATGAAACGCAACTTGCTTCTTTTGATCGGCCTATGTATGGCGGTATGCGTACAGGCGCAAAAGAAAAACTTCTCTTACAAATTTTACGGACAGGTACGTGGAGACTTGTTCTATAATTCCCGTGCGAATGCCGAGATCGTGGATGGTTTGTTCCACCTATATCCGAAGGACGTGGCGTTGGATGCGGATGGCAAGGACTTGAACGCTAGTCCGAACGGTAGTTTTTACCTGCTTTACTCCCGTTTGGGAATCGATGTACAAGGACCGAAGGTTGGTTCGGCCAAGACTTCCTTGAAACTGGAGGCCGATTTCCGGGGTTCGGGTAGCAATTGGGCGGTGCTCCGTATCCGTCATGCCTATGTGAATCTGGATTGGGGCAAGTCCGCTGTCTTGATCGGACAGACATGGCATCCGCTATTTGGCGAGGTCTTTCCACAGATGTTGAATCTTTCTACCGGCGCCCCGTTCCAGCCCTTTAACCGCAGCCGCAAATTCGTTATCGTTATACGGACAATGGGTGGCAATTGACCGGGTCGGTTCTATGGCAGTTGCAATATCTATCGGCTGGACCGAACGGAAAGAGCGAGGAATATATCAAGAATAGTTGCGTGCCGGAAGTCTATCTCGGGGTGGATTATAAGAAACCCGGTTGGCAGGTAGGAGCCGGTATGGAAATCTTGTCGTTAGTGCCGAGAACGCAGAACGAGGTGGATGGCAAGATTTATAAAGTCAGCGAGCGGGTTTCTTCCGTATCCGGCGAGGCGCACGTGAAATATCAGGACGCGAATTGGTTGGTGATGGCGAAAACCTTGCTGGCTTCTAACTTGACGCAGACTTGTATGTTGGGTGGTTACGGCGTCACCTCTATCGACCCACGTACCGGCGAACAGGAATATTCGCCGTATCTCTTCTCTACTTCTTGGTTGAATATCGTGTACGGAAAGAAATGGAAACCGGGTTTGTTCTTAGGCTATTTGAAGAACTTGGGAGCGAATGAGGCACTGGTAGGCAAAACCTATGGCGTAGGTCTGGACGTAGATCAGGTATTTACGACCAACCTGCAACTTTCGTATAATCTTCCGCACTGGAAATTAGGTGTTGAATATAGCCCTTCCATCGCATGGTATGGCAATGTGGATTTGCAAGATGGCGGACGGATTCATGACACACATTCGATAACCAACCATCGGGTATTGGGCGTATTGATTTATACGTTTTGAGAAGGCATGGAGGAATTACGCTAAGCATAAAAAAGCGGGATAAGAGTATTCTCTTGATCCCGCTTCCACGTATATAGAATTTACAAAGTTGTCTGTTATTTGATATTACCCACCTTTAGCAAGTACTCGGCGATTTGTACGGCGTTCAAAGCGGCGCCTTTCTTGATCTGGTCGCTCACGGTCCAGAATGTCAAACCATTCGGGTTGCTGATATCCTTACGGATACGGCCTACGTAAACCGGATCGTGATCCGCTACGAACAACGGCATCGGATAATCCTTGTTTGCCGGTTCATCCTGCAATACCACACCCTCAGCCTCGGCGAAAGCTTGCGAGCCTCTTCCACGCTGATCGGACGCTCTGTCTCTACCCAAGTAGATTCGCTATGCGCGCGCATAACCGGTACGCGAACACAAGTAGCGCTCACCTCGATATCCGAGTGCATGATCTTACGGGTCTCGTTATACATCTTCATCTCCTCTTTCGTATAGCCATTTTCCGTGAATACGTCTACGTGAGGGATTACGTTATATGCCAATTGATAAGCGAATTTCTCCACTGTAGGCTCCTCGCCCTTTAATAATTGCTCATATTGTTTTACCAACTCAGCCATAGCGGTAGCGCCTGCTCCACTGGCAGCTTGATAAGTAGATACGTGAACACGCTTGATATGAGATAAGTTCTCGATCGCCTTCAACGCTACAACCATCTGGATCGTGGTACAATTCGGGTTAGCGATCACTCCACGAGGACGATTCAAGGCATCCTCCGGGTTTACTTCCGGTACGACCAATGGAACATCCTCGTCCATACGGAACGCGCTGGAGTTATCGATCATCACCGTACCATGTTTCGTGATCGTCTTCTCAAATTCCTTGGAAGTACCACCTCCGGCTGAAACAAAAGCAACATCGATTCCCTTAAAGTCGTCGTTATGCTTCAGTTCCTTAACGGTATACTGTTTACCTCGAAAGGTATAAACACGTCCGGCACTACGAGATGAGCCAAAAAGTACCAGCTCATCCATCGGGAAGTTTCTCTGGTCGAGTACACGCAGGAACTCCTGTCCTACGGCTCCACTTACACCAACAATTGCTACTTTCATTTTGAGCACTTGATTTAATTTGAATAATGTAAAATAGTTATAACTTTGCTGTCTGTAAAGGGCTTTCATATTTTTGCCTTTTGCGCCCTATTATTTACAGTTGTAACTTATTAGGGTGCAAAGATAGAGAAATTTATAACTAAAACGATATAGCTATGAAACAATTATTATTAATTCTTGCGTTTTTACTTCCGCTTTGCGCTTATCCCCAGTTAAAAGAACCGTTTAATGGACCGGAGATTACATCGGATAACCCTTGGACGGGTGATTTAGATTGCTTTGTGATTGAGAACGGATGCTGGTCTCACGTGCGGATCCTACCCGGAAAAGTGTTCCATAGAAACTCCTCTCGTTTATTCCGCTACAATGGAATGGGAATTTGAGATTCGGATGGATTTCAAACCAAGCGATCAAAACCATATCCGGCTACATGTTTATTTAGATGATCAGAGGATGCTTGGATTAAAAAACGATTATTATGTCCAAATCGGCAGTAATAAGAAAACGATAACTTTTCGGAAACATACCGCAACAGAGAAGAATCCAAAGATATTAATAGAGAAAGCGCTCGATGTCTTGTTGGGAGCCGTGGATTTGAAAGTGAAACTTACTTTAGAAAATCATAAGATATGGAACTTATATGTGCTAGAGAAGGGTAGGTTTGTCTTGATAGGGAGTTGTGAATCTGAAGTTTCTTCTTCATGTAAAGGGGGACAACTACGTTTTGAATGCCGCTATTCTAAAACTCGAGTAAATGATTTTGCGTGTAACTACATCATTATATCCGATAATATCTCGATCGAACCAGAGAAGCCGGATACTCCCGAAAAGCCAGAAGAACCCAATGAGCGATGAGCCGTTGGTTCTTCCGCGGCTTCTTGCTATCCAACCGATCACCGAGTCTGTTTTCCAATTACAATATAATCTTCCGGTGGATATCCGTGAGGCGATATTCTCTATATCGGGTATCGGTAATGCTTCTCGTATGACCTATGCGGATGATATGCGGATCCATGTGAATATCAGCTTTGATAAGGAGTTGAAGGTTGGTATGGGTTATGATTTGTTGTGCTCGGGGTTAATGGATCTTGAGGGAAATAAGATTCCGGAGAGTTCTACCGAGATTCGGTTAGAATATGAAGAAGAACCCGACGTTCCGGAGGAACCGGAAGTGCCGGATACTCCTTCTTTCCCCGCCGGTAGTATCCGTATTAATGAGGTGATGGCTGATCCGAAAGGACAAAAGGCTTTTCCGGAAACGGAGTATGTGGAACTTTATAATACGACGGATAAGGCTATAGAGTTAAATGGTTGGTCATTCTTATATGGTAGTAAGCCAACGGTATTGACAGCTTTGCTCTTGGATGCGGATGGGTATGTCGTGCTTTATCGGTCCGGTAGGGATATACATATTGATGATGCGGGGCTGGATCTGCCCTTGGATAAATTCCCGGCGTCGTTGGTAAACACGGGGAAGGAGCTTGCTTTATTCGATCCTTCCGGTAAGGAGATCGACCGGATTGCCTATGAGAAAGCGAAAGTCGGTATCGCTTGGGAACGTTCTGAAACCGGCTTTCATTTATCAACGGATGAGCGAGGAGGCACGCCGGTTCCGCGAACTCTTCTCCTGACGATGAACCAGAAGATCCAGATCGTCCGGACACTCCCCATAAACCGGGTATCCCCACGGACATTATAGTCTTACCCAATGAGATCGTTTTTAATGAGTTGTTGCCGAATCCTTACCCGGAAGGGAGTGAGTATATCGAGCTTTATAATCGTTCGGACCGGACATTGCCTTTGGCCGGACTGTCTGTTGCTACTCGTAAATCCGATGGTACATTGAGTTCGCATTATCCTTTATCTTCTATAGTCTCTCCGGTAGAACCACAAGATTATGTGTTGCTGACTAAAAGTATGGGAGGAGTGAGCGATTTTTATCTGATATCTTCGCCGGATGCTTTGCATGAATTAAAACTTCCGGTCTTGGCAAATACCTCCGCTACGTTAGTCCTGTTTCGTACAGAAGATGAGGTTATGATTGATGAGATTCGTTATTCCTCTAAATGGCATGCCCCATCCGTGAAAAACGAGAAGGGGATTGCCTTGGAGCGGATTAATCCTGATAGCGATACGCAGGATGAGATGAATTGGACCTCGCTTCGGCCACGGCGGGATACGGTACGCCCCGGCTATCGGAATTCCCAATATGGAAAGCAAGATGAAGGCGAGGTCACGGGCATAGAGTCTCCCGTTTATTCTGAGGCAACGAAGGAATATACGATCTCCTACCATCTTGATGAATCCGGCTATACCTGTCGAGCCTGGATATTTGATATCTCCGGAAGGCATATCAGTGAGGTGGTAAATCATGACTTATTAGGGATAGAAGGTGAATTGGCTTGGAACGGCCTTGCGGTGAATGGTTCCAAGGTGAGAACCGGCGTTTATATTTTCTATGCGGAACTTGTTCATCCTCAAGGACAGGTAAAACGATATAAGGAAGTGTTTTAGTGAAATAAGTTCATTTGTGAAATAATATTAGTATTTTTGCTATGAGTAACTATAACGGTAACATTGAAAAAAGAAAAGCGGCTCAGGATTTAATGAAGAACAGAAGAGAAAATACTTCAAAGTATTTCTTCGATTTGTCAAAATTAACTTTTGCCGCTCTTGTATTGGGAGTAGGAAGCGCATTATTAAAATAGAGAAATATGTTATTAGCAGTATTCTTTACGGTTATTTCTATAATGGCGGCAGGTTTCTTGATATTCCTGTATACCCCTCGTGGTAAACGCTGGCTAAGAGATGAGTTTTAATCATTGATATACATCTTTATACCACTCAAGATCCTTGTACCACTCATTTAGTTTGGGCAAGGCTTCTTGGGGGACATAGATAGATAGGCCGCTATATTTATTGACCGGCAGATAGCTTCCATACGGATACGGATAAGCGTAAACCGCCTTGGGTGTAGTAGCCTTGTAAATAACCGCCTTTTCCATGCTCCGCTTGAATGCGTAATATTGCTCTTCCGTGGCCAGACGGCTCACGTAATCATCAAAATCATATAAGGCATGATAATTCGGCGTCAAATACTCCATGATCTGCAATTCGCTAACGGGTACGGCGAAAAGATCACTTTCCGTCTTATCATGGAATAGGGTACGGCAAGTAGCGGCCAATTCATCCAACTCATCGCTTTTCATGACCGAGATCGTTCCTGCCTCACTTTGATAATACGTATAAAACTTTGTCGCTATCCCACCACATCAGCTTCTTTTTTGAACATATCCCCCATTATCGATTGATAAGGGAAGCCGTTCGCCAATATCTCCGTTGGCGAGCCGATAATATAATCCGCGCATCCCCGGAAAGCGTAAGCTACCTCGGCACACGACATATAGCAAGCGTCGAACAAAATAAAATCAAAATGATACTTCGATAAAGCGGAGGCCAGATCATTGATCTCCATGAAATTATTCTTCCCATCCTGCCCGAAAGAACGCAGATAGCTATAGATATCCGAAGGTAGCCATCCCGTTCCGTGACTCCACAGCACCAACCCGTAACTATCCGCCGGATATTCCTTTTGTACCTTGTCGATTATTTGCGTCAGCGTCTCGGTAGAGGCCGAGTTCTGGTTCGAGTCGTAGGTCTCGAGCACGATCTGCCGGATGGTATCCGCTTCCACTTTTAATTGGAAAGCTGGGGAGCCTCGTTCTGCTTATCCGTATAGATCAATAAATTGCCGTTGTTCAATCCATCTCGCTCAATCCCTTCCTTTATCGCCCTCAGGTTTTGGCTCACGTATCCACTCAAGCTATTATCCCCCGCGAAATAGATAAGAACCGTACGAGGGGCAGTAGTAGGATAATGACCTCCTCTTTATCGCAAGCGACAAACGAAAGGAGTGACAGGAAAAAAATCACGATATATTTAGCCTTCATGAGTCATATTCTGGATTTATCTTGCAAAGATACGTTTTCATCCGTAAATCGTGGATATTATATAAGTTAACGTACGAATGACTGATAAATATTATCTATATTTGTACGGTTTTGTCTCTTAAATAAACAAACCTAATGAACCGGGAGATATGAATAAACTATATTTACTGTTAGTATTTCTTTTGTCAACCTTTATGGATATTCAAGGACAGGTCGTGGCCGTGAAGACCAATGTGCTTTATGACGCGATCACTACGCCGAACGTAGGGGCGGAGGTCGCGTTCAACAAGCATTGGTCCGTTGAGGCATCGGGGTATTATAACGGTTGGACATTCTCGAGCGATAAGTCATTTAAGCATTGGATGATACAGCCCGAGGCGCGTTACTGGATACACGAGCGTTTCAACGGACATTTCTTCGGGGTTCATGCCCAGTATATAGATTACGATTTCGCCGGTTTGAAGCTCCTGTATGGGATGGAGAAAAAGAATAGTTATAACGGTAACGCTTATGGCGGCGGTATCTCTTATGGTTATCAGTTGTACGTGTCGCCCCGTTGGAACGTGGAGTTCACGGCGGGTTTCGGATACTTGCATTTTGAATATGATAAGTACGCTTTTCCTAGAGGAGATGCGCCTATCGGCAAGTTCCGCAACGAGTATTGGGGATTAACAAAGGCGGGTATCAGTATCGTTTACATCATCAAATAAAGAGATAAATCTATGAAGACATTCATTTATATATGTTTGCTTGTGATCGGCCTTGTTCTTCCGGCAGGAGCGCAGGTACCTATACAATCTTACCGGGGGCAAGTCTCCGTGAAGCAAAACCGCATCGAGCGGGAGGGCAACTCCTTGCGTCTAGACCTAACGATCAGTGTCTGCGGACTCTCCGTGGGACGATATCAAACCCTGTCCTTGATGCCGATGTTGCGTAGCGACAGAGATTCCGTAGTCATGGCCCCGGTAGTACTAAACGGGGTAAACAAGCAAAAAATGTTCGACCGTACCTTAGTTTTCGAAGGCAAGAAAGCCGCCGATGGCGACGCTTATACGGTAATCAAGAACACCCCGGAACTGATCCGTGAAATCCCCTATGAACTATCTATCCCATACCAGCCATGGATGAAGAACGCCGCGTTGATATTGGTTGGGGAGTTGGATAATTATGAAGGTGCGCCATTACGAACATTCGTAAACGTATTGACAGAACATTTGGACATTCCGTAAAATGGTTTTTAACGCATTCCGTTATCCTGTAAGTACTGTCGAATAAGCGTAGGCGGTAGACTTGGGTATGGGCTTGTGCCTGCAATGTGTTCTGTATCTTTCGCTATGTTTCAGTGTTGAAAAATAGGTCGATGCCATATTCGTACATTTCTTGTACTTCTGTGTCACTGGCTCTTTTCACGAAAGTTTCCCCATTCCTGAAGTCAACTAGGTAAATGGCAAGTTGTCACTCGGTAATTCCAGAAAGTCGTTAACCACATAAGGACTGTGTGTCGTTATAAAAAACTG
>ENA-OQAS01000747-OQAS01000747.1-human-gut-metagenome-genome-assembly--contig:-NODE-747-length-16595-cov-5.314853_pt1 | contig 16595 bp, 13 predicted proteins | sample MGYA00242733_ERZ504523 | MGnify/ENA primary metagenome ERZ504523 (study PRJEB26092, sample SAMD00036239) | human gut metagenome | host: Homo sapiens | study: EMG produced TPA metagenomics assembly of... | reverse complement strand
CTTTTCCTCCTAATTTTTATGTTGAAGATATGGCTGTTACATATGCCGTATTTGTTAAATCAAAGAAATTTGTTTTTGATTCGACTCCATGTTATTACTATCGCCATCTTGAAGGTAGTCGATCAAATTCTGAGATTGTGGATGTAGAGACTCCGAAATATTTTTATAATAAATATTATGCGCAGATTGAGTTTATTAGAAAAACACTGCAAAAATATGAAATTCCTCTGGTAGAAATTCCAGGAGATTTATATTACTGGGGAATTATCCGTCATGTTATGATGCAGGTATTCGATAAAGACACTGCACGCTTAAAGTATTTTAAAATTACACATGATAATTTTAATACGTTTATTTTAAAAAATAATGGATCAAGCAATACAGCAAGTGATATTATCAAATTTTTAAGCATCATGATCGAGAATCCTGTTGTATTGTATTATGGTAATCTTAATTGTATGGTTTCAACAAACTTGGATAACTCCAAGTTAATATTGTCAGATGAAATTCAGCCATATAAACCCAATATTATTACGAAATTTCAATATATGAAGCAGATGAAAGGAAGCTGTGTTCAATATATAGTGAAATTTGCCATATTGAGTGAGGTGGATATATATATAACAATAACAGAAGAAAATAGAGACTGATAGAACTTGATTATATGGCAATCGAGAATGCGATTATTAACTTGCAGTATGAATTTTTGAGTGAATTTGCACAGGATGAAGTGAAAAAGAAGTATCAGAGAGATATTATCCATAATATTCTGAATGGATTACTGAGTTCGAAAGAAATGACTGAAGCGGCAGCACAGCTCGGAATGAAAGAAAGCGATACTTACAGGGTTGTTGATTTTCATACCATCACAAAAAATGTACAAAGAAAATATACAAAAGAACAGCTTCACGAAGTAGGTGTTATCGAGGGTGAATTGATGCATCTTTTGCCGGATGCGCTTATTTACAGAAATATGGATCAGATTGTTATGATTCAACAGGTAGATTCCAATCAGACAGAACTGGAATATCAGAAAGAGATGGAAGAAATAGAGGAGGTTATCCAGCGAAGCATCCTTTATAGAAAGAAAGATACAGACTTTCAGATTGGTATAGGAAAAAGTGTGGAAGGGTATCAACGATTGAAAGAATCTTATTACGAAGCAAGTCAGGCTATCAAGTATATTGAGATTATCCGCCTGGTGACTGGTGATAAGAATAAGTCAGTAGTACATTATTCGAACCTCGGATTTTTCCAGATATTCGGCAAAGTTGATGATATGACGGAATTGGAAAGATGCATTCCGGAAACATTAAAGAAATTATATTTATATGAGGATGAACATAAGGGAGAATTGATTACAACCTTGCAGATGTATCTTAGAAATAACCAAAGCATCAAGAAAACTGCAGGTGCAATGTTTGTTCATTATAGAACGATATCTTACAGACTTGAAAAAATAAAACAAATTTCTGGAATTAATTTTGACAATGCAAATGAAGTGCTGGCAGTCAGTAATGGTCTGATTATTTATAAAATGTTAAAAGAAATAGAATAGAAAAAGAAAGAGAAATCGTGTTGAGGCATGGTTTCTTTTTTTTGAACGAAGTTCATAAAAAGATATTAATGGAGAATATCGATACAATGGAACAGATTTTACAAAAAAACGGATAAATATTTTCATTGATTGTACATTATATTAACCGGTTTCAATCTGTATAATTGGGAAACTGATGAGAAAATATTTCAGGAAAAGAATCACTGCTACAGAGGATAGTATTTTTTTGATACAAACTAAGACCTTGCAGGGTTTAGATTAGAGGGATAACGATGCAACTAAAAAATTCAACAGATTACGCAATTAGAATTGTGTGTTACTTAGCAGCACAGGAACGGATGGTATCTACATCAGAATTATCACGGAAGCTAAATGTTTCTGCTAATTATGTTCCTAAAATAGCGAAAAAACTGAAAAATGCAAAAATAGTCACTGCCTGTGAAGGTACAAATGGTGGCTATATGCTGGCAAAACAACCGGAGAACATTTCTTTAATGGATATTATATCGTGTGTAGAGGAAACAATGGCAATTAATCGTTGTTTGGAAGAAGATCGTTTTTGTTCCGGAAATTTAGAAGATACCTGCAAGATACATAAAATATTGTTGAGTCTGCAGAATACATACAATAATAAATTAGAGAGTGTAAAGGTTTCAGACGTTATCCGCCCTGGAGAAGATGAATATTTTGGACGGTTTTATGTTGTATTAAAACTGAACTTAAAGGAAAAAAGCTACGAATGTGTGTATTCACATATCCGTGAAGTGTATGAGAAAGTGAGAAAAGCAGAAAGCTATGAAGAGTTCATAAGCCAATATGTAGAAAGATACGTGTATGATTCTGACAAAAAAATGGTTCATGACTTCTTATCAAGTGAAGGATTAGAAGAAAGACTAGTTGATGGATGTATGGAAAAAGATCTTCCGTATCGCAGAATTACTGGAAAAGATAAGAATGCATATGTTTGGATGGAAGCAAAAAAATATATAGATGTAAATGAGAATACTGCAATTATTACCTTGCATAATGAGAAGATTATCCAGAACACAGTTATAAAGATGGAACGTGAACTCATAAAAAAAGAACAGGATATGGCAAAGCAGTATTGGGATATGGTATCACTTTTAACTACCGTATTGAATCATAATCATTTAGTTGAAACAGGGTACCAAGACGATATCAGTTTCTATACGAAACAGGTATATCTTCAATTGCAGAAAAATATCCGGAATACGGGATTACGGATGAAGAAATAGCGTCAGTAGCTCATTTGGCACCGATTCATGATATTGGAAAGATAAAAGTACCACTTGAAATTTTAAATAAAAATGGAAAATTGACGGATGAAGAAATGAATGTAGTGAAGCAACATCCATTAGTAGGTGCAGCGATGACCCAGAGATTCCCAGAAGGGATAACAACGGAAAAGCTGAATCAATATAGCTATGAAATATGCAGACATCACCATGAAAGATATGATGGATCAGGATACCCGGACGGTTTAAAAGGGAATGCGATTCCAATGTGTGCACAGGTTGTTGGAATTGTTGATGCTTACGATGCATTGATCAATGATCGCCCATACAAAAGAAGTATGAACCTGAAGAGGCGATACGGATGATTTCAAATGGTGAATGCGGAGCATTTTCCAATCAGCTGATGCAATGCTTTCAGGAGGCAGCAAAGCAGCAAAACTGGTTAAAAAGGCAAAATTAAAGTAACAAATGAAGGCAAAAGATTAGAGGTCCAGATATGAAGAAAAAAAGAAGGATAGAGAACAGAATTATCGCAGTAATATTATGTATAGCTATCTTATTTTCTCAAGTGAATATTGCGGATGCGGCAGATCTGAATCCATCAGGTACCAACACGAGTCAAGTGGTCCTTTCTGATGAAACCAATATGAGCAATGATGAAGCATCAACCGAATCCACAGTTTCAGATGAAATAAATGGCACCACGGAATCCGAATCTAAGATATCGGAGGAAACAAGTGAAAACTCGAAAAATGACGAATCGGAATCGTCCGGTGGAAATGTTAAAGCGGAATCAACAGATAATATAGATGCTTATTATAAGGATAGTAAAATATGCATTTATAATTATGAACAATTAAAACAGATTGGTTCAGATGCTTATATTTACACAGGTGATAAGGATGGAAAGATTGGTTCTGGAGAAGTAGTAAAGAATGAAGGCACAGAGCTGAAATACGGTGCAGATGCTCAGTACATTTTGATGAATGACATCCAGATGAACTCGGAACAGATGTGGTTAGTACCGGATTCCTTTACCGGAACTATCACAGGTACGAAACTAGAAGAAAACGAAACACCAACGCTGTATGATAAGGAAACGGATACAATCTACATATATAATCCATATCAGTTAATGGTACTTGCACAGGAAGAATCTGAAACAGAACCTGTTATGACATTAGATTATGATGCACCACAGTTTGGTATGGGGCAGATGATTTACCCGGATGGAGAAGATCAGGAGTATCTGACTTATAGTAAGTCTCATAATTATGTGTTATCGCAGAAGTTTAATTCGGATAAGCCAGAACTGGTTGCAGATCAATTGACAGAAAAATCAGCGAATGGAGTTCAGTGGCTAGATGGTGAACATGCAGATGGAAGAACAAAACCGGGACAATTATATGTAGAAGTTTCCGGGAAGAAATATATTCTGATCGGAAATGAGTCACAGTTGCGGGCGATTGGAAGCAATAAGAGCGTAACTCCGAGACTGTATGTTTATTACCGTCAGGGGTTAGTAAGCGGATTACTTGGCGGAAAGCCTTTCTACACACCATACTATCCAGGCGATGCGGATCTTGGACTTGATGCTGTTGCTGCAGAAGGGGCAACTACCCATCTTTCTGGATTCCAACAAAAGCCAGATACAGTGAAAGGTGATAACTCGTATTTATATTATAAAGATAATGGTAAGTATAAGCTGGCAGATGTCGATTTGACAAGCGATGATATTGTTACGGGTCTGTTGAAGGGAGTAGGTGGACTGTTAGGGACATTATTGGGTGGTCTTACAGTAGGAACTGGTAGTTTATGTGGCGTTAACGACCAAGGGTTACCTGACAATGAAACGGCGAGTCTGATGAAGTTAAAGCAAGAATATGGTGGTTTAAAATATTCATCCAATGCAAATTACATCATTTTTCGAGATATTGACTTATCCAAGGATGGTGTGAACTCAAATAAAGAAGATGATCTGTGGACACCGCTTATGGTGTCGGGGGACATCAAAGGTGCAAAGTTAGCAGATGGACAGGCGACACTTACGGATGGAAATTCTATTTTGGCAACTGGAAAACCTGTAATTTCTAATGTGAATGTGAACCAGACAGAAGAAATGGATGGTTCTAAGTATATAGGAATTGGATTTTTTGGAACAATTACGAATGAGGTGAATGTAAACAACATTGGTGTCAGCGCCGGAACGGTTTCCGTATCAAACCTGGAATTACAAAATGTAAATGTACAAAATAACACGAATAAACATAAAAATACACAGACCATAATAAGTGGACTTACATCGGGACTTGGATGGCTTGTAGGTGGTGTAGTTGATTTATTAGTAGGAGTTTTATCATTTGGAAGCGTAAAACTGAATTTGCAAGATACATTATCAGCACTTTTAAATGCAAGAGCAAAGGATCCGACGATTTATGCAGCAGGTGCATTCGCCGGAAGGCTAGTGGGTGATGTTTCCATTGAAAACTGTGATGTGACAGGAAAAGTCAGTGTTTCGAATATTAATGATCGTACTGGTGGGTTTGTCGGTTATACAGAAGGTGTAACAGAGTATGACGGATTGTCAAAAGCTCTTGGAGTAACGGTGAATGCATTATCATCATTGTTAAATGCAATTCCGGGACTTGGGCTTGGAGATTTGATCACAATTCTTCTGGACAATGCATTGCCGGTTGGTAGTTTAATCCCTACTGGATACAAAAATGTAAATATCAAATACTGTCATGTAGAGAATCTGGCAGGAACTATCGGAGCTGCGGATAAAGATTATGCAGGTGGTTTTGTAGGACAGCAGGTAGGAACAAGAATCTTTGACTGCTCCGTGAAAAACAGTAGTTATTCTGTAACGGCAAAAGAATACGGCGGAGGATTTGCAGGAATCAGCAGAGATGCAGAAATCCGAGGTTTGTTAAGTGATGTAGGTGTTGAACTTATTCGAGTAATGCAGCCACAGAGTATCTTGTTAAATTGCAATCTGACAGGATGTAATGTCTCAGTATCTGGTGAAAATTATCAAGGTGGTATTGTAGGAGCACAGACAAACAGCTATGCAGTCAATTGCGGAGTGAGCGGAAGCATTGCAGTTAAAGCAAGCGGAAGTTATGCCGGTGGTGTGAGTGGTATTTCAACAGTTGGATGGATTACAAACCTTGGAAATAAAGAAGTCAAGGATGCAAGCCTTTTAACAACAGTGAAAGACTTGTTGACAGGTCTTTTGTCGAGTAATCCGGAAAAAGCAGGTATGCTCTTGTCACTTGTAGGAATTGCACCATCAGCAATCCTGGGATGTAACATGGATTGTTCATCAGTTTCAGTTGAGGCTGGTAAGAGCTATTCCGGTGGTATTCTTGGTGGTGGTGATGGCGTCTATATTGCAGAATCCAGTTCCGAATATTTAAATAAACTTCCGTATTGGAAACATGGCGGACGAGATGCGAGCAGTGTAGCCCAAAGAGATAATGTGCTCACAGGATTAAAAACAGTTACGGCAAGTGAAAATCGTGCCGGGGGTATTGCCGGAAGTGTAACAACAGCAAATGTCACAGGACTTTTAAATAATACGCTTGGAATCGGAAACTTCCTTGGATTTACTGTGCATCATGTAACAGTGACGGGAGTAAATGATGGATATACAGTAGAAGCAAAAGAAAACTACGCCGGCGGAGCGATTGGTGAAGCTGTCGGTGGAGATGTGGATACTGTAACATTGAATCAGGTAAAATCTGTTACAGCAAAAAACAGAGTAGGTGGTTTTATCGGTTGTGCAGGTCCGGGAGATCTGGCTGGTGGAAACGGACTGACTTTGAATCTGTTAGGACTAAACAATTTGCTGAAAGTAGGAAATCTGCTTTCTGTGGCAGAAGGTGTCAGAGTTAAAATCAATGAAGCTCATGTAAATGGCATCGCAGGAGGCATGACTGTAGAAGCAACAGGTGCAAATTCCAATGGCGAAGTAGTGGATTATACAGCCGGTGGTTTCATCGGAAAGAGTAACAGCTGTGAGATCATTAAGTCTGATGTGAAAAATTTAAAAGAAGTAACAGCAAATGATACAGATGGTTTTGCAGGAGGATTTGTAGGTTCTTCACAGACCGGAGGTCTTGCAGATGTAGCTGGTGAAGCGGATGTCAAGGCTTTGCTAAATGCAAATAAGTTGTTAGGTGCTGTCACGTACTTGCTTCCTTCTTATACAGAGTGCACGGTTACTTATGTTGATAAAGGCGGAGTTGCTGCAGATACAGCTGGCGGTTTTGTCGGAAACTTCCAGAGTGGAACGGTTAACAACCAAGGCGCAGGAGAAGGTAGCTATTATTCTGTCTATAATCTGGATCATGTAAACGGGCAGTCTTATGCCGGAGGCTTTGGCGGAAATGTTTACTCCGGAGCATTGGCAGATGCTGGAGGTGGAATCAGCATTCTTGGAGGTATCAAGGGGCTGAATATTAATGTCGGAGATTTGCTGAACCTGATCAATGCCTACATTCCATATGTGCAGTATGCAGGAGTCAAGTCAGACAACGGATTTACTGTTACTGCCAACAAAATGAAAACAGACGATAGCAATTCTGGAAGTGCCGGAGGATTTATCGGTTACGGAAGCGGTGTACAGATAAGCTACTGTGATGTTACGAATCTGAAGCATACTACTGTAAAGGAACCGAAGGATCTGGAAGCAAATGAAGCACCAACATACTATGATGAAAATAAAAGCACATATGCAGTAACCGGTGCCAGATATGCAGGTGGATATATCGGATATATGGATATTGGTTCTGCGGCTTCAATTGGAAAAGGTTTGAGCGTACTTGGTAAATCGATAGGAATCAATCATGTGCTGGATGCATTGAATGTCGTTGTTTCTACAATAGAACATTCTGATGTTACAGGAAATGTTGGAGGTTTTGCAGTAAAAGCGACCTGGAAAAATACAGCATCTGATGCATCGGCAAATGACATACTTGGTGATGCAGGTGGTTTTGCCGGAAAGATTTCCGGTGGACACATTCAGAATTCCAACGCAAATAACTTCTCATATATCATTGGCCAGATTACAGCCGGTGGTTATGTGGGAGACTTGCAGCCAGGAAATGTGGCAAATGTCCTTGGCGATACTGGTATCTTAGATGATCTTGTTAATGTGTCAGATACATTGGCATCATTAGCGGAGGACTTTGTACCGACGATCAGAAACAGCTCTACGACTTGTATTCCTTGTGGTGGTGCAGTTCGTGCAGATGCTGATTCCACAACACAGGTACAACGAGGTATGGCCGGAGGTTATGCAGGACATAATGAAGGTGGTCACATCTGGGGAAACAATACAAAGAAATGGAAAGGTAAAGACTATACCGGACCAACAAGTGTCTGCAAAGCAGTCCGGATTCGCTCGGTATACGGAGAAGAAATTGCTGGTGGCTTCACAGGACTTATGGAGTCAGCAGATACGGCAAGTACCGGAAACCTGTCCTTGTTGTGGGGACTGGTAAAAGTAGATAACATCCTGGGAGCTCTTAGTGTTGTCTATCCGACGGAAGAAAATACGGCAGTTTACGGACCACTTGCCTTGATGGATTATGAACCTGGAATAAATGGGTGGAGTTTGTCGGAAAAAAGGGTGGTTACGGAAGTGATCTTGCGGAGCATGGAACAGTAAGTAATCAGGCTGAACTGGATGCAATCATAGGAAAGTATGCTTACGGATACAATGTTGTAGCAGGAAGAGTCAATTACCGAGATGAGACAAAACTGGCAAATGGCGGAGCAGCCGGTGGCTATGTCGGATCAATGCAGACCGGAACTATTACAAATGGACAGGCTTATCAGGCGAAGACAATTAAAGGACTTCGATGTGCCGGCGGTTTTGCAGGGGAAATGATAAACGGCGGAGCAGCAAAGCTTGGAGGAGTTGATATCCTCGGTCTTAATCTGCAATTAGGACAAATGCTGCAGGTACTTAATGTCTTTGTGCCAGTAATCAAGAAATCTTCGGTAGAGGGTTATCAGAGTGGACTGATTGTCCAGTCAGAAGGTGTAGATGACAAAGATACCTGTGGTTATGCCGGAGGTTATGTAGGAAAACTGATCGGTGGGCAGATCTGGGGCGAAAATGATGCACGCTGCAAGGTCACAAAGCTGAGACGAGTTGACGGAAGAAGCTATGTCGGAGGATTTGTCGGAAGCTCCAGACCAGGAAGTGTAGCAACAGTGGATCCTACTGCAGGAGAAGGATTACTTAGCCAGCTTCTGAATAAACTGTTAAGTACACCGACAGATTTGATAAAAGTATTAAATGCCACAGTCGCAACTATCCGTTATGCGGATGTGGAATCCTGGGATGACTGGGGAATCATCGTAAATGGTGCTTACGCAAGTAGAAGTAATAACACTTCTTATGCAAAAGCAGCCGGAGGATTTGCCGGAAATCTGGAAGGAACTGTACTCGGTGAGAAGGGTACGAAAGAGGCAGGAGTTTCTGTACAGAATATCCGTTCCGTAGTCGCAGGTGAATATGCCGGAGGATGCTTTGGTGTTGCTGACGTGGCCGGAGTTGCCAATATCAGTGCAGGAAATGAGACCTCGCTCCTTGATAAATTATTAGAGCTTGGAAGAACCGATGTGCTGGATGCGTTTAGAAGTTATGTATATTACGGAACTGTAAGTGGAAGTAGGATGCTGGCTTAAGTGTCAGCGCAAACACAGCGATAAATCCGGACAGAACAATCAGGTTACCTATAGCGGAACGGCCGGAGGTTTTGGCGGCTCACTGTTAAATGGTTCTGTGAAAAACAGTAAGTAACAGAATTAAGTAATGTAAGAGGTTTAAATAGTGTCGGAGGATTTGTCGGCTATTCTGGAAAGAGTGGAGTAGTTAAGGCAGACAAGATAGACGTTATTGGAGACAATACAGGACAGTTACTGGGTGGAGCTCTTGGAGTTATGGACATTTTTGGTTCTCACATTGATGACTGTGCAGTTACAGGAACTGATGAGGGTTACACTGTGCAGAGTACAAATGGAGAAGAGCAGATTGCCGGAGGATTTATCGGATATGCAAATCTTGCAAGAATGTCGAATTGTACAGCAGGTGACAAGACAAACCAGAAAATTGGACTGAAACAGGTAGCGTCAGGTGGAACAGCCGGTGGATTTGCAGGACGAACAAGTTTCGCTTATCTTGCAGATTTGAAGTTGGATTCAGGAGCAGTGAATGTAATATTCTCAGTTGTTAATCAACTTGTAAAAGCACTATATCTGGATAAAATCCAGGATTCCGATCTTCTGAAGATTAATCTTGGAATCATCAAAGTGGATGCGCTGTATGATGGCAAACTGCTTCATGTAAATCTGCTTGGATTGGATATTTCTGTAGGACTTTCAAAAAAGTCAACGGATAACAATCAACAGACAGACCTTGCAATTATTACGATTGGAGATTCATCCATCAAACTTCCATGCGATGAAAATGGACTTTTGAATGATAATGATGCCAAATCCAATATCAGTGTGAGTCTGATCAAGGCGAATCGAACAAAAATCACAGATAGTAATGTCTACGGTGTCAGTCAAGGATATGATGTCTATGCCGGTGGAGCCGGAAATAACAATGATGGTGATGCTAAAGACGGACGAAGTGGTGGCTTTGTTGGATTCAACGATGAAGGACTTTTGAAGAACAACAACATGTATTACTGTGATGTGGTTCGTGGAACAAAAGATCTTGTTGGACCATTTAGCGGAAAGAGTAAGTTGGATTCTGTATATGAAGCTAACACACAGGAGAAGGTGGAAGGCGAGAATAATAATTACCGTATTTACAGAAAGCTGGATGTAGCGCTGGATCAAATCAAAAAGGGTTCAGACAAGCTGAATCTAAGCTATGAAAAAGATACTTCCAGTGGATGGGATATTTACACGCTGGGTCATATGAATTCGATAAAAAGCTATGAAACTTTGCAAAATGCAAAGCTGACAGATGATACTTCTCTACGACAGCAGAGCTTAAAGCTTATGAATCACCAGCAAAAGCAGTATTGATGTCAGATACAAAAACAACACTGAACACAGGAGATAGTGATACACCGGAACCATCCGAGTCGCAGGATCCATGTGATGAGTACATCAAGCTGACAATCAATAAAATCTGGAAGGATTTAAACAATTTTGATCATAAACGACCAGATAGTATCACGGTAACAATATCACGTACCTGGACAGATGCGAGCAGTATAGAACACACAGAACCAGTTTCGGGTTACGATAGTTACACCATAAAAGGTTCCAGCGATAAATCTAAGTGGCAGGAGGTGATAAAGAAACTTCCAGCATACAAGACAGTTGGAGATGATATTTATTATTACACGTATTCCATCACAGAAGCAAAAGTGGATGGTTATACAACAACGATAGATAAATCGCAAGATGGATTTACCTTCACAATAACTAATAGACATTTCCCAGGTCTTCCGGATACCGGAGGATACGGAAGCTATTTGATTTACCTGATAGCTGTTCTGCTTTTCCTGGTATATTTCGTAATGAGATATAAAAAATGCAAGGAAAAATAAAAAAGCAGAAAAACTATAAAAAAAATTCTCAAGAAAAGGAGATAAAGGACATGAAGAGAATGAAAAAAATCATGGCATTAATGCTGGCAGCGATTATGATGATGGCTATGTCTGTCACAGCATTTGCCGCAGAAGGAGCAACAAAAGGCACACTTACAGTAAATGTAAAAGATGGACAGACATTAGCAAATCAGACAGTTAATATCTACAAATTATTTGATATGACAGTCAGCGGTTCTAATTATGGTTACAAAGTAAATAGTCTGTACACACCAATTTTGGATCAAGTTTTAGGTGATGGTTTCACTGATAAAACAGATCAGGGATATTATGACGCAGTGAAGAAAGCTACAGATACTAATAATGGAACGAATACGCAGAAATTGCAAATGACTTCACAAAAAAATTATTAAAGTATAATAAAGAACATCCAGACCAAATGATTAAGGAAACAAGTACTAGATCATTTGATGAAGATGCAACAGATACAACTTTTAATGTTGAGGGGTTAGACTTTGGTTACTATCTGGTTTGCCAGACTGGTACAAAAGAAATTCAGTCTTCATTAGTTCCAGTAGTCAGTGCAACAGCAACAGTGAACTTAAAAACTCAAGCACCAGATATTACAAAAACAGCAGATAAAGATGCAACTACAGTTCACGTAGGACAGACTGTAACTTATACAATTACAGGACAGGTTCCTGATATGACAGGTTATAGCAATTACGTATATAAAATCCACGATACATTAACAAATGGTTTGGATTTTGTAACAAATGAAGCAGGAAACGTTGTTGTAACAGTTAAAATTGGAGAAGCAACTTATAATGATGTAGTAGGTGCAATTTCTAAGGATAACGAAAGAAATATGACAATTGACTTATCTGAAAAAGTGAAAACAGCTGCTACAGGAGCTAAAATCGAAGTTACTTATCAAGCAAAAGTAAACAAAAATGCAGTTGTTGAAACAAAGAATAGTGCGACATTAGAATATAGCAATAAACCAGGTACAGATGCAACAGGAAGAACAAAACCGTCTGAAGTTGTAACACCTACATATCCACTGGATGTAAAGAAAACAGACACAAAAGATATTATGTTAGCAGGGGCACACTTTAAGCTGTATGCTTCAACTACAGATGGTAACATCGATAAAAATGCAGTAATCAAAGTAACAAAAGATGTAGAAAATACTGATGGTGAATACACTTATGCAGCTGATCAAAGTGCAGCAGATACAATTGACGAAATGGTAACAGTTGCAAGTGCAATTGATGGAAATTACAATTTACACATTAACGGTCTGGCAGCAGGAATCTATTATTTGGAAGAGACACAGGCACCAGATGGTTATAACAAGCTGTCAGCTCCAGTTAAGGTCACAATCAAAAAGACCAGCGACACTGAATGGACTATTACAAAAGATAACAATGAAACTCCAGAAAATGATAAAATCATCGATATTCAGAACAGCACTGGTTCCCTTCTTCCATCCACTGGTGGACGTGGAGCAATTGCATTTTCTGTAATCGCAGCTCTTCTTGTATTCGGTGTAGCAGTAAGCTTCATCCGTGACAAAAGAAAAGAAGCATAATAATTTTACCAGAGATATAAGATAATATTTAAGGAATTGGCGGTTATCTTCCACGGAAGGTAACCGCAATTCCAAGTATAACAACAGGGAGAATGAAATGAAGAGTAAGAAGAAAAAAAAGAAGGTAACAATAAAAGATATTATTCGTCTGATTGTGCTTTTGGTTGCATTCTCCGTATTGTTATATCCACGTTTAGTAGTTATTTGAATGAAAGAATGGTTCCAAGTTGTATCCTATTATGATGAGGAAAGCGTAAGTTAAGTAAGGCAGAAAAAGAGCAAATGCTGGAAGATGCGAGAGCATACAATAAGGAAATGCTGGGAAATATTGATTTGATTGATCCATTTTCGCAGGAAGATGTGGAAATAGATGCTCGTTATGAGAGCCTGTTAAATGTAGATGGTTCTGGAATGATGGGATACATTCGCATTCCTAAGATTAATGTAGAACTTCCAATCTATCATGGAACAAGTGAAGCTGTGCTACAGGCAGGTGTCGGACATTTTTGGGGTACATCTCTTCCAGTTGGTGGAGAAAGTACACATACAGTTCTGACCGGACATAGAGTCTTCCGACAAAGACACTATTTACCAATATGGATAAACTGGAAGTAGGGGATATTTTTTACATTAAGGTTTTAGATGAAACACTGGCATATCAGATTGATCAGATATTAACAGTTTTACCGGAAGAGACAGATGGGTTATCTATTGAACCAGGCAAGGATTATGCAACACTTGTTACTTGTACACCATTTGCAATCAATACACACAGACTTTTAGTACGTGGAGAGAGAATACCTTATGAAGAGGCAACGAAGCAAGAGCCGGATACAAATATAAAACCGGAGTTATCTTTTACTGCTAAAGTGCTGATTGTAACAATTATAGTAATTTTTATAGGGTTGCTGATTGCTGTAATTTATAGTATACGAGATAGAAAAAGGAGGAAAGTAAGGTGCGAAAGAAGATAAGAAGTATTCACATTATTTTATTCGTTATGCTTTTTCTTGTCGGTAGTTTTATAGATATTTCAACAATCCATGCTGAAGCAGGAAGCAGAACAGGAAGCATTCAAATTATTTACAAGGGGAGAAATAGTTCGGATAAAGAAGTGACTCTTTCCGGAGCAAAGTTCTCAATATTTCCAATTCAATATATGAAAAATGATGAGCTGGTCTGGGAAGATAGTTTTAAAGATTCAGGTATATCATTACAAGATACCAGTGCAGAAGCAAGAGAAAAACAGGCAAAACAATTGTTTGCATTTGCGAAGGAAAATGATATTTCCGGCTTAATGCAAGAAACAGATAGTTCGGGACGCACGAGTTTTGGAGGATTGGATGAAGGAATTTATCTGATTGCACAGATTGGAAATGTGGAAAGTGGTACAGATAAATTTGAATCTGCGCCATTCCTTGTTAATATTCCATCTGAAATCAATGGGAATGTAGAATATAATGTAACGATAGAACCAAAGGCTGAATGGGTTTCACCAGAAACACCACCGAGCAATCCAGATAAGCCAAAGGATCCGTCACCTTCAAAACCAGATAAACCAAATACTATTCAGAAAATAATAAATACGGTAAAAACCGGAGATATAACAAATATAGTTGCATGGTTTTTAATAGCGATTGTTAGTCTTGGTTTGATTGTAGGATTATATAAAAAGAGAAAAATGAAGTAGGCATTATTTAAAGAAAACTGATCCATTGCGGTGGAATCAGTTTTCTTGTGTTATATGGTTTAAAACGTTTCTAATATTAATGTTGAAGTGGTGGTGCAACGGTACGATTGATATCGTTGTTTGATATTTGAGGAGCATTGAGCAGTGCTGTGAAATTCTGTTGGATGATATCTAGTGTCTTCTGTTTTTTCTGCAATTCCTGTTTTTCTCGGACAGTAGCAGCCTGTTCAGATTCAAGATGTTCAATCCGCTTTTGGATTTTCTCAGAGCTAGGGATTTTGGTAACACCCAGATCCTGAAGCTCTTTTTTTAGTGAATCGTGGAGCTGGTATTCTGCCTGATGTTTGGTGCGGTATGCTTTTGGATTTTTAGCAGATTTACAATCTTCAATTACTTTACGACAAAGCCGGTAAGAATCGCAGTGTTTCTGAATGACTTTCTGCGTGCTCAGCTCACTGTTGATTTGTGCTATTCTTTGGTCGGCAACTTTCATAGAAGCTTCAATGTCAGATACATGCTGCCTGAAATCGTCATAATTCAGCAAGTTATTTTCGGAAAGATAGTTGAAGGTACGAACCGCTTCTTTCAGGTTATTGAGTTTTGCCCATCGTTCAAAACCTTCACGATTTCCAGTTGTGACATAAGTGGAGATATTGATATACAAGCGAGCTTCTCTGGACAGATGTCTTGGAGTTTTTACTTTGCTACGATTTTTAGCCAGACGGATGCGAACATTTTCTTCGGAATAATAGCTTCCGAGAGATTTCATATAAGTGAAGTTCTGCTGTTCCGGTGCACGGAATGACAGGTGCTTTCCCTGCCGGATTTCATATCCGGCTAACTGCATTTTTTGTAGAAATTCCTCATAGTTGATGGAAGTCCAGATTGCCTTATCAACTGCAACACGTAGCTTGGCTTTCCAACTGGTGCCACGATGATATTCCATATTCTCTTTATAGCTTTTACCTTTTTCTCCGGTTGGCATGCTTGTGGCAAGTCCATTTTCATGGCAGATACGATTACTGACTCTGCAGAGTTTATGGTAGCTCCGCTTATTGGAAACATACTTGTGATGGTCAACAAAGCTTGCGGCGTTGAAGATGATATGGTTATGGATATGATTTTTATCAACATGCGTACTGATCACATATTCATATTTTCCTTTCAGTACTTCGTCAGCAAATTGCTGCCCTAAGCGATGGGCATTTTCGGCATCAACTTCTCCAGGCTTAAATGACTGGATCAGATGAAATGCCAAGTTATCGCCCTTGTCCATTCCATTCTTTTTTGCCATTTCTCTTGTCATAGAAAATTCAAGATCTGCAGTTTCCGGGGAACAGCCAAAACTGGAAACTAAAAGTTTTTCATCTGTCTTATCTGGATTTGTAATATAGTCCAGAGCTTTCTTGTCTGTTACTTTAATGGGGAAGATTTTAAGATATGCCATATTTCTTTTACCATCTCTTTCAATTCTTGCATTTCTTCCGGATATAGATCTCCGGTGGTATTTACCTTTTTTGCAATCTGGTTGATATTTACACCAATCTTGTGCATTTCCTCATACTGTTTCTTCAGTGGAGTGGTATCGGTGTTGACGATGTAACCGTCGATTGCCATTTTTCGCAGATAAGCTCCCATGTTTTAGTTTTTGACTCTATCATCTTTCTGCGGATAAGCTTCCTTTCTTCTTCGGTGACATAAAAATGAATTTCTTTGTTTCTTTTTCTTTCAGCATTAGCAGTTTCTCCTTTCTGAGAGGGCAGTAGTATCGTTGCTTTCAGCGTTTTTCAATTTAGGGCAGGGTACCCTAAATTGGGATTTCCCGGAAGTGTATCCTCACTTCCTGTCCTTGCTATTTACCGGTGGCACAGCCGCCGGAAGAGAGTCCTTAAAAAGATTCCTCTATAAATAA
>ENA-OQAS01000746-OQAS01000746.1-human-gut-metagenome-genome-assembly--contig:-NODE-746-length-16648-cov-4.552388_pt1 | contig 16648 bp, 20 predicted proteins | sample MGYA00242733_ERZ504523 | MGnify/ENA primary metagenome ERZ504523 (study PRJEB26092, sample SAMD00036239) | human gut metagenome | host: Homo sapiens | study: EMG produced TPA metagenomics assembly of... | reverse complement strand
CCGCTGATCGTTATCATCACAGCATTCAGCAACTTGTTTGGAAGCGGCGGCGCTCCGCTGTTTTCGATTGAGCGTGGAAAGAATGATCAAAAAAAAGGCGGAACGTATTATGAATACGTCGTATTCCATGGTATGTGTCTGTGCTGTCATACTGATGGTGATCGGCTTTTTGTTTGCCCGTCCACTGCTGTCGCTGTTCGGTGCATCGGCAGATGCGATGGTATACGCGTATCCTTATATGATGATTTATCTGATCGGAACTTTGCCGTCGATGGTGGCAACCGGCATGAACCCGTTCATCAACGCGCAGGGCTATTCGACCGTTGGCATGCTTTCCGTCACGATCGGAGCGGTCGCAAACCTGCTGCTTGACCCGCTGTTTATCTTTGTATTTGGTTTTGGTGTGCAGGGGGCTGCGATTGCAACTGTGATTTCCCAGACACTTTCCGCCGTGTTCGTTCTGTATTTCCTGACCCGGAAATCGGAACTGAAAGTGCGCTTTGTGCGGAAAGATGAAATTTCTGAGTGTGCAGGCTATGCGAAAAATATTGTCAGTCTCGGTACCGCCGGATTTATCATGCAGCTGACCAACAGCCTTGTCACGATCTGCTGCAACAATGTACTTTCTGTGACCGGCGGTGATATTTACATCTCTGTTATGACGATCGTATCGAGCGTGCGTCAGCTCGTCGAGACACCGATCTATGCAATGAATGAGGGAACTTCTCCAATTTTGAGCTATAATTACGGTGCACGCCGTCCGGCCCGCGTGCGCAAGGCGATGTGTGTCATGAGTGCGATGATCCTCGGCTATACCGCAGTGATGTGGAGCGTGATTGTTCTGGCGCCGCATGCGCTGATCGGTATTTTCAGTTCGGATGCGGTACTGACCGCAGATGCGGTTCCGGCTCTGAAGCAGTACTTTGCAGCATTCATTTTCATGGATCTGCAGTACATTGGACAGACCGTATTCAAATCTCTGAATAAAAAGAAACAGGCGATCTTTTTCTCCCTGCTCCGAAAAGTCTTCATTGTTGTACCGCTCACCTATCTGATGCCGTACGTACTCCACATGGGAACGGACGGTGTCTTCCTTGCCGAACCGGTATCAAACGTAATCGGCGGAAGTCTCTGCTTTATCACCATGCTGATTCTGGTTCTGCCGGAATTGAAGCGAATGGAGCAGCAGAAGTAATGTTTTTGAAAAGTTTCTGAAAAAGGACAGGAAGATATTTACCGAAATCGTTTCGGCAGATATCTTCCTGTTTTGTTGCGATACATACGATAAAAAAGGGTTAGATTCCCCTTTTCGCTGCGCTGCATTCGAAGAGAGCTGCCGGTGGCAGTTTCTGCAGGTGAAAAAATTATAAAGTATAGCTAAAAACTATTTTGCTGTATCGAAGATAAGTATTTGATCTTTCCGGAAATTCACGCTACACTGGAAACAGCAAAACAAAAGAACAGGAGAGGGTTTTTATGGAAGAAAACAAAATGGGAACGATCCCGGTCAGCCGTCTGGTGATTTCCATGGCGCTGCCGCTGATGCTGTCACTTCTGATTAATTCGCTTTACAACTTCGTGGATTCCGTGTTCGTTGCGCGGGTTTCTGAGGATGCACTGACGGCAATTTCCCTGGCGGCTCCGATGCAGCTCATTGTATCATCGCTCGGTCTTGGAAATGCGGTCGGCCTGAACGCCGTCATTTCCCGGGCACTTGGAGAAAAGAATCAGAAAAAGGTAAAAGATGCAGCGAGCGCCGCGCTTTTTCTTGCATTCTGCTCGTGGATTTTAAACAGTATTTTATGTATCGCATTTGCCCGGATCTATTTTGAAAGTCAGTCCGGCGGCAATGAAGCCATCGCAGCGTATGGCATCCAATACTTAAGTATCTGTATGATCGCGTCTCTCGGCCAGATGGGACAGTGGGTCTTTGACCGGTTTGTTATGGCAAGCGGAAAAGCGCACCTTTTTATTTTTACACTTTCCGCCGCATCGCTGACAAATCTGATTCTCGATCCGATCTTTATTTTCGGCTGGTTCGGCCTTCCGCGGATGGAGACGGCCGGAGCTGCGCTTGCAACCGTCATCGGTCAGTTTATGGGCTGCCTTGCCGGAATGGTAATCAATAAAAAGTGGAACCCGGAAATTCCGTTTGCTTTTACACTGAAACCGGACTGGGTGAGTGTGCGTGAGATTATAAAAGTCGGTTTTCCGTCCACGCTGGTACAGATCCTGACCTCGGTTGTCAATATGGCGATGAATGCGATTATTATTACCTTTTCTTCGACGGCAGTTGCTGCTTTTGGTGTGTGCACAAAGATTCAGAATATTACAACCGTCGGTGTTCACGGTATCACAAACGGTCTGATTCCGATTGTAGCGTACAATTACGGCGCAAAGCAAAAAGAAAGAATCCGTCAGTCGATCCGGTACGGCATTCTTTACGGCGGCGGACTGTTTCTTATCTTTTTTGCCGTGCTGGAATTCTGTCCTGGCGTTGTACTGAAACTTTTTGATGCCTCGGACAATCTGATGCGCATTGGAGTCCCGGCGCTCCGCATTCTGGCAGTGGCCTATCTGCTTTCGATTCCAGGCCTGATCTATCAGGCGGCGTTGCAGGGACTTTCCCTTGGAAAAGAAGTATGTACATATCCATGACACGCCAGGCGATTCTGCCGCTGGTGTTTGCATTTCTTCTCAAAGGATTTGGAAACCTGAATCTGATATGGGGCGCCTTTGTCCTGGCTGAGCTCTGCGGCATCCCGCTTGCAGCAGCTCTCTGGAAACGGAAAGGGGAAAAGCAGATTCAGTTTTAAGTATAGAAAAGAAAAACAAAAAGGCTGTTCTTTGCGAAAGGCAGCCTTTTTGCATACCATAAGATAAGAATACACAGGGCTTATGATGAAAGAGCAGGAAAATCTGACAGGAAAAGGAATTACAGCCGCCGTGCTGGATACAGGGATTTTTCCCCATATGGATTTTGACGGCCGGATTGTAGCCTTCCGGGATCTTGTGTACGGGCGGGAGACGCCTTACGATGACAATGGACACGGAACGCATGTCTGTGGTATCCTTGGCGGAAGTGGAAGAGCGTCCGGCGGAAAATACCAGGGTGCGGCACCGGGATGCCGGTTTGTCGTAGTGAAGATTCTGGACCGAAGGGGAAATGGAAGAAAGCAGGATATCCTCGCGGCGATTGACTGGGTGTGCAAAGAGCGAATAAGACTTAATATCCGCATTTTAAATATTTCAGTGGGAACAACAGAGCAGGAAAAACGGTGGATGATCTGCTAGTACAGGCGGTGGAGCGCGCCTGGGATGACGGGATCACTGTTGTGACAGCGGCCGGAAATCTGGGGCCCGCTCCGGGCAGTATTACGGCGCCGGGGAACAGCAGAAAAGTGATCACCGTGGGAGCGGGCGATCTGCTGGAGCCAAGAAGAGGAATCTCCGGATGCGGCCCGACACGGGACTGCGTCTGCAAACCGGATCTTGTCGCGCCTGGAAAACGTCTCATTTCCTGCGCGCCTGGAAGAAGCAGGAAGGAATATGTGGTGAAGAGCGGCACCTCGATGGCGGCACCGCGGGTGTCCGGAGCCGTGGCTTTGGCACTTGAACGGGTTCCGGATCTTACAAATGTCCAGGCGAAAATGCTGCTTTGCGAATCGGCGAGAGACCTTGGCCTTCCGCGCAACCGTCAGGGGCATGGGATGCTTCAAACAGACCGTTTTCTGTCTCTTCTGTGAGACACTGTGCGGCAGCATAAAAAAAGAAAAATGAAGGAAAACACCTCTCATCCTGCAAAAATTGTGTGAATTTATGGGAAAATGCCAAAAAATCAGGCGAATTTTGACTTGACAAGCTATAGGATACTTTATACAATAAACGTGAATAGAAAAAGGAGGCCTACTATGGAAAAAATTCAGATGACCACTCCTCTGGTAGAGATGGATGGAGATGAGATGACCAGAATTCTCTGGAAAATGATCAAAGATGAGCTGCTTCTCCCGTTTATTGACCTGAAAACGGAATATTACGATCTGGGACTGGAACACAGAAACGAGACGAACGATCAGGTAACCGTAGATTCCGCAAACGCTACCAAGAAATACGGTGTAGCAGTCAAATGTGCCACCATTACGCCGAATGCAGCGCGTATGACCGAGTACAATCTGAAAGAAATGTGGAAGAGCCCGAACGGAACGATCCGTGCCATGCTCGACGGAACCGTTTTCCGTACCCCGATTGTCGTAAAAGGCATCGAGCCGTGCGTGCGCAACTGGAAAAAACCGATCACGATTGCCCGTCATGCATACGGAGATGTCTATAAAAATGCAGAAATGCGCATTCCGGGACCGGGAAAAGCAGAGCTGGTTTATACGGCTGAGGACGGCACCGAGACAAGAGAGCTGATCCACAACTTCACCGCGCCGGTGTCATTCAGGGCATGCACAATCTGGATAACTCCATAGAAAGCTTTGCGAGAAGCTGTTTCGAGTACGCACTGTCCACGAAACAGGATCTGTGGTTTGCAAGCAAGGATACGATTTCCAAGAAGTATGATCACCGCTTCAAGGATATCTTCCAGGAGATCTTCGATGCAGAGTACAAAGAGAAATTTGCAGAAGCAGGCATTACCTACTTCTACACTCTGATCGACGACGCCGTTGCCCGCATCATGAAAGCAGAGGGCGGCTTTATCTGGGCCTGCAAGAACTACGACGGCGATGTCATGAGCGACATGGTATCCTCCGCCTTCGGTTCCCTTGCGATGATGACTTCTGTTCTCGTATCCCCGCACGGATATTACGAGTACGAGGCTGCGCACGGAACCGTACAGCGCCACTATTACCGTCACTTAAAAGGTGAGGAGACATCCACCAACTCCGTGGCCACCATTTTTGCATGGACCGGCGCACTCAGAAAACGCGGGGAAATGGATGGAAACGCAGAACTTTCCGCATTTGCAGACCGTCTGGAAAAAGCAACGATCGCAACGATCGAGAGTGGAAAAATGACAAAAGACCTTGCGCTGATCACCACCATGGAAAATCCGACCGTATTAAACAGCCGTGATTTCATCCTGGCCATCCGCGAGGAGCTGGAGAAATAATTAAACGAAGCAAAAAAGAAAGCCGATCCGGCATTCCCGCAAAAAGGGATGCGCCGGACCGGCTTTTTCTGTTTTGAATTTTCCGGGGAAAACCAGGCCTATTCGGCAAGCTCTTCCCATTTTTCATACAGCTCTTCGAGTTCCGCGGCAATCTCTGCTTTCTCTTTGCTTAATTTCACACACTCTGCCACATTCGTTGCGACTTCCGGTTTCGACATTTCCTCATCAATTTCCGAATCGCGTGTCTCAAGCTCTTCAATTCGTTTCTCCGTCTTTTTCAGCTCGTTTTCTTTCTTGCGGAGACGTGCCTGTTCTTCTTTCTGCGCTTTCCAGTCCAGCTTTGTGGAGGAGGCTTCGGAAGGAGCCGCTGTTTCTTCCGGAGCGGCGGCATCGGCAGCAGGAGCATAGATGCGGGTCAGCTCTTCTTTTTTCTCCAGATAGTAATCGTAATTTCCGATATAGTTGACGAGTGTCTGTCCCGTCAGCTCCAGAATCCGGGTTGCGGTCTGGTTAATAAAATAACGATCGTGGGAGACATATAGCACCGTTCCGGTGTAGTCCTTCAGTGCATTTTCCAGAATCTCTTTAGAGACGATATCGAGGTGGTTGGTCGGCTCGTCGAGGATCAGGAAGTTGGCGTTCGAGAGCATCAGCTTGGCAAGGGAAATTCGTCCGCGCTCACCGCCGCTCAAGGTATGAATCGGTTGGAAGACATCGTCGTTTGTAAACAGGAAGGCGGCCAGCACATTTCGGATTTCGGTGTTTGTCAGATATGGATACGCGTCGGAAATCTCCTGGAAAATGGTCTTTTCCATGTGGAGCACCTGATGCTCCTGATCGTAGTAACCGATCTGTACACGGCTTCCAAGTGTAAAAGAGCCGGCATCCGGGCGGATGACTTCGTTTAAGATCTTTAAGATCGTCGTTTTTCCCGTTCCGTTGTTTCCGATGATTGCCACGCGCTCGCCGCGCTTGATTTCGAAATTCAGATCCTGGAAAAGCGTCTGTCCCGGGAAGGCTTTGGAGAGGTGCTCGACGGTCAGCACATCGTTTCCGCTTGTGATGCGCGGTTCCAGACGGATCCGCATATCGGAGCGTACTTCGGTCGGCTTTTCCAGCACATCCATTTTGTCCAGCATTTTTTCACGGCTCTCGGCGCGTTTGATGGATTTCTCGCGGTTGAAAGATTTCAGCTTTGCAATGACTTCTTCCTGATGGTGGATTTCCTGCTGCTGGTTGACCCAGGCATGGTAAGCGGCTTCACGGAGCATTGCTTTTTTCTGACTGTAGGCGGTATAGTTTCCCTCAAAAGTTGTTACTTTTTTTATTGTCCACTTCAACGACTTTTGTGACAACGCGGTCGAGAAAGTAACGGTCATGGGAGACGATCAGGACGGCTCCGCTGTAATTTAAAAGATACGTTTCGAGCCAGGAGATCGAGTCCATATCGAGGTGGTTGGTCGGCTCGTCGAGCAGAATGATGTCCGGTTTGGTGAGCAGCAGTTTACCAAGTGCCACGCGGGTCTTCTGACCGCCGGAGAGGGAGTCCACCTGTTTTTCAAAATCGCTCTCGGAAAAGCCAAGACCTTTTAAAACACCGACGACTTCACTGCGGTACGCGTATCCGTTTTCCAGTTCAAAGGTATGGGAGAGGCGGGTGTAGGTGGAAAGAAGTTCATCCAGCTCTGCACCGGATTTTGTATTCATATCACTTTCCATCTGACGGAGGCGTTCCTCCATATCAATCAGATTCTGTTTCGCGGTCAGCACTTCCTGGTAAATGGAAAGGTGTCCGGTCAGATCCTGATGCTGGGCGAGATAGCCCATCGTCTTTCCTTTGGAGAGGATGACCTCTCCCTCATCGGCCCTCATTTCGCCGATGATGATTTTTAACAGCGTCGATTTTCCAGCACCGTTGATGCCGACCAGTGCGGCTTTTTCGCGTTCTTCTATATGAAAAGATGCATTTTTGATAATTTCCGTTGTCCCGAATGCTTTCGAGATATTCTGACATGCAAGAATCATGTGGTTCCTCCAGATAACATATTTCTGTATTTTGACATAACACACCATCCTTATTATAGAGAGTAATACACAAAATTTCAAGAAATCTTTGACAATTTTCTATCAACCATATATAATATGAATATATGCAGGTGTAAATAAGGAGGAATTTATCTTGGAAGAAAAAGGAATTTCGCGGGCAGTTATCAAAAGACTTCCTAGATATTATCGTTACCTGGGCGAATTGCTGGAGGACGGAGTAGAACGGATCTCTTCCGGTGAGCTGAGCGAGCGGATGAAAGTGACAGCTTCCCAGATTCGCCAGGATTTAAATAATTTCGGCGGCTTCGGCCAGCAGGGGTATGGTTATAACGTGCGGTATCTGTACAGCGAGATTGGAAAAATCTTAGGTCTGGACAGAGTCCACAATATGATTTTTGTCGGAGCCGGAAATCTGGGACAGGCACTTGCCAATTATGCGGCCTTTGAAAGAAGCGGATTCAAAACGGTCGGTATTTTTGACGTCAACCCGGTATTAAAAGGAATCTCCGTGCGCGGAATTGAAATCCGCATGGCGGACGAGCTTCCGGAATTTATCAAGGAACACCATGTAGAGATTGCGGCTTTGACACTGCCAAAAGCAAAAGCGGTAGAGATGGCAGAGATTCTCGTGGACAACGGTGTAAAAGCAATCTGGAATTTTGCACATACCGATCTAAACTTAAAACTTCCGAAAGATGTGATCGTCGAGAACGTCCATCTTTCCGAAAGTCTGATGCGTCTCTCCTACAATCTGACCAGATATGAGGCGGAGCATCCAAAGAACAATTAAGAAACCAAAACAAAAGCAGGAGAGTCTTCGGGAAACCGGAGACTTTTTCTGTTCACTTTCCGGATAAGGAAGGAAAGGAGGAAAAGCGATGAAACGGATTCTTACAGCAGCACAGATGAAGCAGGCAGACCGCAATACGATCGAAACCATGGGGGTACCGTCCCTGGTACTGATGGAGCGCGCAGCGCTGTCCTGCGTGGAGGAGCTTCAAAATGGAACATGGGATACAGGAAAAGTCCTTGCTGTGTGCGGTCCCGGAAATAATGGAGGGGACGGTGCGGCAATTGCACGGATTTTAAAGACGAAAGGGGTGGATGCGGAACTGTTCTGTCTTGAAATCCGGAAAAATACAGTGAAGGCATGAGAGCACAGAAGAAAATTGCGGAAAATTATGGGGTCCGTGAGGTTAAGAATCCGGATTTCCGGGAATATACTGTTATCATAGATGCCATCTTTGGAATTGGCGTATCCCGTCCGCTGGCAGGGGAGTACCGGAGGGCAGTGGAAGCAATCTGCGCAAGCGGTGTTCCTGTTCTTGCCGTGGACATCCCTTCGGGGATCCACACGGATACCGGAGAGGTCCTTGATGCGGCGGTGAAAGCCAGAGCCACGGTGACATTTGCCTGTGCAAAGCCAGGGCTTCTCTTTGATCCCGGAAAACGATATGCCGGAGAGGTCCTGGTCCGTGATATCGGAATCGGCTTTGATGCAGGAGAAGAGGAGACGCCTGGTACGGTTCAGTGGAAAAAGAAGATCTGGACCGGTTTCTTACCCGCACGCCGATGGGAAATAAGGGAACCTTCGGAAAGGTGCTGGTACTTGCCGGTTCCGGTGCCATGTGCGGAGCCGCTGTTTTGTGTGCCAGGGCAGTCCTTGCATCCGGTGCCGGCATGGTAAAGGTTGTGACAGAGGAAAGAAACCGTACGCCGCTTTTCTGTGCCCTGCCGGAAGCAATGGCGGATTTCTGGAAGGAGGATGAGCCGCTTCCGGAAGAAGCCCTGCTGCAGGATCTCGCCTGGGCGGACGCTGTTGTTGCGGGACCGGGACTTTCCAAAAGCCGGACGGCAAAAGAACTGCTCGTTTTTACGGTGCAGCACACAGAAGTTCCTCTTGTTCTGGATGCAGATGCGCTGAACCTGATTGCAGAAGATGCAGAGATTCTTTCGGGCTGCCGGGCAGAAAAAATTTTAACGCCTCATGTAGGAGAGCTTGCACGGCTGCTGCACATGACCATTGCAGAATGCCAGCGTGACCCGGCAGGAAGCGCCGGAAGGGCAGCCGAAAAATACCAGGCCTGCTGTGTACGAAAGGATTCCGTAACCGTGACAGCAGAGGAAGGGCGTGAGCAGTATTACATAAACACAAGCGGAAGCAGTGCGCTTGCGACGGCGGGAAGCGGCGATGTGCTCGCGGGAATCACAGGCGCCTTTGCAGCAAAACGTCAGTGTGAAAAAACGAGAAAAAATCAGCTTGCCAAAACAGCGGCACTGGCGGCATATGCGCATGGAAAGGCGGGAGAGGCTGCGGAAGAAAAAAGCAGTGCTTCCTATGTAACAGCATCCGAGATTATCAGAGGATTGCAGTCAATCTGAGCAAAGCAGATCAGAATCACGGGTTCCCAAAAAACTCCGGGCGGACTTTTTTTGAAGCGCCGGATGAAATTTGTGAATACCTCCGGAAAAACAGGCAATATTAAATACATGGAAACGATTTTAAAAGGCGTAAAACGCCGGATCGTTATCGTATGGGAAAGCAAAACGGAAAGAATCGGAGAGTGAGCACAAGTGGTAATCAAGCGTGGCGATGTATATTATGCCGACCTGCGGCCCGTTGTGGGAAGTGAGCAGGGCGGTGTCCGTCCGGTGCTGATCATTCAGAATGACATCGGCAACCGGCACAGTCCGACGGTGATCTGTGCGGCGATTACATCGAGGATGAATAAGGCGAAGCTGCCGACGCACATTGAGATCGAAGCGTCCGCCTATGGGATTGTACGGGATTCTGTTATTTTACTGGAACAGCTTCGGACGATCGATAAGAGAAGGCTGAAAGATAAAATCTGTCATCTGACGCCGGAACAGCTGGCCCTTGTGAACGAAGCACTGAAAATCAGCCTGGATCTGCTACATAAGGGGTATTTTTGGCGCGGTTCACGGTTGACGAATGAGAAAGATCGTGCTATATTCTATATTATATGGGCTTCTGCCGTTTTTCGGGGAAACCTTTTTACAGAAAAGTAATACTTTAAATAAAGGAGACAAAAGAGGTATGTCAGGACATTCAAAATTTGCCAATATTAAGCATAAGAAAGAAAAAAACGACGCAAAAAAAGGTAAAATCTTTACCATCATCGGCCGTGAGATCGTAATCGCTGTCAAAGAGGGCGGACCGGATCCGGCAAACAACAGCAAGCTGCGTGACGTTATCGCAAAAGCAAAAGCAAACAACATGCCGAACGATACCATCGACCGCGGTATTAAAAAAGCTGCCGGAGATGCAAACGCAGACAACTACGAGCGTATCACCTACGAAGGTTATGGCCCGAATGGTATCGCGATCATCGTAGAGACTCTGACCGACAACAAGAACCGTACCGCAGCAAACGTAAGAAGCGCTTTCACCAAAGGAAACGGAAGCGTTGGAACACCGGGATGCGTATCCTACATGTTCGACAAAAAGGCCAGATCATCATCGACAAAGAAGAGTGCGAAATGGATGCTGACGATCTGATGATGCTTGCTCTGGATGCAGGCGCAGAAGACTTCGCAGACGAAGAGGACAGCTACGAAATCATTACCGATCCGGATGACTTCTCCGCAGTACGTGAGGCTCTGGAGAAAGACGGTATCGCCATGGCAGAGGCAGACGTTACCATGATCCCACAGACCTACGTAGAGCTGACCGATCCGCAGGCATTAAAAGATCTGAACCGTACCCTGGATCTGCTGGATGACGACGACGACGTACAGTACGTATACACCAATCTGGACGAGTAATTTCGCTGGAAATTACATAGAATCATAAGAATCTGCGCATACTGATGAAGCTATTTTGGAATAGCAGAAAAGAGGAAATCCGTATGGCAGAATCACAGAAAAACCAGACAGAAAAAGAAAATATTGTAGAACTGAAGACCAACATTTATCTGCTGTCCATCATCGGCGAGGTGGAGGGGCATGAATCACTCGGCGAGCGCACGAAAGCGACGCGCTATGAGCACATTCTCCCTGCTCTTGCCCGTGCCGAGGAGGACAAAAGTATTGATGGTCTTCTGATTCTCCTGAATACCGTAGGCGGAGATGTGGAGGCCGGTCTTGCAATTGCAGAGATGATTGCGTCCATGCGAAAGCCTGCGGTATCGCTCGTTTTAGGGGGTGGTCATTCGATCGGTGTCCCGCTCGCCGTTGCAGCAGACTATTCGCTGATCGTGCCGAGTGCCACCATGGTCATTCACCCGGTGCGTACAAACGGCATGTTCATCGGTGTTGCACAGACGTACCGTAATATGGAAAAGACGCAGGATCGGATCACAGGTTTTGTATCGGCCCATTCTAAAATCACCAAGGAACGGCTCGAGGAGCTGATGCTCGATACGAAAATGCTGGTCAAGGATGTCGGAACAATGCTGGACGGCCCGCAGGCAGTGGAAGAAGCCTGATCGACGAGGTCGGCGGCATTGCCCGCGCGCTCGAAAAGCTGAATGAGCTGATGAAAAAGGCAGCAGGGACAGAAAATTGACTTCACGGCGCGGCTTGTGTTTCAGGGGATTTTGTGTTAGAATGAGTTCGCTGTGAAAATTCGAACGGAAGTTTTGTCCGGACTTTCACAAAAGAGAAAAATAAGGGAACAGGATAAAAAAATGACAGTAATAGAAGCTTTATTTCTGGGCCTGATCCAGGGAATCACGGAATTCCTGCCGATCAGCAGCTCCGCACATCTGATTATCTTCCGTCACTTTATGAAGATCGAAGATACGCAGACGGTGTTTTTCAATGTGCTTTTGCACTTTGGCTCCATGATTGCAATTCTGCTCACATTTTCGAAGGAATGGAAACGTCTCTTCCTCGCGCTGTGCGGAATCATAATCGATCTGTTTCATAATTTAAAGGAACACTTTTCCAGTCAGCATCAGGAGAGAAAGCAGTACCGGAAGGTACTCGGCAGCAACTACCGTATGCTTGCTTTCCTGCTGATTCTGACCACCATCCCGACTGCTGTAATCGGCGGCATGATTCAGAGCTTGTCACACTGACCTCCTCGAATCTGCTGGCACCTGGCGTTGGTCTGTATCTGACGGCGATTCTGCTTGTGGTGGCAGATATGCTTCCGGAGGGAGAAAAAACGCAGAAAAATTTGAAGCCGAAAGATGCACTGATTGCCGGATTCTTCCAAGGCTTTTCCACGATTCCGGGTCTTTCCCGTCTTGGTTCGACTATTTCTGCGTGTGTGATCGGCGGCATGACCCGTTCGTACGCTGTGAAATACTCTCTGATTGTGAGTGTTCCGGCGATTATCGGGGCAACGATCGTTGAAATTGCGACCATGGGAAAAAATAAAATTGTTTTTCATCCGGTATATCTGGTCGGCGTTTTCATGGCGGCACTTGCCGGTTACTTTACGATCCGCATTCTGATGCGTGTGGTGAAAAACGGAAACTGAAATATTTTGCTTTGTACTGTCTTCTTGTCGGGACATTCTCCATTGCAGGATATTTTCTGCTGTAATACGAGAAAGGGGAGAAGTTCTGCATGGCAAATACAACAAAGGGAAGCGGGAAGACAAAGAAAAAAAACTTCTGCTTCCGGAACAGCAAAAAAGAAACAGACCCAAACAACGGCCAGAAAAACAACGGCGAAAAAGAGCAGTACCGCAAAACGTACCTCCGGCACAAGGAAAAACACAGTCCGTGAGCCGATGGACGAGGGAGTGCGCGCAGAAATTATTCTGCTTTCCGTGCTTGCTGTTTCGATTCTGCTGATGCTCAGTAATTTCGGTATGGGCGGCGTGATCGGACAGGCTGTCTGCGACTTCTTTTTCGGCCTTTTCGGCGTGACAGAGTGGGCAGCACCGGTTCTGATCTTCTTTGGAACAGCATTTTACATAGCAAACAGACAGAACTTTTTAATTGTGCGGAAAACCGGGGGAGCGATCAGCTGTTTCGTCTTTTTCTGCGCTTTTATGCAGCTTCTGGCGTCCGGCTATACGAGAGATACGACATTTCTGGATTACTATTTTGACAGCGCCTACGATCATCTCGGCGGAGGAATCTTAGGAGGGTCTGTCGTGAAAATTCTCGGCATGGGATTCGGCCAGATCGGTGCGTGGGTGATTATTGTGATCGCCATCGTGATTTCCGTGATCGTGATGACGCAGAAGCCGATTCTCGCGCCGATCCATGAAAAGACGAATGACCACCGCCGGATGGCGGAGGAGCGCCGCCAGGAGCGTCTGGCGCGCCAAGCTGCGATGGAGGAAGAGGAAGGAAAAGAGCTGATTCTTGAGCCAGTGGAGGAACCGAAAAAAGCCGGGAAGAAAAAGAAATCCCGCCTTCTTTCTCATGTGGAATCGAAGGCTGATTTAAACGAAAACGACGATACCCATCAGATGGAGATGCCGGAGCTTTCGATTCACCGTGGTTCTGTGCCGGCTGAAGAGCCGGAAAAGACAGGACCGGAGATGACACGGCAAGCTGCAGAAGAGGCGAAAAAAGAGAAAACGTCTGCGGATCATACGAGAAATCCGCGGTCTTCCTGTGAAGAGATCGAGGCGGATATAGACGGCATTCGTCAGGAAATCGGGAAAAAAGCAGAGGAAAAGCGGCCGGAGTACAAAACACCGCCGATGAATCTTCTGAAAAAAGGGATGCGCGGTGCCATGGGCGATTCCGATGCGCATTTGCGGGAAGTAGCGCGGAAACTGGAGGAGACGCTGGACAGCTTCGGTGTCAAAGTTACAGTCAATAACGTAAGCTGCGGACCGACCGTCACACGGTATGAGCTGATGCCGGAACAGGGCGTGAAAGTAAGCCGGATTGTCGGATTGACCGACGATATCAAGCTGAGTCTTGCAGCAGCAGATGTCCGCATTGAGGCACCGATCCCGGGAAAATCCGCAGTCGGAATCGAGGTTCCAAATAAGACGAACACGGCCGTGATGCTGCGTGATCTTCTTGAAACACCGGAGTTTAAGAACTTTTCTTCGAATCTGGCCTTTGCTGTCGGAAAAGACATCGCCGGTCAGCCGGTCATCGCAGATATCGCGAAAATGCCTCATCTTCTGATCGCCGGTGCGACCGGTTCCGGTAAATCGGTCTGCATCAACACACTGATTATGAGTATTATTTATAAGGCAAAACCGGAAGACGTCAAACTGATCATGATCGACCCGAAGGTCGTTGAGCTTTCTGTTTATAACGGCATTCCGCACCTTTTTATTCCTGTTGTCACAGACCCGAAAAAGGCTTCCGGAGCTCTGAACTGGGCGGTTGCGGAGATGACAGACCGTTATAACAAATTTGCGGAATTCAACGTGCGCGATATGAAAGGCTACAATGCGAAAGTTGCCGAGCTGCCGCCGGATGAAAACGGCAAAAAACCGGAAAAACTGCCGCAGATCGTCATTATCGTGGACGAGCTTGCCGACCTGATGATGGTTGCGCCGGGAGAAGTGGAGGATGCGATCTGCCGTCTGGCACAGCTTGCCCGTGCGGCCGGCATCCATCTGATTATTGCAACACAGAGACCTTCCGTCAATGTCATCACTGGTCTTATCAAGCAAATATGCCGTCCCGTATTGCATTCTCGGTTTCTTCCAGCGTAGATTCCGTACGATCCTCGACATGGGAGGTGCGGAAAACTGCTTGGAAAAGGCGATATGCTCTACAAGCCGCAGGATTACCAGAAACCGGCCCGTCTGCAGGGATCCTTTGTTTCGGATAAAGAGGTCAGCGATGTCGTTGCCTACTTAAAAGATCACTACGCGAGAACGCTTATGATCCGGATATCGAAAAACGGATTCACACCGTAAGCCTGGATGGCGGTTCTGCCGCAGGCGGCGGAGATAACCGCGATAATTACTTCGTGGAAGCCGGAAAATTTATCATCGAAAAAGATAAGGCATCGATCGGCATGCTCCAGAGAGTGCTGAAAATCGGTTTCAACCGCGCGGCCAGAATCATGGACCAGCTCGCGGATGCGGTGTCGTAGGACCGGAGGAAGGAACCAAGCCGAGAAAAGTTCTGATGTCCATGGAACAGTTCGAAAATTATCTGGAGGAACACGGATGATGGGAAAAGATGTTGTCCGTTGTTTACAAATAACCGGAAACGTGATAAAGTATTAACATAAAATGCGCGAAAATCCAAGTCGTGCTTTTGTTAAAATATTTCTAACAAGATTAGGAGGATATTATGTACAAGATTCAAGAAGCGGAAATGCTCGCGAATAATATCTACCGTATGGTAGTAGAAGCACCGCGAGTAGCACAGCACTGCCTCCCTGGACAGTTTGTTATTGTCAAGGCAGATGAAGAAGGAGAAAGAATTCCTCTGACCATTTGTGATTACGATAGAGAAGCAGGAACTATCACCATCGTATTCATGCCGATCGGAGAATCTACCAAAAAAATGAAAGATCTCAAAGCGGGAGATGCTTTCATGGATTTCGTAGGACCTCTGGGGCAGCCGTCCGAGTTCTGCAGCGAAGATATCGAAGAACTGAAGAAAAAACGGATCGTATTCGTAGCCGGCGGTGTTGGAACTGCACCGGTTTACCCGCAGTTAAAATGGCTGCATGAGCATGGAATCACTGCTGACGCCATTGTCGGAGCAAAGACAAAAGATCTCGTTATTCTCGAGAAAGAAATGTCTGCTGTCAGCAATCTGTACATAACCACAGACGATGGTTCTTACGTAAGAAAAGGTATGGGTACCGATGTACTCCGCGACCTTGTACAGAACCAGGGCAAACAGTATGATGTCTGTGTTGCCATCGGACCGATGATCATGATGAAATTCGTATGTCTTCTGACAAAAGACTGAACATCCCGACCGTTGTCAGCATGAACCCGATCATGGTAGACGGAACCGGTATGTGCGGTGCCTGTCGTCTAATGGTAGGCAATGAAGTAAAATTTGCCTGCGTAGACGGACCGGAGTTTGACGGTCATCTGGTAGACTTCGACCTGGCTATGAAACGTCAGCAGATGTACAAGACAGAAGAGGGAAGAGCTCTCTTAAGATACCAGGAAGCGCAACCCATCACGGTGGATGCGGCCAGTGCGGAGGTGACAAATAATGGCAAAGGGATTAAATAGAGTACCGGTACGTGAGCAGGAGCCGAAGGTACGTGCCACAAATTTCGATGAGGTATGTCTTGGATACAACAAAGACGAAGCAGTAGAAGAAGCACAGCGCTGCCTGGGCTGCAAAAATGCAAAATGTATCACAGGATGCCCAGTTAATATCAACATTCCGGCATTCGTTGCACAGGTAAAAGAAGGAAATTTCGAGGAAGCATACAAGATTATCGGTGAGTCCAGTGCGCTCCCAGCAGTCTGCGGCCGTGTATGTCCACAGGAGAGCCAGTGCGAGGGCAAATGTGTCCGCGGAATCAAAGGCGACGCTGTTTCCATCGGTAAACTGGAGCGTTTCGTTGCTGACTGGGCAAAAGAAAACGGTATCAAACCGGTTCCGGCAGCAG
>ENA-OQAS01000744-OQAS01000744.1-human-gut-metagenome-genome-assembly--contig:-NODE-744-length-16682-cov-11.112413_pt1 | contig 16682 bp, 21 predicted proteins | sample MGYA00242733_ERZ504523 | MGnify/ENA primary metagenome ERZ504523 (study PRJEB26092, sample SAMD00036239) | human gut metagenome | host: Homo sapiens | study: EMG produced TPA metagenomics assembly of... | reverse complement strand
ACCGCGCCCGGCCAATCGTGCGCGTGACCGGTAGCTTCGTGGTTGCCCCAGCTTTTCATCAGCGCGGTCGGCGCATTGCGCAGATGCAGCGGCACTTGGCCGATAAGCCCCGCGTCCACGTCGGCGAGCGCCGCGTTGATGGCGTTGTAGCTGGCGTTGGATTTGGGCGCGGTGGCGACGGCGAGCGCCGCTTCGGCAAGAATGATGCGCGCTTCGGGCATGCCGATCATGGCCACTGCCTGCGCCGCGGCTACGGTGACTTGCAGGACCTGCGGGGCGGCCATGCCGACTTCCTCGGATGCGGCGATCATGATGCGTCGTGCGATGAAGCGCGGGTCTTCCCCCGCGCGCAGCATGCGGGCCAGATAATGCATGGTGGCGTCCGGATCGGAGCCTCGCATGGATTTGATGAACGCCGAGATGACGTCGTAGTGGTCGTCTCCGTCCTTGTCGTAACGCACGGTGGCCACGTCCATGACCTTCGACACCACATCAGGCGTGATGATGGGCCGTTTCGCGCCTTTTTGCGTTCTTTGTCACCAGTGAGCGCGCCGGCCGCGGCTTCGAGGATGGTCAGTGTCTTACGTGCGTCGCCGCCGGCCATGCGGATGATCTCATCCACAGCCTCGTCGGTGATTCTGATTTCGTTGTCAAGGCCGTGTTCGCTTGCGATGGCGCGATTGATCAGCGTTTTCAGATCGTCCGGTTCCAGCGATTCGAGTTTGACGACCACGGATCGGCTGAGCAGCGGCTTGATGACGGAGAAGCTTGGGTTTTCCGTGGTGGCCGCGATGAAGGTGACGTCGCGGTTTTCCACACTGGGCAGCAACGCATCCTGCTGCGATTTGGAGAAGCGGTGCACCTCGTCGATGAACAACACCGTTTCCTTGCCTTCGGAGACGAGACGTTCGTGCGCGCGTTTGAGCACGTCACGCACGTCCTTGACGCCGGAGGTGACCGCGGACAGTTCCTCGAAGACACGGCCGGACTGTTTGGCGACGATATAGGCGAGGGTGGTTTTGCCGACTCCGGGAGGTCCGAACAGGATGATGGAGCTCGGTGCGGTGAGCGAGCCTTTCGAAGCGGGGTTGGCGAGTCTGCGCAATGGCGACCCCTCCCCCAATACCCGTGATTGCCCCACCACATCGTCGATGCTCGCTGGGCGCATGCGTACGGCAAGCGGGCGCGTCACATCATCCGGCGCGTCCATCGCGGCAAACAAATCGTCAGTCATGCTTTCCACTGTACCGCAACACACCCAACAATTCGAACACACGTTCGATGCATGCGTTCGCCCCAACCGGTAGACTGGCAAGCATGGCAGACGATACGAATTATGGCTCGCTGGGCGCGTTGGCGCCGAATTGGGACGAGGGCGAGCGCAACATCGACACGGATGAGATCTATGAGCGTTTCTTCACCTGGGTGGAGGACGTCAAAGGCGTGGAACCGTGGCCACATCAGGAGGAGGCCATCATGGATCTGCTGGCCGGCGACCATGTCATTTTGAACACTCCGACCGGTTCGGGCAAGTCGCTGGTGGCACTCGGCATGCATTTCGCCGCGTTGTGCACGGGCCGCCGTTCCTATTACACGGCTCCGATCAAGGCTCTGGTGTCTGAGAAGTTCTTCGACTTGGTTGAAGTTTTCGGCCGCGAGAACGTCGGCATGATCACCGGCGACACGCATATCAACGCGGATGCGCCGATCATCTGCTGCACCGCGGAGATCCTCGCCAATCAGGCGTTGCGCGAGGGCCGCCACGCCGATGTCGGCTGCGTGGCGATGGACGAGTTCCACTATTACGGCGATCCCGAGCGCGGCTGGGCTTGGCAGGTGCCGCTGCTTACGCTGCCGGATACGCAGTTCCTATTGATGAGCGCGACGCTGGGCAATGTCGACGCAATCGCCGACAAGCTTGAGGACATGACGGACACCGACGTGGATATCATCGCCGATGCGCCACGTCCCGTACCGTTGACGTACGAATACACACTCGACCCGTTGGAGAAGACGGTGGAATTGGCGTTCGGCAAGGGCGAGACGCGATTTACGTGGTGCATTTCTCTCAGGATGCCGCGTTGGAGACCGCCAACGCGCTGGCCAGCACGGGCGTGTCCAGCAAGGAGCAGCGCGCCGCGATCGCGGAAGCCATCAAGGGCACGAAGTTCACCACCGCGTTCGGCAAGATCCTGCAGCGTCTGTTGCGTACCGGCATCGGCATCCACCATGCGGCATGCTCCCCCGCTATCGTCGTCTGGTGGAGCAGCTCGCCCAGCAGGGACTGCTGCCAGTGATCTGCGGCACCGACACGCTTGGTGTCGGTATCAATGTGCCGATTCATTCCGTGGTATTGACCGCGTTGACCAAGTTCGACGGCACGAAGATGCGCAAGCTGCGCGCCCGCGAGTTCCATCAGATCGCAGGACGCGCCGGACGCATGGGCTTCGACACGGAGGGTCTGGTCATAGCCGAAGCCCCCGAATTCGAAATCGAGAACGCCAAGGCTCTGGCCAAGGCAGGCAACGATCCGAAGAAACTGAAGAAGATCAAGCGCAAGAAGGCTCCTGAAGGTTTCGTAACGTGGAACGAGAACACGTTCGACAAGCTTATCGACGCGGCTCCGGAAACACTGGTGCCGCATATGAAGATCACCCATTCCATGGTGTTGAACGAGGTGGAGCAAGGCGGCGACGCCCGCTACCGCATCGACCGGCTTATCGACGATTCGGCGCAGACTCCGGAGCAGAAGGAGCGCCTGCACGCCCGCGCGGACGAGATCTTCCAGACCTTGTTCGACACGAACGTCATCGAGACCGAAGACCGTGACGATGGCGGCAAGGATTATTTCATGACCGTGGACATGCCGGACGATTTCGCCCTCGACCAGCCGCTAAGCCCGTTCCTGCTGGCCGCGTTGGAACTGCTCGACCCGGAGTCGGACACGTATGCGTTGGATGTGATATCCATGGTTGAGGCCACGTTGGAGGACCCGAAGCAGGTGCTGCGCGCGCAGGAACGTCAGGCGCGCGACGAGGCGATGATCCGCATGAAAGAGGATGGCCTCGACTATGACGAGCGTATGGACAGGCTTCAGGAGATCACCTATCCGAAGCCGTTGGAGGATATGCTGCAGGCCGCGTTCGATGAATACCGCCATGATGTTCCGTGGGCGAACGACTATTGGCTGAGCCCGAAATCCGTGGTGCGCGACATGGTGGAGACCGCTTCCGATTTCACCGGATACATCGCCCGCTACAACATCGCCCGTTCCGAAGGCACGCTGCTGCGGTACCTGTCCGACGCCTACCGTGCGTTGGCGCGTACCGTTCCGCAGGAAAAGCGCGACGAGCAGCTTGACGACATCATCTCCTGGCTGCGCGTGGTGGTCCGTTCCATCGACTCCTCGCTGGTGGACGAATGGGAGCATGCCGGAACCGATACCGACGCGTCCGAGGCGGCCGCCAATCTTGCCGCGCCCGGCGCAAAACAGGCCGTGGTGGAGGATCGCCGTGGACTCACCGTATTGGTGCGCAATGCCATGTTCCGCCGTGTGCAGCTCATGGACCTCGACAAGCCGGACGAGCTCGGTGCGCTCGACAAGGACTGGGGCTACGGCGTGCACGAGTGGAGGACACGCTCGACGATTACTACGACGAGCACGAATACGTCAACATCGACGCGAAGGCACGCAGCGGCGAACTGTTCATCCTCGACGAAAGCAAGGAGAACAGCGAGCACGCCTGGAAGGTGCGGCAGATCATCGACGATTCCGATGGCGACCACGATTGGGCCATCACCGGAACCGTCGACCTGGACGCCACGCAATCCAGCGGCGAGGTTGTCTTCTTCGACTACAGCGTGTCCAACTGACGGCGCATTTCGTCGGCGTCGACTTCGAGCGGCGGCCAGATCATGTTCATGTTCTTGAGCGTGTTGCGCAGCAGCTCGGAGACGAGGCCCTCGAATACCAGCGGTTGTCGGCAGGCACCAGATACCACGGCGCCTGCTCGGTGCTGGTGCGCAGGAACACATCCTGCCATGCGGCCATGTAGTCGTCCCAGCGCGCGCGCCTCAAGGTCGCTCGGATCGAACTTCCAGTATTTGGTCGGATCATCGAGACGGCTCAGGAAGTGGCGTTTCTGCTCGTCTTTGCTGACCACGAGGAAGATTTTGATGATGGCGCACCCGTCGGCCGTCAATTGCGATTCGAATCGGTTGATTTCGTCGTACCGTGCCTGCCACACTTCTTCCGGCTGCGTTTTGTAGATGCGCGGCATGACGATGTCCTCGTAATGGGACCTGTCGAAGATGGAGATCCATCCGTTGTTCGGCAGCTCGCGTTTGATGCGCCACAGATAGTCATGGTCCAGTTCTTCGCCTTTCGGCGCGCCGAACCCGTGATAGTGCATGCCCATCGGGTCGCTTGGCTGAACACATGTCGTACGATGCCGCCTTTGCCTGACGCGTCCATGCCTTGCAGCACGATCAGCAGTCGCCGATGCGAGCCTTTCACGCCATTGGCGTACATAAGCCGCTGGTAACGGGCGATCTCCGACGAGCTGATGGATATGAATCGTTCGGCATCATCCTTGTTGCCGTCAAAACCAGGAGTGGAATCGCCATCTATGTCCGATACCTTCGTGTCGTGATGGAATCGCAATAGCTGGGTCGGCGGCAACGTCCATACCGAGCTCAGTAGTTCGCTCGCTTTGGCGGCGTTCGCCAATCCTTCGGCGACGGAATCGCAATTCTCGCTTTTTTCCAGCCGATCTTCCACTTTGTTCAGCGTTTTCGCGATCGACGACATTCTGGCGTCGTCTTTTTTCGCATCCTTGGTTTTATCCGCCATGTCAAGCCTCCCTGCTTGGTACGGACCACATGCGTGCAGTCCATCGTAGACACGAAAGGGGCCGCTTCCCCGTATTTCGCGGAAAAACGACCCCTACGCGTGTTATGCGATACCGGTGCTATTCGTCGGCTTCGGACTTGTTCTTGTCCTTGCCATCGCCCTTCGTCTTGAACGGATTGTCCTTGATCGGATGTCCATTCTTGTCGAATTTGACCTGGCTTTCCGGATGCGTCTCATCGAAGCCTTGGGCGTACCTGGTCTGACGCCACTGGTGGATGGACGCGTTGGTGCCGCGATGGTGCACATGGTAGACACGCTGCGCGCCACCCAGCGGCACGCCTTCCTTGGCCACGGCGATCTGGTTCACGTTCGACGGATCCATGATGGCGATCGGCGCGACCGGTTCCGGTTCGGCCGGTGCAGCCGTATGCTGCTGCATGCGCGACGGCAGCCATTCGGCCAGCCTGCTTAGCAGCCAGCAGACGATGAAATAGACGACCGCGGCCACCACCAGCGTCTGTAGGATGTTGAAATACATGGAGCCGAGTCGACGTGATTCCTGCAGCAGGTCAGTGTACATGATGATCGAGCCGAGCGCGGTGTCCTTCAACACGACGACCAGCTGGGTCACGGCCGCCGGCAGCATGGCGTAGATGGCCTGCGGCACTTCGATCTGCAACAGCGACTGCGTGCGGGTCAATCCCAAGGCGAGCGAGGCCTCACGCTGGCCGTTCGGCAGGTTGCCCACGCCGGAACGCACCAGCTCGGCCACCACGGATCCGTTGTAGATCACAAGCGCGAGCACCACCGCCCAATACGCGGGGCTGGGCAGACCTGCGAAGCGAACCAGCGCCAGAAGAAGATCATGAGCAGCAGAACGGGGACGGCTCGTGCGAATTCCACGATCACGCCGGAAATGGTACGGATCAGCAGGCTCGGCAGCAGTCGGCCCACACCAAAGGCCAGGCCGAACACCACGGCTCCGACCACAGCCAGTACGGACGCGCGGATCGTGGCCCACAGTCCCGGCAAATAGAAGTCGGTCCATGCTTCGGCGTCAAGCGCCGGCTTCCACAGTTCCCAGCTCAGCTGGTTCTCGCCGTCCGGCGGATTGTGCAGACGCATGAGGATCAGCACGACCACCACCGCGAAGATGATGCCTGCGATCCAATTGACGATACGGATGGTTTTGCGGCCCTTCGGACCAGGCTGGTCGAACAGCACCGCGCTTTCATTGCTTGCCATGTCGCGTCACCTCCTCACCGCGAGCTTGTTGGACAGATACGTGGTCAGCATGCCGATCGGAATGATCAGAACCACATAGCCGAAGGCGAAGATCAGGAAGATCGGTACGATTTGGTCGGCGTGGTATTCGATCATTTCGCTCATCATCGTCGAGGTTTCGGTGGCCACGGATGCCGCCGCCGCGACGGTGGAGTTTTTCAGCAATGCGATCAGCGTGTTGCCCAACGGTGCCACGGAACCGCGGAACGCCTGCGGCAGGATGATCTGAGTGGCGGCCTGCATGAAGTTCAGGCCCAACGCGCGGGCGGCCTCGGCTTGACCAAGCGGCACGGTGTTGATGCCGGAGCGCAGCGATTCACATACGAAAGCCGCGGTGTACAGGCTCAGGCCCGTCACGGCCAGCCAGAAGAAGTTGGTGGCGAACGTGTCGGAGAAGCTGAACTTCAGCTGCGCGTACGCACCCAGCACCATGAACACCATGATGATGGTCAGCGGCAGGTTCTTGAACAGTTCGACGTAGGCACCGGAAACGGTACGGAGCGAGGCGATCGGAGAAATGCGCATCATCACGAGGATGACGCCCAGAATCGTGGAGAACAACGCCGACCACAGGGTCAGCTCGATGTTCACCAGAAACGCGCCGGGAATGTTGTATTGGCTGAACAACGCGAGGAATCCGTCCATCACTTATTCCCCTTTCCATTCGGCACCGGCGGATTGTACTTGGCGTTCGGCGTGTAGGCCACTCCCCTGGTGTTGTCGGAAATGGCCCTTTGCCAAGAACCGTCCTGAATCATATCGGTGATGGCGTTGTTGATTTTGTTCTTCAGCTCGGTGTTGCCCTTCTTGACACCGATGCCGTAATACTCCTGGGTGAACGGCTTGCCCACCACGCGCAGGCGTCCACGTGAGGCGGATGCGAGGCCGGCGAGAATGATGTCGTCGGTGGTGGCGGCGTCCACAATGCCGGAAAGCAACGCGGTGGCGCATTCCGCCATGCCGGGCTGTTCCATCAGCTGGGTCTGCTTGGCGAACTTCTCCTTGACGTTGACGGCGGATGTGGTGCCGGTCATGGAGCACAGCCGCTTGCCGTTCAGATCCTTAGGTCCGTCAATGCCGGTTTCGTCCTTGCGTACCAGCAGATCCTGTCCGGCCACGAAATACGGGCCGGCGAAATCGACGACCTTCTTGCGTTCGTCGGTGATGGAATAGGATGCGACGATGTAATCGACATCGCCGTTCTGCAGCATAGCCTCACGCTGCTTGGACGGCGATTCCTTCCATACGATCTCGTCTTCGGAATAGCCGAGTTTCTTGGCCACGTACTTGGCCACGTCCACGTCGAAGCGACGTAGGTGCCGTTCTTCTTGAAGCCCAGGCCAGGCTGGTCGAATTTGATGCCGATGCGGATCTTGCCGGTTTCGTCCGCGCCGCATGCGGATACCGCGAACACGCACGCGCACGCGCAGAATGCCGCGACGGCTCTGCGCAACATGCGTTTCGTCGTGATCGAAAGTGGTTTCATATCAGGTTCCTTCTTCTGTCGTTATGTTCCGTCACTTCAGTGGGTGAGGATCTTCGACAGGAAGTCCTTGGCGCGATCGGTCTTCGGATGTTCGAAGAAGTCGTCCGGCGTGCTCTGTTCGAGAATCTGTCCGTCGGCCATGAACACGACCTTGTCGGCCACCTTGCGCGCGAAACCCATCTCGTGGGTCACGCACAGCATGGTCATGCTTCGTGGGCGAGTTCGACCATGACGTCAAGCACTTCGTTGACCATTTCCGGGTCGAGAGCGGACGTCGGCTCGTCGAACAGCATGACCTTCGGCTGCATGGCGAGGGCGCGGGCGATGGCGACACGCTGCTGCTGGCCGCCGGACAGCTGCGACGGCATTTTGGAGGCCTGCGAGGCCACGCCGACGCGGCCCAGCAGATCCATGGCCAGGTCCTCGGCTTCCTTCTTGTCCATGTGGCGCACCTTGATCGGTGCCAATGTCACGTTTTCCAAAATGGTTTTGTTGGCGAACAGGTTGAACGATTGGAACACCATGCCCACTTCCGCGCGCAGACTGGCGAGTTCCTTGCCTTCCTGCGGCAACGGCTTGCCGTCGATGCGGATATCCCCGGAATCGATGGTCTCCAATCGATTGATGGTGCGGCACATCGTGGACTTACCGGATCCGGACGGTCCGACGATGACGAGCACCTCGCCTTTGCGTACGGTGAGGTTGATGTCCTTGAGCACATGCAGATCGCCATAATGCTTCTCGACATGGGTCAGTTCGACGAGCGGCCTGTTATCCGCTCCCGCGTCCGGCATGATGGGACGCTTCGCTTCGGTTTCTTTCATTTCAGACATAAAGGCAGTATAAGAAAGCAATGCGAAATTCATGTTTCCTATACTGCCCGTTCACATCATTTCGTCCGGAATATGAGACATTTCATACCGTTTGACGAACATATTCATCAAACGGATCGCCGCCGGAGCAATGTCACAGCACCTTGGAGAGGAAGGTCTTCAATCGTTCGCTCTTCGGATGGTTGAAGATCTCGTCAGGGGTTCCCTCTTCCTCGATCACGCCGGCATCGGTGAAGATGACCCTCGTGGCCACTTCGCGTGCGAAGCCCATCTCATGGGTCACCAGCACCATGGTCATGCCTTTGGCGGCAAGGTCGCGAATCACTTCGAGCACATCGCCCACCATTTCCGGGTCGAGCGCGGATGTCGCCTCGTCGAACAGCATCACCTTCGGATTCATCGCCAGCGAGCGCGCGATCGCCACACGCTGCTTCTGCCCGCCGGACAGCGATTTCGGCATGGCGTCGGCTTTTTCGGCCAATCCTACGGTTTTCAGCAGTTCCATGGCGTGCGCGCGGGCCTGCTCATCCGTTTCATGATGCACCAGTTTCGGTGCGAGGGTGATGTTGTCGATCACGCTCATGTTGTTGAACAGGTTGAAATGCTGGAACACCATGCCCACCTGCTCGCGCACCTGGTCGATGTTCACATGGCTGTCCGTCAAATCGTGTCCGTTGACCACGATCTTGCCGCCGGTGGCCTGTTCGAGTCCGTTCAGGCAACGCAATATGGTGGATTTGCCGGCGCCGGACGGTCCGATGATGCAGATCACCTCGCCTTTGCGCACGGTCATGTCGACGCCTTTGATGACCTCGGTCTGCCCGTAGCTTTTGTGCAGATCCTTGACGTCGATGATCACGTCGTTCTCGTTCATCGGTTCACCTTCCTGTCCACGATGTTGGCCAGCCACGTCAGGATGGTGATGGCCACGAAGTACATGACGCCGACGATCAGCAGCGTTTCGGTTACGCGGAAGTCGCCGCGTACAGCTGCTGCGCTTGGTACAGCAGCTCACCGAAGCCGATGGCGAGCAGTAGCGAGGAGTCCTTGATCATGATGACCAGCTGGTTGATGATCGAAGGCATGGCGATTTTGCTGGCCTGCGGCAGAATCACTCGGCGCATGGCCTGCCTGTGGTTGAGTCCCAGCGAACGTGCGCCCTCCATCTGTCCGGAATCGACCGATTGGACTGCGCCACGCACGATTTCCGCCAGGTACGCGCCGGAGTTGAGCGACAAGGTCAATGCGCCGGCGACCCAGATGTTCACGCTATGTCCGATGAGCTGGGGCACGCCGAAGTAGAAGAAGAACGCCCACACCAGGATCGGGGTGCCGCGGAACACCGCGATGTACACATTGGCCAATCCTGCGGCGATTTTGCTTTCCGAAACCTTCATCAGGCCGAACGCGACGCCGAGCACCAATGCGATCGCGAAGGAAAGCAGCGTGATCAGCAGCGTGTTCCTCAAGCCCGTCAGCAATGCCGGCATCGACTGTTTGACCAGTCCGAGGAAACCGACCTTCTGTTGTTCGGCGCTGTTGTCGCCATTGTCGGTGATCATGCCGGAAATCGATTTGGCCTGCTCTTTCGCGCCTTGCTTGCCAAGATATTGTGCGACGATTCGCTCGTATTCTCCCGAAGCGATCATCTTGTTCAATCCATCGTTGATGGCGGCCAGCAAATCTGCGTTCATGCCTTTGTTCACGCCATGCCGTATTCGCCGTGCGGCACCTTCGGAGTCACGATTTTCAGACCGTTGTTCTGCGATACGCCATATGCCAGTACCGGATAATCGTCGAACACCGCGACGGCATTGCCGGATTTGACCATCTCGTACATGGTTGAGGATTGGTCGACGGAAGTCACCTTGTAACCGTACTTGTCGGCATGCTGTTTGGCGTACGATTCGCCCTCCGAGCCGGTTTTCGCCACAACCGTCCGGCCTTTGAGGTCCTTATAGCCGGTGACGTCGTCGTTGTTGGCCGCGACGGCCATCTGGATGCCGGATTGGAAATACGGATTCGAGAAATCATAGGAGGCTTTACGCTCGTCAGTGATGGACATGCCGGCTATGACGACGTCCACCTGGTTGGAGCTTAGGGCCTGCAACGCGGCGTTGAATCCCAGCGACTGTATCTCGACCTTAAAGCCCTCTTCCTTGGCGATGCCTCGGATTAGCTCCATGTCGATGCCGGTCATCTTGCCGTTCTCACGGTATTCGAACGGTGCGAACGTGGTGTCGGTGCCGATTTTATATGTCTTGCCCTTGACCGAGGCCGGATTGCCAGTTTCGGAGGCGAGCGCATGCGGAACGGTCGTCATGAATGCCGCAAAGACCACGGCGAGCACGGCGAACAGCGCGCATATGCGCATGCCGACGCGTTCAGTCGCTTCTTGTCCTGTGTTTTCGATTTCATACCGTGCTTCAACCCTTTCTGGTTGCCGGATAATCAAACACGCTCCACTGTAATGACAGCGACGGAAAATAGACAACGCGAATAATAAAAAATGTCCGAGCATCATTGATGTTCGGACATTTTTCATTCATCTATGGGCGAAACCGTATCAGTCCTCGTCCTCATCCGGATCGTAATCGACACCGGTCTCGGCGCGCTGCTCAGCGGAGATCGGAGCCGGAGCGCCGGTCAGCGGATCGCGGCCGCCGCCAGCCTTCGGGAAGGCGATGACGTCGCGGATGGAGTCGGCGCCAGCCAGAATTGCGGCGGTACGATCCCAGCCGAGAGCGATGCCGGCGTGAGGCGGAGCGCCGTACTTGAATGCCTCAAGCAGGAAGCCGAACTTGTCTGCGGCCTCTTCCGGCGTGATGCCAAGCACGTCAAGCACACGGTCCTGAATGTCGTCGCGGTGGATACGCACGGAGCCGCCGCCCATTTCGTTGCCGTTGCACACGATGTCGTAGGAATCGGACATGGCGTGTTCCGGATCCTTGTCGAACTTGTCGATCCAATCCTTGGACGGCATGGTGAACGGGTGATGCATGGAGGTCCACTTGGAGTGGCCGACTGCCACATCGTCGTCGTCCGGGTCATCGGTCGGCTTGAACAGCGGGAAGTCCACAACCCAAGTGAAGGCGAAATCGTCGGGCTTGAGCAGGCCCGCGCGGCGGGCAAGCTCGACACGCACGGCGCCCAGCAGTTCCTGGGAGGAGGTGCGGCGACCGGCTGCGAAGAACACGGCGTCGCCGTCTTCGGCGCCGACGGCTTCCTTCAGACCGTTGCGTTCCTCTTCGGACAGGTTCTTGGCGACGGGGCCCTTGAGTTCGCCGTTCTCGGCGAACACCACATAGGCGAGGCCCTTGGCGCCACGCTGCTTGGCCCAATCCTGCCATGCGTCGAACTGACGGCGAGGCGTGGCCGCGCCACCCTTGAAGAGCACCGCGCCGACGTATGGGGCCTGGAACACGCGGAACGGCGTGTTCTTGAAGTAATCGGTCAGTTCGATCAGCGGATTGCCGAAACGCAGATCCGGCTTGTCGGAACCGTACTTGTCCATGGCGTCCTGCCAGGTGATGCGCTGGATCGGCAGCTTGATGTCGTAGCCGGCGGACTTCCAGATGGCGGCGATGACCTTTTCGGCCATGGCCATCACGTCCTCCTGGTCCACGAGGCCATCTCCATGTCGAGCTGGGTGAATTCCGGCTGGCGGTCGGCGCGGAAGTCCTCGTCACGATAGCAGCGGGCCAGCTGGTAGTAACGCTCGACGCCGGAGACCATGAGCAGCTGCTTGAGCAGCTGCGGGGACTGCGGCAGAGCGTACCAGGAACCCGGCACCAGACGGGCCGGCACGACGAAGTCACGGGCGCTTCCGGCGTGGACTTGATCATGGTCGGGGTCTCAATCTCCTCGAAGCCCATTTCCTCCAGCGCATGGCGGGCGCCTTCGACATCTGGGCTCGCAGCTTCAGATTGCGCTGCATGGACGGACGACGCAGGTCGAGGTAACGGTACTTCAAACGCACGTCCTCGCCCGGCAGCTTGTTCTCGGACTCGTTCTCAAGAGCGGTGGAGACCTGGAACGGCAGAGCATCGGACTTGGCCAGCACTTCGATGCTTTCGGCCACGACTTCGATCTTGCCGGTGGCCAGATGCTCGTTCTCGTTGCCGTCCGGACGCAGACGAACCTCGCCGACGACCTGGATCACGAATTCGGAGCGCAGCGGACGGGCCATCTCCTCGTCATAGATGACGACCTGCACCAGACCGGTGTTGTCACGAAGATCGATGAAGGCCACGCCACCGTGGTCGCGGCGACGATCGACCCAACCGGCGAGCGTCACCTTCTGACCGACGAGCTGTTCGGTCACTTCGGTTGCATGATGTGTTCTGTAAGCCGTCTGGCTCATGCTTCCCCTATTCCTTATCCTCTTGTATGTTGCGAAGTCTTGCGATTTCAGGCTTCAACGGTAACGGTTTGCTGGGCATACACAGTATCCGGCTCCCACGACTGTGCGTCAGCCGGCCGCTGGTCTCCTGTGATGATGTTCTTGACTTCGTCCTGGGCGCCCTCTTCGGAAGCGTCAGCCGGGAACCAGACGTACGGGATGCCGAGCTTGTCTGCATATTTGATCTGCTTGCCGAGCTTGGCCGCGGTCGGCGCCACGTCCGCCGCGATGCCACGGGAGCGCAGCTGGTTGGCGATCAGGTTGGACGCGGAGCGGTCGGCTTCATTCCATACCGCCACGAGCACGGATGCCGGAGACACACGGTTGGCGTGCGCGCCCGCGGTGTGCAGCATGTAGGAGACCAGGCGGGACAGGCCGATGGACAGGCCCACGCCCGGGTACTTCTTGTTGCCCTGCGATGCGAGGTTGTCGTAACGGCCGCCGGAGCAGATGGAGCCCAAAGCGGCGGCGCCGTCGAGGAACGTCTCATACACGGAACCGGTGTAGTAATCAAGACCACGGGCGATTTTCAGATCGGCGATCACGGAGCCCGGACGGATGCGCGCGGCCTCGTCGACGATCATCGCCAGCGTGTCGAGTCCCTGGCGTGCCAACACGTAGGCGTCGGAATCAGACGCGATGTCATGCTTGGCGCACAATGCGTCGAACTTGTCGGACAGTTCCTTGCCGTCGGCGGCGGTCAGCTCGGCCAGTTCGAGGCAGGCACGGGCCTGGGCTTCGTCGCGCCGCAGCCTTCGACGAGCAGCTTGGCCACCTCATCGGCGCCGATCTTGTCGAGCTTGTCGATCTCACGCAGCACGCCTTCGATATCCGTAAGGCCCAAACCACGGTAGAAGCCTTCGGAGAGTTTGCGGTTGTTCGCATGCACGGTGGCCTTCGGCAGACCGAACTCGCGCAGACGTTCCAATGCGGACACCATGACCAACGGCAATTCGACCTCGTAATGGTCGGGCAGATCGCCATTGCCGATCACGTCGATGTCGGCCTGCACGAACTCGCGGAAACGTCCTTCCTGCGGGCGTCGCCGCGCCAGACCTTCTGAATCTGCCAACGTTTGAACGGGAACGCCAGATCGCCGGAATGTTCGACGACATAACGGCTCAGCGGAACGGTCAGATCGAAGTGCAGACCAAGACGATCCTCAATCGGAGTGTCGGACTCGTGTCCGACTTCCTGAAGACGGCTCAGCAGGTAAATCTCCTTGCTGGTCTCGCCTTTCTTGAGCAGGCTGGAACTGCTCAACAGCACGGGTTTCAATGCCTATGAAGCCATTGAGCTCGAATACATTACGGAGCGTGTCGATGACACGCTGCTCCACAACACGTTCAGAGGGGAGCCACTCTGGAAATCCTGAAATAGATGCACCTTTAGCCACGGTTCTCTATAATAAATGAGGTTACGGAAAATGCCGCGCGTTTTTCAAGGTGTGGAAGCGCACGTCACGGACCGTCACCTCTGCACTACATGAAGCTTACGTAAGGAGCTGGCCATGGCCGACGAGAATGTCACCGCGTCCGAGAACACCACTGAAACCAACGAGCAGGCAGCGACGCCCGCAACCCAGGCCAGCAAACCGGCCGTCCCGAGCCCAGCGGCCATGAAGCCGCATGCGCCGAGCCCCGCGGCCTTCGCCAAGAAGGCTCCGCAGCGTCCTGCAACCTCCACCGGATTCTCCGAAGCCGATATCAAGGCCGCCGAAGCGTTCGGCCGTGTCGCCGATGACGGCACCGTGTTCGTGAAGGAAGGCGAGGGAGAACGCGAGGTCGGACAGTTCCCGGACGCTTCCAAGGAAGAGGCCCTGGCACTGTATGCCCGTCGCTATCTCGATCTGACGGCAAAGCTCGACCTGTTCGCCAACAGGCTCAAGTCCAGCAATGTGAAGAACCGTGAGATCGACGAGTCCATCAAGACGCTTTCCGCCGAAATCGAGCAGCCGGCCGTCGTCGGAGATATTGAGGCGCTCAAGTCCCAGTTCGAAGCACTGAAGGAGCCGGAGCGGCCAAGAAGGCCGAGCTGAGCGAGGCCCACAAGGCCGCCGTCGCCAAGGCGCTGGCCGAACGTACCGCGATTGTGGAGAAGGCCGAGGCTCTGGCCAATTCCCTGGGCGACAACACCAACTGGCGTTCCACCGCGGACAAGTTCCGTTCGCTGTTCCAGCAGTGGCAGGATCACCAGCACAATAGCGTCCGTCTCGACAAGGCCGACGCCGACGCCCTGTGGTCGCGTTTCTCCTCCGCCCGCACTACGTTCAACAGCGCCCGCCGCAAGTGGGCCCAGGGCCGCGATGAGGAGCGCAGCAACGCCAAGCGCGAAGGAGGCCATCATCGCCGAAGCCGAGGAGATCAAGGATTCCACCGCTTGGATGGAAACCTCCCGCAAGTTCAACGAGCTGATGGATCGTTGGAAGAAGGCCGGTCGTGCGGGCCGTCGTGATGATGACGCGCTGTGGGCACGTTTCCGTGCTGCGGCGGACACGTTCTTCAACGCCCGTCAGGCCGATCGCGAGCAGATTAGCTCGTCCGAAAAGGAAAATCTCGCCAAGAAGGAAGAACTGCTGACCAAGGCTGAGGCTTTGGTGCCGGTCAAGGATGAGAAGGCCGCCAAGCAGGCTCGCCAGGCATTGGCCGCCATTCAGGAGGAATGGGACCAGATCGGCTACGTTCCGCGCGATGACATGCACCGCATCGAAAGCCGTCTTGATGCTGTCGACAAGCAGATCAAGCTGTTGAGGATGCCGCCTGGAAGCAGTCCGATCCGGAAGCCGACGCCCGTAAGTCCTCCTTCGAGGAGCAGCTCAACGCCCAGCTCGCCGAACTTGACGCCCAGATCGCCGCTGAGTCCGATCCGAAGAAGAAGGCCAAGCTTGAGGCGGAGAAGGCCACCAAGGAGCAGTGGCTGAACGCCATCAAGTAATGACGCTCCCATAGAGCGATACGGTTGTGGTTCCGCTTGGAAGTGGCGGAACCACAACCGTCCAGCTGAACGGATAGCTGGACGAATAGGCATATGTAAAAAGACCGGTGTCATGACATTCCATCATGAAACCCACCGGTCTTTTTGCATACGCGTTGCCGGGGTTCTTACCCCGCAACGTTGGAAATCAGTTCTGCGACTGCGCGGAATCAGCCGGTTCCGTCGATGCCGTCGGTTCAGTGGCGGCATCGGTTTCAGCGGCCGTTTCGGTCGCTTTCACCGGATTATCCGTCTGGCTCGGCTCTTCGAAGGCCTCGCCGGTGAACGTGAACTCACCCAGAATGCCTTCGCCTTCGGCGTCCACCTTCACGCGCTGGCCATCTTCGAGGTCGCCCATCAGGATCTTCTCCGAAATGGCGTCCTCGATGTCGCGCTGGATCACGCGACGCAGCGGACGGGCGCCCAGCAGCGGGTCGAAGCCCTTCTGTGCGAGCAGATCCTTGGCCGCGTCGGTCAGTTCGAGCGACATGTGACGGTCGAACAGACGGTCGTTGAGCTGCTTGACATCCAAGTCGACGATCTGGCGCACCTGCGGTTCGGTGAGCTGCTTGAACACGATGATGTCATCCAGACGGTTCAGGAACTCCGGACGGAACTGCTGCTTGAGTTCGGCGGAGACCTGTTCCTTCATGCGCTGGTAGCTCGATTCGGTGTTCGTGCCCAGGTTGAAACCGGTGTTGGCGGCTTGGCGATGTCACGAGTGCCGAGGTTGGTGGTCAGGATGATGATGGTGTTCTTGAAGTCCACCTTGCGTCCCTGGCCATCGGTCAGATGGCCATCGTCCAGCACCTGCAACAGCGTGTTGAAGATGTCCGGGTGGGCTTTTTCGAT
>ENA-OQAS01000743-OQAS01000743.1-human-gut-metagenome-genome-assembly--contig:-NODE-743-length-16684-cov-7.730869_pt1 | contig 16684 bp, 21 predicted proteins | sample MGYA00242733_ERZ504523 | MGnify/ENA primary metagenome ERZ504523 (study PRJEB26092, sample SAMD00036239) | human gut metagenome | host: Homo sapiens | study: EMG produced TPA metagenomics assembly of... | reverse complement strand
CGATGGCCGACCGCTTCGAGACAGCTCTCGACCGCCCCATCGTCGCCACCAACCTCAAGTAGCCGGCGCTGCCCCACCAGCCTATAAGTTGCGGTGGAATAGTTCCTGAAACGGCCTATTTGGCGGCTAAACAGGAACTATTTCACCGCAACTGCGGAGGGGACACGGCATCTTTGCTGCTAGCGGGGGACGTAGCGGCCGGGTTGGGCTCCGGTGGGCTCGCCGTCGCGCGCAGCCAGTACGCCGTTCACAAACACTGCCTTGGCGCGGCCATGTGCCTCAAAGCCCTCGAGCGGCGTGTAGTCCACGGCCTGATGCTGCGTCGCGGCGCTGATCGTCCAACGCGCGCACGGATCCCACACGCACACGTCGCATCGGCGCCCTCGGCAAGACAGCCCTTGCGCGGATACATGCCAAAAACGCGCGCCGGATTCTCGCTCATCAAGCGGCACAGATCCTCGGGGCCCAGCTGTCCCTCAAAACTCGTAGCAATCGCAACGGGACGATGCTCCACGCCGGGCCCGCCGTTGGGAATCGCGCGGAAATCATCGCGTCCTCGGTCCTTTTGCCCGTGCAGGTTAAAGCTGCAATGATCGGTCGCAATAGTATCGATCTCGCCAGCCACAAGCGCCTCGCGCAGCGCGGCACGGTCACCGGCATGGCGCATCGGCGGCTCATCACGTACTTGGCGCCCGCAAAGCCGTCCTCGCCCTGCTCCAGATAGCAGGTGTCGTCGAGCATCAGATACTGAGGGCAGGTCTCGACATAGATGTTCTTCTGCCCGTGCGCTTTGGCAGCGCGAATGGCCTCGAGCCCCAGCTTGGTCGAAAGGTGCACCACGTTGACCGGAGCGTCCCCGGCCAAGTGCGCCAGATACAGCAGGCGGCTCACGGCCTCGGCCTCACACACGTCCGGACGGCTGAGCGCATGGCCCTCGGGCCCGTGGATACCCTGCTCAAACACGCGCTTCTGCAGCGCGTTGACCAACGTGCCGTTCTCGCAATGCACGCACAGGATACCGCCCACGCGCTTGAGCTCCTCCAGCACCTCGAGCGTCTCGGCATCGTCCAGGCGCAGATGGTCGTAGGCAAAGTAGGTCTTAAACGACGACACGCCCGCCTCGCGCATGGCCGAAAGATCGGCGCGGTTGCGCTCATTCCACTCGGCAAGCGCCATATGGAAGGCATAGTTGGCGGTGCAGGTGCCGTCGGCGCGATGATGCCACTCGACCAAGGCATCGGGCATGGTCACGCCGCGATCGGCCGTCGCGTAGTCCACAATGGTCGTCGTGCCGCCGCAGGCAGCCGCGCGCGTGCCGGTCTCAAAGCTATCGGCTGTCCAATCCATGCCGGTCCAGCACTGCATGTGCGTGTGCCCATCGATAAGCCCGGGAACACCCAGCAGCCCGCAGCATCCTCGACGGTATCGCCCTCGGCCGGCTCAATCGCCGCGGCAATCCGTACGATCTTATCGCCATCCATGGCAAGATCGGCGCGGCGAAGCCCTTGGGGCGTCACGAGTGCGCCGTTTTTGATGATGATCATAATTGCTCCTTATTGATTGATGCAGTTGGCCACGCGATCAAAATACGAGCAGGCGGCGATATGCTCCGTTATGCGTCGCTGTCCTTTGACGGTATCGACGTCCCACAGCTCGTAGGCACGCGTCTCGACCAGCACCACGTCGGTACGGTCCTTGAGGATCGAACCGCCGCCGTCCTTACCCTCAAGACACATAAGTGCATCGAACAGTTCCGCCGGAAAGAGCACCGGGCTCGAAGGCTCACCGTTGCACGCAAGACGCACCGGATGCTTGCGGCCACGCTCGTCAAATGCACGAACCATAGCCTCAAAAGAATCCGAACTCACGAGCGGCTGGTCGCCCGGCAAAAAGAGGCAACCTTTCCAGTTGCGTTCGACTCCCCACGAAAGGCCCGCACGGACGCTTTCGCTGCGCAGCTCGCCATCGTGCAGCACGCACGGGCAATGCTTGTCATCACAAATCTGAGCGACCTCGGGCCAACGCGTCGAAACCACAACGTCAAAGCCCCGGGGAACCGAATCAATGGTCCGGGCAATCAGCGGCTCGCCATAGATATCAGCGAGCATCTTGTTAGAGCCAAATCGCTTGCCCTCGCCCGAAGCCATAATGACGCAACCAAGTTTCATGGCGATACCTCCCCTGAAACCATCGTACCCATAACTCGCGTCGCGGGGCATCTACATCGAAAGCGCTTATCCCGCACGCCCACGATGCAAAAAGGGGCACCCCGCCGGTTGGCAGAGCGCCCCCTTTACATGGCTTACCTCAACCCAGCTTTAGGCCTGGAACCAACGGGCGGTGTTGCGCTCGTCGAGGGCCTTGAGGGTAGCGGCGGGATCGGCAACCTTCTGCAGGAACATCATGGCTGCGATGGCGTACGGCTTGTAGCTGGCCTCCTTGTACATGCCCACGCGGTGCATGTCGAAGACGTCGGCGTTGACCTCGCCGTGCTCGCAGGAGACACCGGAGATGTCGGCGGGCAGCGGATGCATAAAGATGGTGTCCTGGCCGTTGGCAGTCTTCTCCATGAGCTCGGTCGTGGAGCACCAGTCCTGATGCGTAGCGTTCTGGGCGAGCAGCTCCTTCTCGAGCGCGGCGATGCGGCATCGTCGCCCTCGGCGTACAGTTGGTGCGCTTCTCCATGGCGGCAAACGGAGCCCAGCTCTTGGGGATCACGATGTCGGCGCCCTCGAAGGCCTCGGCCATGGTGTTGACCTGCTTAAAGGTGGTGCCGGACTCGGCGGCATAGCCTTGGCGCGCTCGACGACTCGGGCATGAGGTCGTAGCCCTCGGGGTGAGCCAGGGTGACGTCCATGCCAAAGCGGGGCAGCAGCTGATCAGCGACTGCGGGCAGGACAGCGGCTTGCCGTAAGAGGGCGAATAGGCCCAGGTGACAGCAACCTTCTTGCCCTTGAGGTTCTCAAGACCGCCAAACTCGTTGATGAGGTAGAGCATGTCGGCAGAGGACTGCGTGGGGTGATCGGAGTCGGACTGTAGGGAGATGAGCGTGGGACGGTGATCCAGAACGCCATCCTCGTAGGCCTGCTGCACGGACTCGGAGACCTCGGCCATGTAGGCGTCGCCCTTGCCGATGTACATGTCGTCGCGGATGCCGATGACGTCGGCCATGAAGGAGATCATGGTAGCGGTCTCGCGGACGGTCTCGCCGTGAGCGATCTGGGACTTCTTCTCGTCCAGGTCCTGCAGCTCAAGGCCGAGCAGGTTGGCTGCCTTAGAGAAGGAGAAGCGCGTACGGGTGGAGTTGTCACGGAACAGGGAGACGGCCAGACCCGAATCGAAGATCTTGGACGAAACGTTGTTCTCGCGCAGCTCGCGCAGGGCGTCGGCGACGATGTAGAGCGCTTGAGCTCATCGGTGGTCTTATCCCAGGTGTGCAGGAAGTCGCTGCCGTACATGCCCTTAAAATCGAGGCCGTTCAGCTGCTCGACGAGCTCGGTAAACTTGGCGTCCATGTAAATATCCTTTCCAAAGATGAAACGATTGCAATGAGTAGATGTGCTCCGGCATGCGCGTGTGGCTAGAACATGCAGAGCACTATGACGAGGACCCGCTACCGTCGAGGAAGCATGGGAGATAACGACCGCGGGCCCCAAGTCAACAGGGGGTGCCGGGGACACGAGCTGTCCCCGGCTCAACAAGATCGAGGAATGGGACTAATCGATCTTGTTGTTGGTCAGACCGGCGCGGAACACGGTGGCGTCGCCATCGGCCTGGCTCGGATCGTAGAGGTTCAGGGCAGCCACATACATGGCGGCAGCGGTGACCAGGTCGTCCTTGTAGGTGACCTCGTTGGGAGCGTGAGCCTGAGACTCGGCACCCGGCCGAAGCGACGCAGGGGATGCCATAGCGGCCCTGGATGGAAACGCAGTTCGTGGAGAAGGTCCACTTGTCGCACAGCGGGCGACCGGTGCGCTTGTCCATGCTGGGCTCGCAGCCGATGCGCTCGTCACCGAACATGGCCTTGTGGGCGTCGACGAGGCCTTGACGTGCGGAGCGGTCTCCTTGTTGATCCACGTGGGGAAGTAAGCCTCGGTCTCGTAGACCTCGCCGGTCCAGGACGGACGGTCGTACATGTACATGGAGACCTTCACGTCGTCGCCGTACTTCTTGGCGGCCGGCAGGTTACGGATCTCGTCCAGGCAGGACTCCCAGGTCTCACCGGCGGTCATGCGACGGTCGATGGAGATGGCGCAGGAGTCAGCGACAGCGCAGCGGCTGGGGCTGGTGTAGAAGATCTGGCTGACGGTGCAGGTGCCGCGGCCCAGGAAGCGGGCGTCCTCAAAGTGCTCGGGGTTGTACTTGGGGTCGAGCATCTTGACGAGGCCCTTGATGTCGGTCGACTCGTCACAGCCGTTGTTGTTGAGGGCGCGGACGTCGGCGATGATGTCGGCCATCTTGTAGATGGCGTTGTCGCCGCGGTCGGGAGCGGAGCCGTGGCAGGAGGTGCCGTGAACGTCGACGCGGATCTCCATGCGGCCGCGGTGACCGCGATAGATGCCGCCGTCGGTGGGCTCGGTGGAAATGACGAACTCGGGCTTAATGCCGTCCTTGTTGTAGATGTACTGCCAGCACATGCCGTCGCAGTCCTCTTCCTGGACGGTGCCGACGACCATGATCTTGTAGCCCTCGGGGATGAGGCCCATGTCCTTCATCATCTTGGCAGCGTAGGTAGCAGAAGCCATGCCACCCTCCTGGTCGGAGCCGCCGCGGCCGTAGATGATCTCGTCGGTCTCGTAGCCTCATAGGATCGGCATCCCAGTTCTCGATGTTGCCGATGCGACGGTGTCGATGTGGGAGTCGATGGCGATAATCTTGTCGCCCTCGCCCATAAAGCCCATACGTTGCCCAGGCCGTCGACCTTGACCTCGTCATAGCCAAGGCTCTCCATCTCGGCCTTGATGCAAGCGACAACCTCGCCCTCCTCGCAGGACTCAGAGGGATGGGAGATCATAGCGCGCAGGAAGCGAGTCATATCAGCACGATGAGACTCAGCCGCAGCCTTAATGGCATCAAAATCGAGTTCTTTAGTCATAACAGTCAACCTTTCTACAAGGGTTTACCTACAGGTAGATATTTCAGATAGATCACTTGTGCCAAGCAGCGTGAGGTTGAGCACCCCACAAGCAAGTAAACGTAGGGTGCGGAGCATATGTTTGCTCCGTCGCGAGTTCCGCACGCAAAGGAAAGCACTTAATGTGCTTTCCGTCTTGCGCAGGACTGTTCGAGCAGGGAGCAAACATATGCTCCGCCACCCGGACAGGTCAGACCTGCTAGCAGGTCGGATACTCGCCCTCCCAGACGATGCGACGGTACTGATCCGGATCGGTGTCACCTTCCGTGGAGAAGCAGAGCACGGAGCTCGTCTTGTCCAGGCCGATGAGCTCCTTGAGCTCGGCGTACTCGGGGTCGAGCATGAGGGTCTCGACCAGACCGGTGGTCACGGCGCCGGACTCGCCGGAGATGACGCGCGGGTCGCCCTTCTCGGGAGCGCCCAGGGTGCGCATGCCGCGAGCGGTGACCCAGTCGGGGCAGGACACGAAGGCGGTGGTGTGGTTACGCAGGATATCCCAGCCAAGGATGTTGGGCTCGCCGCAGCACAGGCCGGCCATGATGGAGGGCATGTCGCCGTCCACGATACGCGGGTCGCCGTCGCCGGCGGCAGCGCCCTTGTACAGGCAGGCGGCCGGTGCGCACTCAACCACGACGAAGGTGGGCGGGTTATCGGGATACAGGTTGGTGAAGTAGCCCACCACGCGCCGGCGAGCGAGCCTACGCCAGCCTGGACAAAGACGTGCGTCGGGCGGTTGATAGCCATCTCGCGCAGCTGCTCGGCAGCCTCGGAAGCCATGGTGCCGTAACCCTCCATGATCCAGGACGGGATCTTCTCGTAGCCCTCCCAGGCGGTGTCCTGAACGATGACGCCGCGCTCGCAGGCGTCGGCCTCGGCGGCGGCCATGCGCACGCACTCGTCGTAGTTGACCTCTTCGATGGTCACCGTGGCGCCCTCGGCGGCGATGTTATCGAAGCGGGGCTTGGTGGAACCCTTGGGCATGTGCACGACGGCCTTCTGGCCCAGCTTGTTGGCAGCCCATGCCACGCCGCGGCCATGGTTGCCGTCGGTGGCGGTAAAGAAGGTGGCCTGGCCAAAGTCCTCGGCCAGCTGATCGGAGGTCAGGTAATCGAAGGTGCAGTCGGCAACGTCCTTGCCGGTCTCGTCGGCAATGTAGTTGGCCATGGCAAACGAACCGCCCAGGACCTTAAAGGCGTTGAGGCCAAAGCGGTAGCTCTCGTCCTTAACGCACAGGTTGGACAGGCCCAGGCGCGCAGCCTGACCGTCCAGGCGGGCAAGCGGAGTGACGGTATATTGAGGGAACGACTGGTGGAAGGCGCGGGCCTTCTTCACGTGGTCGAGGCTCATGATTCCCAAGTGCTTATCATCGCTCTTGGGCATCGTGTTGCCCGCCCACTGGATCTTATCGGCCATACGGTGAACTCCTTAAGTCCTCTCTTGCCGGCCCCCGCATACGCGTTTCAGCCCATTCCCATTCATGCGGCTAAACTTTTATGTGGATGCCAAACAAAAAGTTTGTTAGCACTGTTCTATCACACTTTTTGATTGGAAAACCTAACAAATTGTTTGTTGCCGTAATCGGTACCTTTTCGCCGCCGAACGGTCACCAATTAGCCTGTCTATGTATTTGTTTGCGAACAGGTGTGGTTTATGGCAAAGTGTGCCCAAACTAATTTTTAGGAAGGCACCCATGACCCCCGCACAGATTGAGTTTTACAAGCGCCTCGCACACGGTCTGGCGCTCCAATTTGGTCCCAACTGCGAAGTCGTCGTCCACGATCTGGAGACCGAGGACGTGGACCACTCCATCGTAGTGATCGAAAACGGCCACGTCAGCGGGCGCAAACTGGGTGACGGCCCCAGCCATATCGTGTTTGAGTCCATGCACGAGGCACCACCGACGTGCACGACCGCGAGCCATACCTCACCAAAACCACCGATGGCAAGCTGCTCAAGTCCTCGACCATCTTTATCCGCAACGATGAGGCAAACCCGTCGGCATTTTGGGCATCAACTTTGACATTACGCTCATGAAGGCTTTTGAGCGCTCGCTCGATGCCTTTACCGGCACCGGCGCACGGGCTACACCGAGCCCGAGCCCATTACCAAAAACATCGGCGACCTGCTCGAAGATCTGCTGCGCGAGTGCGAGCAATACGTGGGCAAGCCTGCAGCCCTCATGACCAAAGATGAGCGCATTCGCGCCATTGGCTACCTCGACCGTCGCGGCGCCTTCCTCATTTCCAAGTCGAGCGAGCGTGCCTGCGAGTTCTTTGGCATCTCTAAGTACAGCTTCTATAGCTACCTCAATGAGGCCAAGGCGGCGGCCGGCGACAAGTAGGCACTCGCCTGGATTGCCCCTCCCCTTTTGGCGCGAGTTCTGGAAAGCACGAATCCAAGACCGAGCCGCTTGGGAAGTTCCATATAATCGATGTCATTGGTATTTCGAAAGGGTGGAACAGAATGGCGTTGAGCAAGGCATCATGCACCGGTCGTGGATTGATTCCGGCAATTGGTGGACATGTGCACCGCATGTTCGATGAGGGTGAAGACGACCTGTTTTCGCTGAGCCTTGACGACGTGATGAATGATCGCCCGTGGACCGCCGACGAACTCATGGGCGGTGGGGCTCGCCCGTCAAGCCCCAATTCCGCACTTGCGCCTAAGCCCGCATCTGCGCCGACTCCTGCGCAGCCGCCTGTTTCGGCGCCCACGCCAACTCCCCGCCCCGCAAGCGACCCGTCCGAGACGGCGGCATTTCTCGCTGCGGCGACGCGAGCAAATCGGCCGACAGCACCGTTATGTACAGCGCCCAGCAGTTGCCTGTTCCTGCGGCACGCAAGCCTCCGGTCACAAGGCTCGATGAGCGTTGCCCATCAGGTTGCCTACGATTCCTGGGCTGCAGCCGATCTGGATGAGACCTCTACCGGCATGCCGGCGCTCGACGTTCCAGTTAACCCGCTTTTTGCCGCCAACACGAGCGCCGCGGGCTATGAGGGCGGTGCGGCATATTCCGATTATTCCGATGGCTATGCTGACGCCGGTCGCATCGAGACCGAGGATTATGGCACCACATCGAGCGATTATCTCAACGATCTGTACGCCGCCACGCCTGCACCGGAATATGACCCGGAGGCCGCGTCCGCACCGGCGTATACCAAAAGCACGGGCGAAGAGCGCTTCGCCGATTATTACGCCGAGGAAAAGGCGCTGCGTTTTTCGGAATTTCCGCAGGCAGTCAAGGTTGCCTTTATCGCCATTGTCATTGCCCTGTTCGGTGTCATTGCGTTTGAGGGATTCCAACTGTTCCGCGGCCCCACCGCATCCGAATCGGCAACGCAGGAAAAAGAGGACGACAACCAGTACCTGGACATCAACACCCTCAAGGCGACCCCAACGACGGGGACGACGAGTAGCGAGGGTTAAGGGAAGGCCGGAAGAGCCGGCGGCACGTTACGGCTCCAAAAACCCTGCCATAAAGATGGGCAGATACAGCACGTCACCATCGCGGTGAAGATTACATTCCGCAAGTACCAGGCGCGATCGATTCCGTAGCCTTCGTTGCCAGTGCGTTATCGAGCACCGCGTGGGACTTAAAGCTCTTGCCCGACTTGACCTCGATGGCGAGCACTTCCCCATCGAACGTCTCTTCCACAAAATCGAGCTCGCCGACCTTTTTCGACGTAAAGTAGCGCAATCTGAATCCATGAGCTTTGAGCTCTTGGGCGACGAAGCCCTCAAACGCCGCCCCCATGTTCATGCCAAAGGCGTCTTCCGCCTCCCCATCAAAAACGCCTTGGGCGACCCTTTTGGAATACGACGACATGAGCATTCCGGTGTCCAAGTAAAACAGCTTGAACAGATTTCGTTGCTCCCCCAATAAAAGGGGTGCCACGGGCGCCGTTACGTTATACACGGGAAGCGCGACACCCGCCTCCGACAACCAGAGAAAATGATCTGTCACCTGCGAAAAACGTTTGACACCGTTAATCGATGACAGTTTGAATCGCTTGTTTTTGGAGCCGGCCTCGCTGGGAATCAAATCATAGATATCGCGAATAACCAAGCGTAGCTCGGGCGGAGCGTACTTTGCGATGTCATCGCGATACAGGGCGTGAAGATCGCGGTGGATGTTTCGGACCTCGTCGACATTGCGCGTCGCCAAGAAGGAATTGACCGCATCGGGCATGCCCCCCACCACCACATACTGATGGAACAGATTGAGCAAGCGGTCATACAGATAGCCGGGGAACTCCTTTTCGTCCTTTAGACAACCCCTAAGCATGTCAAACGCTCCGGCAGCAACGCCGCTTGCCCAGCAGAACTCCTCAAAGTCGAGCGGGTACATCTGGACCTGCTCGACATACCCCACCGGCAGGGAATCGATGCCCTCGAGCTCAACGCCAAGGAGCGATCCGGTAAGGATGTATCGAAAGTCGCCGCGCTGGACCAGGTATTTGATAAACGTCACCACATTGGGGCATCGCTGCACCTCGTCGATAACCACGACGGTCTTGTTCGCAACCATCGGCTGCGTCGCAGCGATAGACATGCGCATAAGCAGTTCGTCTGCGCTTTTTGCCGCCAAAAACGAATCGCGCACGGACGCGTCGGCGATAAGGTCGAACGTCACAACATTTTCGAACGATTCGTTTGCAAAGACGCTGACTAAATATGACTTTCCCACCTGTCGGGCGCCCTTGACCAAAAGAGCCTTGTTAGGCGACGAGGCAAGCCAAGATTCAAACTGTGCTTTCGCTTTTCTCTGTAGCATAAGCATACCCCTTATTACGTGCTGTTTTGGCACTAGGATACACTTTTCCGTGGTTGTTAGATGCTTATTTCGACACTTTTTCGAAGTTTTAAAGTGTGTATTACGACACTTTTCCGTACTTTTAAATGGGATATCTCGACACTTTTTCGGATTTAAGCCTAGCAACAGCCGGCGAAATCAAGCACCGTCCGCGCGTCATTTCGCAAGCGGCGTGCAGCCGTTGCACGCCGCCGCTCAAGCCGCACGATGTCAAAAGGCCGGCACTTGTGTATGCCTTTCGACATGCACAAGTGCGGCTGGGTTTATCTATGCTGCTCGCAAGAGTATTTCACGCTGAGTATTAAGGCATTCCCTAAGGCCTTCAACGTCATTCGGTTTCCTTTCGAACAGCTTAAGAATGACATTGGGGGTCTTCTCGCCATTTGCCTTGGACAAACGATCGGTGTAGTCGCGCACAGACTTAACAATGTCCTCAAACTGCTCGCCCTTAATTTCGACCGTGAAGCCTTCCTTACCGCTATTAAGGGCAGTTATGGCGTCTTCCAACCTGTCAATCATCTCGATCGTAAGTTCGCCATCCCCCAAAGCCTTAAGGTATTCCGAGAATGCAGAGTTAAAGTCTGCCATCCGCTTCTTTCGCAACGTGTCTTCTTTGCTGTGGCGCACGCAAGTCACCCCCGCATAGACGCCCCCGCCGACCGCAGCGACGCCCGCAACCGCAAGCGCAGCTATAGCAACTTTCTTGTTCTGCTTCGCAAGCTGAACTGCCTGGTCAGCTATACGCAGCGCTTTGTTGGCCCCATTTTGAACATCTGCAGGCTTAAGATGCCGAACAATATGACCAGCGCCGTCGCGCACAACACCGCCCCATTGGACATACTTACCAGTAGCTAGGCCCACCGCTATTTCTGCGGGAACTTCGAAAGCAACCTGTTGAATCATGGCAATGTCTCCTTTTATGCTGGCCACCAGATACGGGTGAGCGGAAGAATGGAACGGGTGTCGTCATCGGTCTTGTCATAGATTTCGACATAGTGCCGCACGAAGGCATCCAGATCGAGTAGGCGCACGGGAATGTTCGCGCGATCGGCCTCGTAGCGTGCCTCTTTCGTAAAGCCGCCCGTAGACACGTACAGACCGCGATCGCCTGCGCGAAGGCCACCGATAAATGCGCGAACCGCTGGGGCGCCCATAGCACTTGCGATGCTTGACCTCAGCGACAATGCGAGGCGACTCCAGCCCGAGAGCATCCGGAGACGCCACCACATCGCGACCGCCATCAGGACCTTGGGCATAACGCGAGCGCAGTAGCCCATAGCCTTGAGCAGGCCCGCTACCAAGCGCTCCATATCCTCCCAATCGAGCTGGTTAACGCGATCCTTAATGAGCTCAATGCCATTGTCATAGGTCGCTGCGAGGGTTTCTTCGTCATTTGTCGCATCGTTATCATCGATGGCGGGATCATTTGAAGCCACCACCGACTTGTCCCTTGCAGCATTCGTGAGATCGGCCATGACCTCATCAGACACGGCAAAGATGGTTTGGATGCCGCCAAGTGAATTCTTAGAAGAAGGCGAGAGCACGTCACGTGGGGCGGTTTCACCCCACGTGACGTCTCGCGTGTAGGTCACTCCGTCCATATCGCAGACGGCAACGCAGGGGCCAGTGATAACGCCAAGATGATAAAGGCGGCTCTCCGGGTCGTACATGACAACGGTCGAGTCCGTCGTCATATCGTGCGCAAAACGGTAAACCTGGCCAACACCCGCCGCGACCTTGCCCTTGCTGTCGCCGGGATGTGACAGGCCGTATGCTGCCCTAATCTGCTCGCGATTCATAGCGGCAATATCGGCACCATCGAAATCCCAGCCAATACCTATGACGCCATGCTCGAGCCAGTCGGACGCATATACGCCGCCACGACCGGCACGAATCATCCAAGCACCCACGCGAAACCTGCCTTTCTGCCATAGCACGACCGTGTTGTGGCACTATGACTTATCTCAAATGCCCCAGGCATTGCACCGACAACTTGCCACAGCGCTGGCAAACGGCCAACGATAGCCCCACTTTTACCCGCTTTCATGTAGGTAAGTCTTCGCCACACTCATAAGGTGGGGCAGATTCGCCTCGGTTGCCTTCATTTTGTATTTGCCCCCCATTTGTTCTTGTCGCCTGGAATTAAATGTTCACCAATCAACGAATTTTACATAGAGGACGCAACGCTATAATGCTGTAAACGCATTTGTATTGCATTTCGAGTGACGGGAGCACAGATGCCTGATAACTACAAGGAACTCATTAAGAGCAACCCTGACGAAACCGAGATCAGGAGCTTCCTGGTGAACGGTAATCAAGTCTCCGTGACTCTACGCATCCCCGACACCTTGCGCGACGCAGCGAAGGAGGAGGCGGCGCTGCGAGGAATGAGTTTCTCCGCCTTCGTGCGCACCTGCATGATCGAAGAGCTCGCGAAGAAAGGGACATGAGCATGATCCGGGTCAAGACTCTCACCGTCCAGCTCATAGACGCGCAGCCGGACCGTATCCGCATCTGTCGCATCGACGGCGAGTCGCTCGTGACCGTCGTCATTCCGAGGGAGGACCTCGCCGAGCGAAGTCGCTACCGAACATCCCGTAGCGCGGCGTCTACTACCTGCTCGACGAGGACCACGGCAACTGCTGAAAAACGCGGGCGTCGCGGCCGCGCGCAGGAGATCTTCGGCGATTCGGGCGGTATCGCGGAGCTCGCCGACGATCTCGAGTTCCCGACACCCAGCGCCGCGGCGGTGTTCGTGCTCGGCGGCAACCAGAACGGCTGGACCGAATGGGTAAGCGACGACGGAGAAACGCTCAACCAAGTCTATAGAAGCGAGGAAAACTAGATGAACAAGCAGCAACTGGCATCAAAGATATGGGAATCCGCCAACAAGATGCGCTCGAAAATCGAGGCAAATGAATACAAGGATTACATCCTGGGCTTTATCTTCTATAAGTTCCTCTCCGAGACCGAAATCACCCGCCTGAAGGCACGTGATTTCGCCGAGGAGGATTTGCCGAGCCTCGTGGAAGACGACGAAGAAACAGTCGAGTTCGTCAAGGGCGAGTGCGGCTACTTCATCGCCTACGAGAACCTCTTCTCCACCTGGGTCGCCAAAGACGGCGACTTCGAGATTTCGAACGTTCGCGACGCCCTCTCTGCCTTTAGCCGCAACATCGATCCCGCCCGCAAGCGTGTCTTCGACGGCATCTTCGACACGTTGCAGACCGGTCTCTCCAAACTCGGCACCGATGCGCGGAGCCAGTCCAAGGCGTTCGCGATCTCATCTACCTCATCAAGGACATCCCGATGGACGGTCGCCAGGACTACGACGTGCTCGGCTTCATCTACGAATACCTCATCAGCAACTTCGCCGCCAACGCCGGTAAGAAAGCCGGTGAGTTCTACACGCCGCACGAGGTGTCCATGCTCATGAGCGAGATTGTCTCGTGGCACCTGGCCGGACGCGAGAACATCACCATCTACGATCCCACGAGCGGATCGGGCTCGCTGCTTATCAATATCGGCAAGGCAGTGGCGCGACGCAACGGCGACCCGAACTCCATCAAGTATTATGCGCAGGAACTTAAGGAGAACACGTACAACCTCACGCGCATGAATCTGGTCATGCGCGGAATACTCCCCGACAACATCGTGGCGCGCAATGGCGATACGCTCGAAGACGATTGGCCTGGTTCGATACGGTCGAGAACAAGGATGAGACCTACAATCCACTGTTCGTCGATGCCGTGGTGTCGAATCCGCCCTACTCCCAAAACTGGGATCCGGAAGACAAAGAACTCGATCCGCGCTTCAAGTTCGGCGTTGCCCCCAAATCCAAAGCCGACTATGCCTTCCTCTTGCATGATTTGTACCACTTGCGCCCCGACGGCATCATGTGCATCGTTCTGCCCCATGGCGTGCTGTTTCGCGGCGGCGAGGAGGGCACCATCCGCAAGAACCTGGTGGAGAACCGCCATATTCAGGCAATTATCGGGCTTCCAGCCAACATTTTCTTCGGCACCGGCATCCCGACAATCGTCATGGTACTCCGCAAGCAGCGGGAGAGCAGCGACGTGCTGGTCGTGGACGCGTCGAAGCACTTTGTGAAGGAAGGCAAAAACAACAAACTGCGCGCGAGCGATATACGCCGCATCGTGGACGCAGTCACGACTGGAGCGACCATCGACAAGTTCAGTCGCCTGGTGACCATCGACGAGATACGCGCCAACGATTACAACCTCAACATTCCGCGCTATGTTGATTCGTCCGAAGCTGCTGAAAGCTGGGACGTGTACGCCACTATGTTCGGCGGAGTTCCGAAGGACGAGATCGACGCTCTCGACCGCTACTGGAAGGTGTGGCCGAGCCTGAAGGGCCAGCTTTACGGCGATGGCGGCGGGTCGTGCTTTGCGGTCGTGGCAGACGACGTGGCGGCAACGGTAAAAACTAACGCCAACGTCGTCTCATTTCTGGGCGGCTATCGGGATGCACTGTCGCATCTGCCTGCTGAGCTGCAGAAAAGGTTGGTGGACGGTGCATCGCAGATCGACGCCGTGGCCGAAGAAGAGCATATTGCGGCGCAACTTCACGATGCCCTTTCCGGTATCGCGCTTGTTGACGAATACGATGCCTATCAGGCTCTTGATGATGCATGGACGGGCATTTCCGGTGATCTCGAGGTTATTCAAGTCGAGGGCAGGGAAGCCGTGCGTAAGTCGATCCAAATATGGTGATTAAGAAGAAGAGTGGTAAAGACGTTGAGGTGCAGGATGGCTGGACAGGCCGCATTTTGCCGTTTGCGCTTGTCCAAGAGCAGCTGCTCGCTGATGATGTCAAGAAAATTACCGCGCGCGAATCCCGTTTGAATGAAATATCTCAAGAGCTTGACGAGATTCTTGAGAATCTTGATGAGGAGGAGAAAGGCTCGAGCGATGTTTTTGACGATGACGGCATGCTTGTGGCGGCATCCCTCAAGAAAGCCGTGAAGAGCATCGGCAAGCATCCGAATGGCGACTTTGAGATGGCGCTTGTTCGTGCTCAGACTCTGCTCGATGAGGAGAAGGACCTCAAAAAGGCAAGCAAAAAGGCGCTTGTCGCGCTCGAAGAGACGACAAAAAAGGTTATTGAGGGCTTGACTGATGTCCAGTGTGACGAATTGCTGGCTGCGAAATGGATTGAGCCGCTGCAGTCTGATTTGCTCGAACTGCCCAATGCCGTTATAGGCGACTTCATTGCGAAGATTGTGGCATTGAATGCAAAGTACGCGACAACCTATTCGGACGTGTGCAATCAGATTAATGAGGCGGAAAACGAGTTGGCAGCGATGTTGGGCCAGCTCACGGGCAATGAATTCGATATGGCGGGCATTGCTGAACTGCGGAAACTGTTGGGAGGTGAATAGCGTGACGGAAAAGACTAATGTACCCGAAATTCGTTTTGCCGGTTTTACGGACCCTTGGGAACAGCGTAAGTTCTCCGATCTGACCGATAGGGTTTCCATTCAGTCAAGCGATTCCGATTTGCCTCAAGTTGAATACGAGGACATCATTCCCGGCGAGGCACGCTGAACAAAGATTTGCGCGACAAAGATGGCGGCAAAACAGGAATTAAGTTCTACGCCGGAGATGTTCTGTACGGGAAGCTTCGTCCTTATTTGATGAATTGGCTATACCCGCAGTTCAATGGTGTAGCTGTTGGTGATTTTTGGGTCCTTAGGGCTACAGAGTGTGACAGTTCATTTTTGTATCGGCTGATTCAAACGAACAGCTTCCAAAGGCTCGCAAATGTATCTTCGGGCTCTAAGATGCCTCGTGCAGATTGGAAACTGATTTCGCAATCGTTCTTCGCCGTGCCTGCCGATCACGCCGAGCAGAAAGCAATTGCGAAGAGCTTAGCCGAGCTTGACTCCCTCATCACCCTTCATCAGCGTAAGCATGACAAGCTCGTTCAGCTGAAGAAATCGATGCTTGATAAGATGTTCCCCAAGCCGGGTGAAACTGAGCCCGAAATTCGCTTCGCCGGTTTTACGGACCCTTGGGAACAGCGTAAGTTGGGAGATTGCTTCGACTTCTTGAAGAACAATACTCTTTCACGTGCCGACTTGAATGGCGAGAATGGCATTGCTCGTAATGTTCATTACGGAGATATTCTTATCAAGTTCGGTGATTGCCTGGATGGTGAACAAAGCGACCTGCCGTTCATTACCGACGATACCGTGCTTCCCAAATTTGCTGGGTCGATACTTAGCGAAGGCGATGTCATCTTCGCTGACACGGCAGAGGACGAAGCGGCTGGCAAGTGTATTGAACTGCGGAAACTACCCATAGAGCCAACTATCTCCGGGTTGCATACGATACCGGCGCGGCCTCGGTTCCCCTTTGGGACGGGCTACTTGGGGCACTACCTTAATTCCGATGCATACCACAGACAGCTTCTTCCTTAATGCAGGGGATCAAGGTGATTTCCGTTTCAAAGGCCGCTCTGCAAGATACGCACGTTAGATTTCCTAGCTTGTCGGAGCAATCTGCCATAGGCGTGGCGCTGAGTGAGATCGACGCCCTCATCACCCTTCATCAGTGACAGCCCAACAGCAAGTCGCACGACATTATTTCCTCGCTGGAGCGAAAAACCGCCGACTCGACATGGCGAAATCGGCGGTTCTGGAGCTCGAAACAAGAAGCAACTCGCGAAAGTTATTAGACGAACATCCTTCCAACAGCGATTTCTTAGTATTC
>ENA-OQAS01000742-OQAS01000742.1-human-gut-metagenome-genome-assembly--contig:-NODE-742-length-16699-cov-1.775163_pt1 | contig 16699 bp, 19 predicted proteins | sample MGYA00242733_ERZ504523 | MGnify/ENA primary metagenome ERZ504523 (study PRJEB26092, sample SAMD00036239) | human gut metagenome | host: Homo sapiens | study: EMG produced TPA metagenomics assembly of... | reverse complement strand
GGTGTAGAGGCGACAGAGAAAAGATTGAAGATCATTTTGATTATTTCGATTACGTATACGTCTCTTTTCCGGCGGAAGGATAGTGGTGTACTGTTGAATTTGTGTGTAGATTATATTCGTAGATACGCTCCGGGACGAAAATTAGGTGTATTTCATATGGATTATGAGGTTCAATACAGCCAGACGACCGAATATGTGGAAAAGGTTTATGCCGCTAATTCCGATATCCTTGATATTTATCATTGTTGTGTTCCTTTTAAAGTCCAGACATGTACATCTATGTTTCAACAATATTGGAGACCTTGGAGCGAGGAGTACCGGGATATCTGGGTTCGAGAGATGCCCCATTCATGTCTCCGGGCGAAAGACTTTGACTTTTTCAAGGAGGACATGTGGGATTATGATTTTCAGAATATGTTCCCTTTTTGGTTGTATCAACGGAAAATGGGCCGGCGTATATGTTGCCTTGTTGGTATCCGTACCCAAGAGAGTTTTAATAGGTGGCGGGCCATACATAGTGATAAGAATTACAGAAAACTAGCTAATTATAAATGGACTCGCAGAATGAATTATTCTATATATAACGCATATCCTATTTATGATTGGAAAACTCAGGATATCTGGATAGCGAACGGAAAGTTCGGTTGGACATATAATCATTTGTATGATTTGTATTATCAAGCAGGGGTGCCTTTGTCCCCGGCAACGTGTGGCGAGCCCATTCATATCCCAAGCCGATATCCACACTGTTCATTTACAAAGTTGTCGATCCCGACATGTGGGGGAGGATGGTTGGACGTGTAAACGGTGTTGGCTTGCCGGTATATATGGGAATACCTCCGCTATGGGATGGAGGGCTATCAAGTGCCCAGCCGGGTTCTCTTGGGAGAAATATATGTATTTTCTCCTAAATACTTTACCCGAAGAAACTCGTGAGAACTATTTGAATAAGTTAAGAGTCAGCCGTAAATTCTGGAGAGAAAAAGGAGGATGCCTCAGTGAGGAGACTATCGCTAAGTTACGGGCGGCTAATATTCCTATCATTGTGGAAGAATGTACCGCTTACCATACGGATAAGAAACCGGTACGGATGGAGTATATCGATGATATCAATATACCTGAGTTTAAAGAAATCCCTACTTACAAACGTATGTGTGTTTGTATTTTGAAAAACGATCATACATGTAAGTATATGGGTTTTTCCCAGACAAAACGAGAAAGGGATATGAGAAAAGAAGTAATGGACAAATATAATTTTTATAAGCATGGGAAACTTTGTTAGTCCGGCATATGGTGTTAGGGCTGTCCCTATAGAAAAAATTGTAGCCAACAGCTATAACCCTAATATCATGGCACCACCGGAAATGCGATTATTGGAACTTTCCATTTGGGAGGATGGCTATACGATGCCTTGCGTCTGTTATTATCTTGAAGAGGATGATTTATATGAGATAGTAGATGGTTATCATCGTTATCTGGTTATGAAGCAATCTCAAAGGATTTATGATCGTGAGAAAGGAATGTTGCCTGTAACGGTGATTGAGAAAGATATTTCAAACCGAATGGCTTCAACCATTCGCCATAACAGGGCTCGAGGGATGCACAACTTGGAACTTATGACGGAGATTGTTACGGAGTTGGTCAAATCTGGGATGTCTGATAAGTGGATCATGCGTAATATTGGAATGGATAAAAATGAGTTACTTCGGTTCAAGCAGATTTCGGGATTAGCTGAATTATTCCGGGATAAAGAATTCGGTTGGTCTGATGACTGGTCGGAAGAAGATTAAGCTTCTTACATTTTGTTTGGCTGAGCGTTTTTTGCCTTTTATGGCTCTGTTGAGTACATATATACTAATTTTTTGTACATTTGCCCCCGACTTTTCACATAGGGGTGCCCGAGTCATACGGGCTGAGATTATACCCATCGAACCTGATCCGGGTAATGCCGGCGAAGGGAAAATAAGGTAGAACTAGGAAATAAAGGGGGCGTTACCTCTATGTGCTCCCTGATGTTTAAACTTTAATTAGTTATTAAGATGGAACAGATTGTTTCAAGTGGAATCATTGACTCTTACTTCGAGAAGTTGAAGAGCAACTTGTCTGTGGATGTAGCGATCGTGGGAGGGGGACCTTCCGGTATCGTGGCCGCTTATTTCTTGGCGAAAGCGGTAAGAAGGTGGCGTCGTTTGATCGTAAGCTGGCTCCCGGTGGAGGTATGTGGGGCGGCGCTATGATGTTCAACGATATCGTGGTGCAGGAAGAGGCTATGCCGATTATCAAGGAATTGGGCGTAAGTTATAAAGAGGGTGCTAACGGCACGTATATCATGGATTCGGTACATACCACTTCCGCTTTGATTTATCAGGCGACGAAGGCGGGCGCTACGATCTTTAACTGCTATTCGGTAGAGGACGTGGTGTTTCATAACGATGCCGTAGCTGGTGTGGTAGTGAACTGGGCTCCGGTAATCCGTGAGGGGATGCACGTGGATCCGTTGACGATCATGGCAAAGGCTGTCTTGGAAGGTACGGGGCATGATTGCGAGATCGCCCGTGTGGTAGCCCGTAAGAATGATATCCAATTGAATACACCGACCGGAGGCGTGATCGGCGAGCGTTCCTTGAATGTGGAGCTGGGTGAGCAGACGACGGTGGAGAACACGAAGGAGATCTACCCGGGATTATTCGTTTCCGGTATGGCCGCTAACGGCGTAAGCGGTAGCTTCCGTATGGGACCGATCTTTGGCGGCATGCTGATGAGCGGCAAGAAGGCGGCTGAGTTGATCTGCGAAAAGCTTGGGAATTGAAATTGAGAATTGAGAATTGAGAATTATTGATTGTTGTATCTTTAATTTTCAATTCTCAATTCCCAACGGTTTTTCCTTGTCTCAAGAATAAGAATCCCGTTATGATCAACGCCGTGGATAATCCCGTATAGAATACAGAAATGAAAGAATTCGGCAGTAAATGGAGCGCACGGATCGTGATCCCGAAAGCGATCATGAAGATCATGATAATCCAACCTTTCACGTCGAAGAAGAGAACGGGCAATGTTTCCCGTTTTCCGGGAGATCCGTTCGGAATGTTTATAGAAAAGCCGTTTAAAGACCAAATTGAAGAAAAGTAAGAAAACGATGGTCGCTTCCCCGATCTTGAATAACCAATAATGGGTATCGTTTAACCATGTGACGATACCGATGCGTAAGATATTGATACCGGCGAAAATCCATACGCAACCGGCGGTATATAATAATACCTTTTTATTTACTCCAAACTTCATCTATCTTTTTATTTACCGCAAACTTACAACATTCATGTAAAAAACGGAAAAATATCCTTATCTTTGTGCCATGCGTGAGAAAATGAAACAGAGGGTTGTACAATACGTGGTGCTGATGGCCGGCATCTTGGCATTGCTTTCTGTGGTTATCCCTCACCATCATCACCGGGACGGGATGCCTTGTTATCAATCCTTGACCGCGGAGCAAGCGCATGGCGATAAAAGCACTGATACGCATGATTGCGGTTGCGACGGGCATAACTTGGCCTATTTCAGTACGCATATTTCTCATTTTATGGATGGAGATGTGGATATACATCTGATGCCGTTACTCGTCTTATTTGATTACATTTATCCACCTGAACCGGCGTTTTGCGGACAGCTCCTTGATCACGAGAACGCCCCTTACATTGAGTCGCTGCACGACACTTGGATAGTGAGTGCCTCGGGACTTCGTGCCCCTCCTATGTCTTGATACCTCGTTTGTGAGAGCGGGTGAGGACAGACTTGCCCCTATCTATTTATTATTAACGATATCAAGATTTTTTACACAATGAAGAAAATATATTTGGTAGGTGCGATGTGCGCTTACCTGTTTGCCGGTTGTGCGGGAAATGCGTCGCAAGCCGGACACGATGAGCATAATCATGAATTAGAGGCTCACGATCATGATCATGAGGGACATGAACACGAAGGCCATGACCATGAGCATGAGCATGAGCCGGTGGTACCCATCCCGGCGAGATTGTCTTTAAGAAGCTTTAGCCGAGGCCGTTGGTTTGCAGACTGTAACGGTTAATCCCGCTCCTTTCACGGATGTGATTAAGACGAGCGGACGAGTAATGGCGGCGCAAGGGAGGAGTCCGTGATCGTCGCTACCGTCCCCGGCGTGATCTCGTTTGGTAGCTTGCCGTTCGTGATGGTACGGCGGTACGCAAGGGACAGGCCGTGTTGAGTATCGCTTCCAACGCCCTCTCGGATGGAGACGTGGCGGCAAGGGCTAAATTCGCTTATGAGACAGCGAAAAAGGAATACGAGCGTATGCAAGCCTTGGTAGGCGATAAGATCGTATCCGCCAAGGATTTCGAGCAGGCCCGCTTGAATTACGAGAACGCCAAGGTCGCTTATGAGGCGATAGCGGGAAAACAGACGGCGAAAGGTGTGTCTGTAGTCTCTCCCTTGAATGGTTACTTGAAGAACATCCAAGTGAAAGAGGGTGATTATGTATCCGTAGGTCAGCCTTTGGCTACGATCTCGCAAAACAATCGTTTGGTATTGCGTGCGGACGTGTCTGAGAGGTATTACAACGATCTTCCCATGATCCAAACCGCTAATTTCATGACTCCGTATGATAACGCTCTCTATAAATTGTCTGATTTGCGTGGACGGTTGTTATCGTATGGAAAGGCTTCCGATATGAACTCTTTCTATGTACGGTGACTTTCGAGTTCGATAATAAAGGAGCGGTTATCCCCGGTTCTTTCGTGGAGATCTTTTTGTTGACAAAGCCGATGGAGAATGTCTTGAGCGTGCCTGTCTCCGCCCTTATCGAGGAGCAGGGCGTTTATTCGGTATTTATCCGTCTGGATGAGGAAGGCTATAAGAAGCAATGGGTGACGCTGGGAGCGAATAACGGCTCGGAGGTACAGATCCTTTCCGGATTGAAACCGGGCGATGAGGTCGTGACCCGTGGCGCTTACCAGATCAAGTTGTCTTCCGCTTCTAACGCGATACCGGCTCATAGCCATAGCCATTAATAGGAGGGATGTTGCATGTTAAATAAGATAATTTATTATTCATTGCACAACCGGTTGGTAATCTTGGTTTGTGCGCTATTGCTGATGATCTGGGGTACGTACACGGCGTTTAATACGGACGTGGATGTGTTCCCGGACTTGAACGCCCCAACGGTCGTGATCATGACCGAGGCGAACGGTATGGCTCCCGAGGAGGTGGAACGCTTGGTGACATTCCCTGTGGAGACTGCCGTGAACGGTGCGATGGACGTACGGCGTGTGCGTTCCTCGTCTACCACCGGATTCTCCGTGGTTTGGGTAGAGTTCGATTGGGGTACGGATATTTACCGGGCTCGTCAGATCGTGTCCGAAAAACTGGCTGTCTTGGGTGAGAGCCTTCCCGAGAACGTAGGTAAACCGACCTTAGGCCCGCAGTCATCCATCTTGGGTGAGATGATGATCCTCGGTTTGACCGCCGATTCCACGTCTTTGTTGGACTTACGTACGATCGCCGACTGGACGATCCGTCCCCGTTTGTTGTCTACGGGCGGTGTGGCGCAGGTGGCCGTGATCGGTGGCGATATTAAGGAGTACCAGATCTTGTTGGACCCGGCTCGTATGAAGCACTACGGTGTAGGGTTGAACGAGGTGTTGGATGTTTGTCGGAATATGAACCGGAACGCCAATGGTGGTGTATTGTATGAGTTCTCGAACGAATACATCATCCGAGGAGTCTTATCGACTTCGAAGGCGGAGGAGATCGCTCAGGGTGTGGTGAAGACCGTGAATGAGTATCCGGTTACGCTGGGTGATATCGCTACGGTTAAGATCGGCGGTAAAAGCCCGAAGCTGGGAACCGCTTCCGAGCGGACAAAGCCAGCCGTGCTGATTACCGTGACCAAACAGCCGGATACGAGTACGGAGAAGTTGACGGAGAAGCTGGACGAGATTGTTGTCGATTTGCGGAAGAACTTGCCGGCGGATGTACATGTCTCTACGGATATATTCCGCCAGAGTCATTTTATCGATAACTCTATTAATAATGTAAAGAAGAGCTTGTTTGAGGGTAGTTTCTTCGTGGTGATCGTCTTGTTCCTGTTCTTGATGAATATACGTACGACGGTGATCTCGTTGGTAGCCTTGCCGTTATCTTTGCTGGTCTCTATCATCGTATTGCACTACATGGGATTGACGATTAACACGATGAGCTTGGGAGGTATGGCGATCGCTATCGGTTCCTTGGTGGATGACGCTATCGTGGACGTGGAGAACGTGTATAAACGAATCCGGGAAAACCGGCTCTTGCCTCCGGATCAGCAACGCTCTACCTTGGAGGTGGTTTACGACGCTTCCCGTGAGGTACGTATGCCGATCTTGAACTCTACCTTGATTATCGTGGTGAGCTTCGTGCCCTTGTTCTTCTTGAGTGGTATGGAAGGCCGTATGTTGGTTCCGCTGGGTATCGCTTTTATCGTGGCGTTGTTTGCTTCTACGGTGGTGGCGCTTACCTTGACCCCGGTGCTTTGTAGCTATTTGCTGAACCGTAAAGCGACGGGAATGAAGGAACTGCGTGAGGCTTGGATAGCTCGGAAGTTGAAGGTGGTGTATAAACGGGCTTTGGAGTTAGCGTTGGCTTACCAGAAATGGGTGCTTGGTACCACGATCGCTTTGTTTGTGGTCGCCTTGGTGATCTTCTTTCATTTGGGACGTAGTTTCTTGCCCCCGTTCAATGAGGGTTCTTTTACGATCAACGTAAGCTCGCTTCCGGGAATTTCCTTGGACGAGTCGGACCAGATCGGACGCCGTGCGGAAGCGTTGCTGTTGCAAGTGCCCGAGATAAAGACTGTGGCTCGGAAGACCGGTCGTGCGGAATTGGATGAGCATGCCTTGGGCGTGAATGTTTCCGAGATCGAGCTCCTTTTCGAATTGCAAGACCGTAGTCGGGATGAGGTGATGAATGATGTCCGCAAGAAGTTATCTACGATCAGCGGCGCTAATATAGAGATCGGGCAACCTATTTCCCATCGTATCGACGCTATGCTTTCCGGTACGGAGGCGAATATCGCTATCAAACTGTTTGGTACGGACTTGAACCTGATGTTTACGGTCGGTAACCAGATCAAGGCCGCTATCCAAACGATCCCGGGTCTGGTGGACTTGAAGGTAGAGCAGCAGATCGAGCGCCCGCAGTTGACAATCACCCCGAAACGTGAGTTGTTGGCTAAATATGGCATTCCCCTGCCGGAGTTCGAGGAATATATCAATGTGATGTTGGGAGGCGAGGCCGTCAGTCAGGTGTACGATGATGGCAAGAGTTTCGATTTGACCGTGAAGACCTCCGACGCTAGCCGTGCGACGATAGATGATATTAGCAATCTGATGATCGATGCCGCCGGACAGAAAGTGCCGCTAAGCTACGTGGCCGATATCCGTTCGGTGACCGGTCCGAATACGATCAATCGTGAGAATGTGCAACGTAAGATCGTGATTAGTGCCAATGTATCGGAACGTGACTTGCGAAGTGTGGTTAATGAGATACAGGATCGGGTAGAGGCTAATATCCGTTTGCCGGAGGGATACCATATCGAATATGGTGGCCAGTTCGAGAGCGAGGCGGCGGCCAGCCGTACCTTATTGCTGACGTCGTTGATGTCGTTATTGGTGATCTTCATGTTACTGTACAATGAGTTCAAGGACGTGAAGGAGAGTGGCGTGATCTTGTTGAACTTGCCGTTGGCGTTGATCGGTGGCGTGATTATCCTATGGCTTACTTCCGGCGAGATCAGTATCCCGGCGATTATCGGTTTCATTTCCTTGTTTGGTATCGCTACCCGAAACGGTATGCTGCTGATCAGCACTATAGCATTGCGGGGAGAGGGAATGGGATTGCGTGAGTCCGTGATACAAGGTTCCCTTGACCGTTTGAACCCGATCTTGATGACGGCGTTGAGTTCCGCCTTGGCGTTGATCCCGTTGGCGTTGAATGGCGATCTTCCCGGAAATGAGATCCAGAGCCCGATGGCGACGGTGATCTTGGGTGGTTTATTAACCTCTACGTTCTTAAACGGATTCATCATCCCGATTGTTTATCTGATAATGAACAAGAATAAAGAATAAGTTTTATGAAATCATATATTATAATCGCCGCCTTGTCTGTATTGACAGGCGGCCTTTCCGCCCAGACTTCTATAGAGGACGTGCTCCGGAGCGTGGAGGCGAACAATAAGGATTTACAGGCGAACAGCCAGTTGGTCCAGTCGCAGAAGCTGGAGGCGAAGTTGGATAATAATTTGCCAGACCCTTCGGTCTCTTATTCGCATTTCTGGGGGAATAAAGAAGGGATGGGATTCACGGGCGAGTTCGTGGCTTCCCAAAGCTTTGATTTCCCGTCCGTATATGTCCGGAAGCATAAGCTGACGAAGGCGAAATCCGCGGGTTTGGATCGTCAAGGGATGGCTTTTCGTCAGCAAATCTTGTTGCAGGTGAAAGAGGTTTGCCTAGATTTGGTGCTGTTGAACCAGCAGAAGAACCTATTGGATACCCGTCTTAGGAACGCCGAGCAACTTTCCGCTTTTTATGCGACTCGTTTGGAGAAAGGAAATGCGAATATCCTTGAGACAAACAAGATCGATCTGGAATTATTGAACGCTCGGACAGAGGCCCGGATGAACGAGACTTCCCGTATTGCCAAGCTGCAGGAGCTGGCTACCCTGAACGGCGGTATCGCTATCGAGTTTACGGATACGGTTTACGCCTTGCCGGATAAGGATGTGCTTTCCTTTGATGAGCTGCGGACGGAGGCGATGCAATCCGATCCGCAATTACAGACCTTGCGTAGCGACCAGACGACAGCTCTTCGGCAGGTGAGCGTGAATAAGGCGAAAGGTCTGCCCGGCTTTGAGTTAGGGTATCGTATGAATCCCGCCTCGGGTGGAGAGCGTTTCAATGGTTTCTTGGTAGGAATCACCATCCCGTTGTTCTCGAACCGTAATAACGTGAAACAGGCGAAGGCTCAGGCCCGCTATACGGAGATGCAGTTGGAGAGCGCTTCTTTCACGGTAGAGAATGGGTTGAGGCAGCTATATGACCAGTCTGTCTCCTTAAAGAAATCTATCGATGAATATAAGGATGTGCTGAAAAGGCAGAATAGCTTGGTCTTGTTGAACAAGGCTATACAGGCCGGGCAAATCTCTATGATCGAGTATTTCGTGGATGTGACGACCTATTACCAAAGCGTGCAAAACTACCTGCAATTGCAAAACCAATACCAAAAGGTCATGGCGCAATTGTATAAGTATCGATTATGATAAGGAACACAACTGTGTTTTCTCTTGAACACAGTTGTGCTTATCCACAGATACAGTTGTGTTTTCTCACGAACACAACTGTGTTTTTACGTTCTCTAAGGATAGCTTAAAGTCACGGATCAATTCTTTCATCACCTCTTCCACGGATAATTCCTCCCAGAATAAAGACGCTACCTGTCCGATCTCTAACTCGCCTTCCTTTAGGTCGCCCTCAAAGATTCCTTTCTTGGCACGTCCTTTGCCTAACAACTCACGTAATTCTTCCACGGACGCTCCCCGGGCTTCCGCTTCTTCCACTGCCGTAGCGAAATCTCCTTTTACCAGACGGGTAGGAGACAGTTTCTTTAATAATAACTTCGTATCGCCTTCCTTAAGATTCAAGCATAGTTTCTTGAAATTCTCGTGTGCCGAGCTTTCTTTGGTCAAGGCGAAACGAGTGCCTATCTGTACGCCGTCGGCCCTAGTGCGAGTGCCGCTAGCATCGCTTGACCGTTTCCGATACCTCCTGCCGCCAAAAGGGGGAGAGAGGTCGCTTTCCGGACAGCGGGGATCAGGCACATCGTAGTTGTTTCCTCCCGTCCGTTGTGCCCGCCGGCCTCGAAGCCTTCGGCAACGATGGCATCCACTCCGGCCTCCTCGCATTTCGTGGCGAATTTAGAGCTGCTTACCACGTGAACGACCGTCATGTCATGATCCTTCAAATACTTTGTCCATGTTTTCGGGTTACCGGCGGAGGTAATACGATCTTCACTTTTTCCTCCACCAATATCCGCATCAAGGTATCGATTTCCGGGTACATCAGCGGGACATTCACGCCAAAAGCTTGTCGGTCGCCGCCTCGCATTTACGGATATGTTCCCGGAGTACTTCCGGGTGCATGGAGCCTGCCCCGATCAATCCTAATCCACCGGCGTTACTAACCGCTGAAGCTAGCCGCCAACCACTACACCAAACCATTCCCCGCCTGTATGATGGGATACTGAATACCAAAAAGACTACAAATTCGATTCATATTATTTCTTGCGTTAATCTCGCTAAAATTAGTGAACTATTTTATTGGAACAACAATTTCTTTGTCGAGGTTGTTGAATAGGCATATAACTTTAAAATATAAGAGATATGCCAGAGAATATAATGAAAACGTTATGGGATGAGAGCGATGATCTTCACGATGAGACCATGTCTACCAATTCGGTATTGTCGGATGATTACACGTCTAATGACATTCAAGATTTACAAGAAACGATCGAAAATGAAAATATCGAGGACGGTATAGAGAGCGATTCGATTGAACATTGAGTGAAAGCATATTGGGGTCCCCGAAGGGAAGATCTCCCTTTGGGGGATCTTTTTTTGTGTGAATTGTGAAAATCTTTTTCCGGATTCTAAATAATAACAATTTGAAATAGAATTGTAACGCAAAACTTCGTTATCTTTGTCCATTGTAATTCTAATATAACAATGGCATGAATAAAACGCTTATGGCCGCAGGTTTAGCGGTTATTTTGGGAGCTTGTTCCTCCTCAAAGAAAAGCGATGTAGCGGAAGGCGCTACACCCAATCCGTTTTTTGCGGAGTATACGACACCGTTCGGGGTGCCTCCGTTTGACCAAATAGAGGTGGCTCATTACAAGCCGGCTCTTTTGAAAGGCATGGAAGAGCAGTCGAAGGAGATCGAGGCGATCGTGGCAAATCCGGATGCGCCGACATTCGAGAATACGATCGTGGCCTTAGACCAAAGTGGCGAGTTGCTTACTAAAGTAATGTATGCTTTCGGTGGCCAATCCAGTGTGAATACCACGGACGAGATCCAAGAGCTCGAACGTGAGCTTTATCCCCTTTTATCCAAACATTCGGATGATATCAGCCTAAATCCCCAGCTTTTCGCCCGGGTGAATCCGTATATGAGAATCAGGCGAGCTTCCATCTGGATAAGGAACAGAAGAAGCTGTTGGAGGAAACCTATAAAAGCTTTGTCCGGGGAGGAGCCAATCTGCCGGAGGATAAGCAGGCGAAGTTGCGTGAGCTGAACGAGAAGATATCCATGCTCCAACTTACTTTCGGACAGAATACCCTGAAAGAGACCAACGATTTCCAATTAGTGATCGATAATAAAGAGGACTTATCCGGTCTGCCGGAAGACGGTGATCGTCAAGGCGGCGCAAACGGCCCAAGAGAATGGTCTGGATGGTAAGTGGGTGTTTACCCTCCATAATCCGAGCGTGATGCCTTTCCTTCAATACGCCGATAAGCGTGATTTGCGTGAGAAGATCTTCAAGGCGTATACGAATCGTGGCAACAATAATAATGAGAATGATAATAAGGAGGTCGTTAAGCAGCTGGTTGCCGCTCGTCTGGAGAAAGCCCGATTGATGGGATATGAGGATTATGCCGCTTTCGTATTGGAAGAGAATATGGCGAAGAACGAGAAGAACGTGTACGACTTGCTTGATAAAATCTGGCCATCTGCTTGGCGAAAGCGAAAGAGGAATTGGCCGATATCACGCCGAGATCAAGAAGGAAGGCGGTAATTACGAGGCCGAGGCTGGGACTGGCGTTATTATTTCGAGAAAGCCAAGAAAGCGAAATATAACTTGGACGAGAACGAGATGCGTCCTTATTTTGAGTTGGGACATGTACGTGAGGGCATCTTCTATGTAGCCAATAAATTATACGGTATCACGTTTACCGAGATCAAGGACATCCCGAAACCGGACCCTGACGCTCTCGCTTTCGAGTGCAAGGATAAAGATGGTACGCATCTGGGCGTGCTGTATATGGATTTCTTTACCCGCCCGGGCAAAGGAGGTGGCGCATGGTGCGGCGGTTACCGTTCACAAACGTATAAAGATGGGAAACGGGTAGCCCGGTGGTTACTACCGTATTTAATTTCAGTAAACCGGCGGAGGGACAACCGGCGCTTTTGACGGCCGACGAGACCGAGACCGTATTCCATGAGTTCGGTCATGCCTTGCACGGTTTATTCTGCGACGTTCATTATTATGGCGTGTCCGACGTGCCTCGTGACTTTGTGGAGCTACCTTCGCAAGTCGATGAGCATTGGGCCGTTGAGCCGGAGGTATTGAAGTGTACGCTAAACATTACCAGACCGGCGAGGTAATACCGCAAGCCTTGTAGACAAGATGATCAAGAGTGGCAAGTATGGACAAGGCTTCGCTACGACGGAGTATCTGGCCGCCTCTTATCTGGATATGGATTATCATGTATTGAAAGAGATCCCTGCCGATTTGGATATCGAGAAATTGAGGCGAAGGTCTTGGGCGATCGTGGTCTGATCCGTCAGATTCCGTCTCGCTATCGCTCCACTTATTTCGGACATACGATGGAAGGTGGATATACAGCCGGTTATTATAGTTATATCTGGGCGGAAGTGTTGGATTGCGACGCTTTCCAAGCTTATAAGGAGACGGGTAATATCTTCAACCCGGAGGTTGCCTCTAAATTCCGTAAATACGTACTGACCCCGGGCGGCATCGACGACGCTATGGACATGTACGTGAATTTCCGTGGCAAACAACCTAGCATCGATCCGCTGTTGGAGAACAGAGGGCTAAAATGAGCAGAACAATTTATAACTCATAAATCAAAAAATCAGTAAAGATGAAACAATTAATTATGGCAGCAGGATTAGCGTTATGCTTACTGCCTGCGGTACTTCCGAAAAGAAGACCGTGGAGGGTGAGAACCCGTTCTTTGCGGAATATACCACCCCGTTTGGAGTTCCACCTTTTGATCAAATCAAGTTCGAGCACTACAAACCGGCCCTATTGCAAGGCATGGAAGAGGGACGCAAGGAGATCGAGGCGATCGTGAATAACCCGGAGGAGCGACGTTCGAGAATACGATTGTCGCTTTGGATGAGCAGGGTGCGTTGCTTCGGAAGGTCCAGATCGTTTTCGGTGGACAGAATAGCGTGAATACGAATGATGAGATGCAGCGTTAAGCCGTGAGATGTCGCCGCTATTGTCAAAATATAGTGATGATATCAACTTGAATCCGAAATTATTCGCTCGTGTGAAGGCGGTATACGATAAGAAGGATGAGTTGGGTCTCGATAAGGAGCAAATGAAGTTATTGGAGGAGACTTATAAGGACTTCGTTCGGGGCGGCGCTAATCTTTCCGCTGAGGATCAGGCTAAATTGCGTGAGTTGAATAGCAAGATCTCCATGTTACAGCTTACTTTCGGACAGAATATGCTGAAAGAGACGAACGCTTTCAAATTGGTGATCGACAAGCAGGAGGATCTTTCCGGTCTGCCCGAGACCTTGATCGCTAACGCCGCTCAAGCGGCTAAGGATGCCGGGATGGAAGGCAAATGGGTATTTACCTTGCAGAACCGAGCGTGATGCCGTTCTTGCAATATTCCGATAAACGTGAGTTGCGTGAGAAGATGTTCAACGCTTATATCAACCGTGGTAATAATAATAATGAGAACGATAACAAGGAAGTGTTCGTGATTTGGTTGCCGCTCGTTTGGCGAAAGCGAAGTTGATGGGCTATGATGATTACGCTTCTTTCGTGTTGGAGGATCGTATGGCGAAAAGCTCGGATAAGTCTATCAATTGCTAGACGAGGTTTGGAAGCCTGCTTTGGCGAAAGCGAAAGAGGAATTGGCCGATATCAACGCCGAGATCAAGAAAGAAGGCGGCAATTTCGAGGCCGAGGGCTGGGATTGGCGTTATTATTTCGAGAAGGCCAAGAAGGCTAAATTCAATTTGGATGAGAATGAGGTTCGTCCTTACTTGAAGTTGGATAATGTTCGTGAGGGTGCTTTCTATGTAGCTAATAAGTTATATGGTATCACGTTCACCCCGATCCGTAATATTCCGTTGCCTTATCCGGAAGCGCAGGCTTTTGAGTGCAAAGATAAGGATGGCTCTCATTTGGGCGTTATTTATTTCGATTTCTTCCCTCGTGCCAGCAAGCGTGGTGGTGCGTGGTGCGGTTCTTATCGTCCGCAGGCTTATAAGGATGGCAAGCGTGTGGCTCCGGTCGTAACGATCGTTTGTAACTTTAGCCAGCCCGCTCCGGGACAACCTGCGTTGTTGAGCGCTGATGAGGCGAATACATTGTTCCATGAGTTCGGTCATGGTTTGCACGGCTTGTTCCGTGACGTGCATTACTCCGGTGTTTCCGGTGTTCCTCGTGATTTCGTGGAGTTGCCTTCACAGGTTATGGAGCATTGGGTATTCGAGCCGGAAGTATTGAAGGTGTACGCTAAGCATTATCAGACCGGCGAGGTGATCCCGGCCGAGTTGATCGAGAAGTTGGATAAGAGCGGTAAGTACGGACAAGGTTTCGCTACGACGGAGTATCTGGCGGCTTCTTATCTGGATATGGATTTCCATGCGATCAGTGGTGACGCTGCGGATAAGAAAGTGATCAAGTTCGTTGACCAGACGAATAATGTTCCGGCCAACTTGAACGTGATGGATTTCGAGCAACAGACGTTAGGCCGTCGTGGTTTGCTGAAACAAATCCCTTCCCGTTACCGTACGACTTACTTCAACCATACGATGGGTGGCGGCTACACTGCCGGTTATTATAGCTACATCTGGGCCGAGGTATTGGATTGCGACGCTTTCGAGGCATTCAAGGAAACCGGCGATATCTTCAATCAAGAATGTGCCGATAAATTCCGTAAATATGTCCTGACCCCGGGTGGTATCGACGACGCTATGGATATGTACAAGAATTTCCGTGGCAAGGAACCGGGTAGGATCCGTTGCTGAAGAATAGAGGACTGAAATAATCTAGAAATGGAGATTTTATAAAGGCGGACCGGTTGGTTCGCCTTTTTTTTGTATATGCTCAACCTCCCGGATCTGTATTACATTTGCTAAGTTTTATCACGAAAAAATAGCGATAGTATGGAGAAAAAGGATTTAGTAGAAGGGATGAGGTTGTATATCTATAAATTGCGTGTGGATGGGCGTTATTCCACGGCGAAGAGCTATCAGGATGCATTGAACTCATTCATGCGGTTTTGTGGGTTGGAGGTAATTCCCTATATTTATGTCAATAAGGAGAACCTTCGGCGTTATCAGGCCTTTTTGTTGAATAAAGGATGTACATGGAACACGGTGTCGACCTATATGCGTCGGATCCGTTGTGTGTACAACATGGCGGTGGAGGAAGGGTTGGCCCCTATATCCCTTATTTATTTAAGGGAGTTTTCACGGGTATAGAGAGCAAACGCAAAAAGGCGTTACCACAGGATTTATTACGTTCTCTGATGACGGCCTCATTAGATGATCCGGAACTGAGAAAAACACGGCAGGCATTGTGCCTGATGTTCCAGTTTTGCGGTATGGCATTCGTGGATTTCGCTCATCTGAAAAAGGAGAATGTCCGGGGTGGGGTTTTGGAATATAAACGCCAGAAAACGGGTACTCCGATGCTTATAGAGGTACAATCTACGCATGGGAGTCGCTGAGGGAACTGTCAAGTGATGTAGGTAAGGACTCACCCTATTTGTTTCCTTTCTTGAAAGGGATAAAAGTGGGAAAAGAAGCCTACAAGGAGTACACTTCCGCTTTGGCCCATTTTAACCGGAATTTGAAGAGGTTGGCGAGAGCCTGCGGTGTGTCTATCCCGATCACCTCATATTCGATCCGTCATTCTTTTGCGATGATTTTGAAGGAACAGGATGTCCCGATTGAGATGATCAGCGAACTATTGGGCCATAAATCGATCAAGACTACGCAAATCTATTTGAAAAGTTTCTCGTTGGAAAAGATGTCTGCGGTGAATAAAATTTGTTTTGAGAGTGTGTACAATCATGTACCGAAGTAGGGTAAAGGGAGTAGGCTACTTGGGGAGTAGCGTATTCTTTCACGGCGCAAATGTAGTAAAAAATAACTAAAAACAAGCAAACAAATGCGCTTGTTTACTCATTGTAGGCGTTTGATCCTCTCTATTCTTTGATTTTCTTATTTTATCCTAGACGTATAGACATGGTGATGCGGGTGAAATGACCTCTTTGTTCCCGGTATCATTCCACCATGCCTTATAACCTGTGTGTATTCCTGTAGAGACGGGGCACGCCCCGTCTCATCCCCTCCAAATGGTAACTTAAAGCTACTATCAGACAGTGGGAGACGGGGCGTGCCCCGTCTCTACAACCGGGTGATAACCGTTCTCGCACCTTTTAGGCTACTCCCCAAGTAGCCTAAGATTTCGAGAGATGGTAATTTTCAGTAATGCCACATTTAAAAATATAAAGTACTGTTTATCAAGATGATATAAATGATTCTTGGTAGGGCTCTGAATTGCCGTGGGGTCTGTTTTCGGACCATGGGATAACCACTGGAAAAGATAATCATAGAGATGGATATATTGACAGGCAAGTG
>ENA-OQAS01000741-OQAS01000741.1-human-gut-metagenome-genome-assembly--contig:-NODE-741-length-16715-cov-9.135580_pt1 | contig 16715 bp, 18 predicted proteins | sample MGYA00242733_ERZ504523 | MGnify/ENA primary metagenome ERZ504523 (study PRJEB26092, sample SAMD00036239) | human gut metagenome | host: Homo sapiens | study: EMG produced TPA metagenomics assembly of... | reverse complement strand
AGATAGAGAAAGAGATAGATATAGAAATAGAAAAAGAGAGAGAGTTAGAAACGGGACACCCCGCCCCCGCCGCCTATGGCAGATACCACAATGTCATTCTTTCCGATACGGAGCTTGACGGGCTGAAAACAGAGCTTCCCGGCAAGTGGGAGTATTACATTGACCGCCTATCCTGCCATATCGCTTCCAGCGGGAGGAAATACAAGAGCCATGCAGCCACGATTTTCAAGTGGGCGCAGGAGGACGCAGCCAAGAAAGCCCCGAAAAAGGGCATACCCGATTATACCTGTAAGGAGGGCGAGAGCTTATGACGAATGGATTTGATGAAATGATTTTGAATATGACCGACACCACGCCGGAGCCGGAGGACTACACCGGCGAGGACGGGCTTTTATACTGCGGGAAGTGCCACAAGCCCAAAGAGGGCTATTTCCCCAAAGAAACCGCCGCATGGCTGGGGCGTGACCGCCACCCGGCAGAATGTGACTGCCAGCGGGCAGAGCGTGAGGAACGGGAAGCCGCAGAGAAACAGCGCAGTCACCTTGAAACTGTCGAGCGGTTGAAGCGGCGGGGCTTTACAGACCCGGCTATGCAGGGCTGGACGTTTGAGAACGACAACGGCAAGTGCCCGCAAATGGAACACGCCCATTTCTATGTGGAGAACTGGGAAACCATGAAAGAGCGCAACATTGGCTATCTGCTATGGGGCGGCGTTGGCACAGGCAAGAGCTATTTTGCGGGCTGTATCGCAAATGCCCTTATGGAGCGTGAAATCCCCGTGTGCATGACAAACTTTGCATTGATATTGGGTGACCTTGCCGCCAGCTTTGAGGGCAGGAATGAATATATCTCCCGACTTTGCAGCTTCCCGCTGCTTATCCTTGACGATTTTGGAATGGAACGGGGAACGGAATACGGCTTAGAGCAGGTCTACAACGTGATTGACAGCCGTTACCGCAGCGGCAGGCCGCTGATCGTCACGACTAATCTCACGCTGGAGGACTTGCAGCACCCGGAGGACACCGCCCACGCCCGCATTTATGACCGTCTGATTGAAATGTGTTCTCCTGTCCGCTTTACCGGGAGCAACTTCCGAAAAGCCACGGCGCAGGAGAAAATGGGACAACTGAAAAAGCTGATGAACAGAAAGGAGAGCCGCCTATGACCAACACCCCAAAGAATGACCGCAGCACCCGCCGCCCGGATTGCGTGACGGAAATCCGCATAGGTAATTCTGTCCTTGTCGTTTCCGGCTATTTCAAGCAGGACACCACCGCCACCGCCGCCGATAAAATGCTGAAAGTGCTGGAAGCGGAAGCTGCTACACAAAAATCGGCAATTTGACGGGACGTAAAGAAGCAGAAAGGACTGTACAGCCAGCCCCGGCGTGTGGTATGATAGTCATACGGAATAGTGGGGCTGGCTGTCGGAAATGGAGGACACTATGTTAAGACAGACCACCCGAAACCTTATTACCGCCCTTTATCCGAGATTATCCCACGAGGACGAGCTGCAAGGTGAGAGCAATTCTATTTCAAACCAGAAGCGTATTCTTGAAACCTATGCGAAGCAGAACGGCTTTTCCAATCTGCAATGGTACACAGATGACGGTTATTCTGGGGCGAACTTCCAAAGACCCGGTTTTCAAGCCATGCTTGCGGACATTGAAGCCGGAAAAGTCGGCACCGTTATCGTCAAGGATATGTCACGGTTAGGGCGAAACTATCTGCAAGTGGGAATGTATACGGAAATGATTTTCCCACAGAAAGGCGTCCGCTTTATCGCTATCAATGACGGAGTGGACAGCGCACAGGGCGACAATGATTTTGCCCCTCTGCGGAACATTTTTAACGAATGGCTGGTGAGAGATACGAGCAAGAAAATCAAAGCAGTAAAACGGTCTAAGGGTATGAGCGGGAAGCCCGTCACGAGCAAACCCGTATACGGCTACTTTATGGACGAGGACGAAAATTTTATCATTGACGGGGAAGCCGCCCCTGTTGTGCGGCAGATTTACAGCTTGTGCCTTGCCGGGAACGGGCCGACCAAGATAGCCCGTATGCTCACAGAGCAGGAGATCCCCACGCCGGGAACGCTGGAATACCGTCGGACGGGAAGCACCCGCCGCTACCACCCCGGCTATGAGTGCAAGTGGGCGACCAATACCGTGGTACATATCCTTGAAAACAGGGAGTACACGGGCTGTCTGGTAAACTTCAAGACGGAGAAGCCGTCCTACAAGACCAAGCACAGCGTAGAGAACCCCATTGAGAAACAGGCGATTTTCGAGAACCACCATGAGCCTATCATTGACACCCAGATGTGGGAGCGTGTGCAGGAGTTACGCAAGCAGCGCAAACGCCCGAACCGCTATGATGAAGTGGGCTTATTCTCCGGCATACTCTTTTGTGCCGACTGCGGCAGCGTCCTTTACCAGCAGCGTTACCAGAACGCCACCCGCAAGCAGGATTGTTATATCTGCGGGAGCTACAAGAAGCGTACCCGTGACTGTACGGCGCACTTTATCCGCACCGACCTGTTGACCGCCGGAGTGACCGACAATCTGCGGAAAGTCACCAGCTATGCAGCGAAGCACGAAGCCCGGTTTATGAAGCTGCTGATCGAGCAGAACGAGGACGGGGGCAAGCGCAGGAACGCCGCAAGGAAAAAGGAGCTGGAAGCCGCCGAGAAGCGTATCAGCGAGTTATCCGCTATCTTCAAGCGGCTGTATGAGGACAGCGTGACCGGGCGCATTTCAGACGAGCGTTTCACGGAGCTGTCGGCAGACTATGAAGCCGAGCAGAAAGAACTGAAAGAGAGAGCCGCCGCTATCCGGGCAGAGCTTTCCAAAGCGCAGGAAGCCACGGTAAACGCAGAAAAGTTTATGAATGTTGTCCGCAAGTACACCAGCTTTGAAGAACTTACCCCTACCCTTTTGCGTGAGTTTGTGGAGAAAATCGTTGTGCATGAGTGCAGCTATGACGAGAACGGCACACGCAGACAGGACATTGATATTTATTACTCTTTCGTTGGCAAGGTAGACCTGCCCGAATGACCGCCCGACTATCCGGCGCAATGCGCAAACGCCGGATAGGAACGGCAAAATTTTTTACACTTCTACTACTTCTTTATCACACATCAGCAGACCAGCAGGGCACGCAGCAGTTCTTGGCGGGGCAGACCCTGTTGTTTCTGATAGGTGATGAGCACTGCCGGAATTACCCCGCAGCTGCCGGCAGTGGGGGCGGCTACAATGCGCTTCATACAGGCGTTGCTCTCTGCCACCTGCACCGCCGCGGCGATCACGGCGGACAGGTAGTCTCCCAACAGGGTATCGCCCTTTTGGTTATATTCTACCAGCCGGGCACCGTTTTGGCCGCCCATTTTGCCGGTGGTCACCGCTGTCGGGTCGTACTGGGTGATGGAGTCCTCCATGGCCTTTGCCATTTGGTCCAGCACGGCAGTCTCCGGTAATTGGGTTTCCTTGGCCTGGGTGGTGAGCACCACCTGCCAAAAGGGGCACGCCCGGTCCCGGCAGCGGCGCAGGATCTCGTCTATTGAATGGTACGGCATGGCGTTTCCTCCAAACTCAGATAACTGACTTTTTTAATGCCCTCCAGGCGCGAATGGCGGCAATGGTGGCGGCGGGTATCTCTTGGTCGCATTCGGCAATAAAGGCGGCTCGCTTGCCCCGCCCGGAGCGGTACAGCCGCATTTCCGCAATATTCACCTTAGCCTGCGCCAGTAAGGCGCTGATTTTGGCCACCATGCCGGGCACGTCGGTGTTGCTGACAATCAGGGTGGGGTAGTCGCCGCTTACGTTGGCCTCCAGCCCGTCGATCTCTGCAATATTGATGATGGAGCCGCCCAAGGACTGGCCGATCAGGTCCAGCACCTTGCCGCTTTCGCCCACCAGGTGCAGCTGCACGGAGTTGGGGTGGGCGTTCTTCAGCTTGGCCTGCTCCAGCCGAAAGGTCATGCCTCGAGCTTGGCAACGGCAAAAGCCTGGGGGATCCGGGCGTCGTCCGGGTGCATACCGCACAGCCCGGCGATCAGTGCCAGGGGCGTGCCGTGGCCGCTGCCGGTGAGCCAAAAGGAGCCGTACAGCCCCAGGGTGGCGTCCTTAACCGGCTCCCCCAGCAGTTGGCGGGAAATGTAGCCGATCCGCACTGCACCGGCGGTGTGGGAACTGGACGGCCCCACCATCACCGGGCCTAAAATCTCAATAATATTCATACACTTCTCCTCCCTTGCGGAGTGGATAAAAAACAGGCAACGGAGCTTTGTGCACCGTTGCCCTTTCTTATTATATCCGTCTTTGCCCCAACAGGCAAGCGCTTTTTTTATTCCTCCGTGTGCTTACGCTTGGCGGCGGTCAGCGCCAGCAGCGCAGCACCGCACAGCACTGCTCCGGTAGCAGCGCCGGTGTGGCCGGTGGAGGGGGATTTGGCCGTGTTCTTTTTGGCGGCCTTGGCGGCGGACTTTGTGGTGGTCTCCGCCTGTTTGGTGGTGGTTTCTTCCGTTGTAGTAGGCTGTGTGGGGTTCACCGGATCGGTGGGCGCCGCGGGGTCCGTAGGCTGTACCGGGTCGGTGGGACCTTCCGGGTCCGTAGGTGGCTGGGGATCAGTGGGGCCTTCCGGATCAGTGGGCGGCTCCGGCTCGCCGGTCCCAGGCACGGTGAGGGTCACCGTTTGCAGGCTTTGGTTGTCGCCCAAGGGGCCGGGATCAAAGAGAAAACCGGCTTCTTCCAGTTGGGCGGCGGTGTAAAAGGCCTTGACCGTCAGGGTGACGGTGGTATCTGCCTTGGCGGGCGTTACAGCGCCGGTGGCGGGGTCGATCACCTCCGGGTGGTCGCTGGTCCAGCCGGTAACAATGCCGTAGTAGCTGAAGTCGTCGTCGCCGGTGGGCGGGTTTACCGGTTCGGTCACCCGGTCGGCTGCGGCGTTGTCGCCCAGCAGGGTTTGCAGATCGGCAGCCTTTTTGGCAGCCGCGTCCAGGCGCTCCTGGCGGCTGTATGTATGCATGGGCACCAGCACGGTCACTTCGCTTTCCTTGGTGCTTTGCAGGCAGGTGAGGGTCACGGAGACGGTCAGCTCTGCGCCGGTTTCGTCAAAGTTCAGCATATCCTCGGTAACGGCGTCGTAGTGGATTTGACCGTTCTTGTCAATCACGGTGTAGTCCTCGTCCCACTCGTCGTTCTCTACCTTGTCCACCGTTACGGTGATCGGGTAGTCGGACTTCACTTTTTTTGCCAGGTATGCTTCAATGGCGCTCTGTACATTTACATCCTGATAGTCGGAGTCAATGTCTGCATAATGACCAAAGTCCGGGTCGCTGTGCACGCCGCTGTACTCGATCATCGCCAGTCCGTCGCCGGAGACGCTGAACAGGGCGTTGTCCGCCTGGGTCAGCAGCTTGTCCGCCGGGCTTTCCAGCTTAACGGTGATCACATAGTTGTTGTTTTTCAGCGCGGTGTCTGTGGCGTTAAAGGTCTTGTTGACGGGGGTGTAGCCCTCGGCGCTGACGATGTAGCGGTACTGACCGAAGATGATGGTATAGTACCCCTGTTCGTCCGGCAGGATCGGGTCGCCATAGGCGCCGGAAGCGCCGTTCTTGTACAGCGCCACCGTGGCGTTTTGCGGGGTGGTGTTGAACCGCACCTTGTACTGGGTGTAGACCAGCTGCACCGGGATCTGGCGGCTTTCGCCGGCTGTGACGGTAAAGCTGCCGCTGGCGGTCTGGCTGCCGCTTTGGTAGGTGGCGGTGTAGGTGTAGTCACCGGCGGGCAGCAGGTAGTCGTAGGTGTCGTAGCCGTATTCGTCCTGTTGGCAGGGCATGGCCTTGCCGTCCTTGTCCAGCACCTTCAGGGTGGCGTAGTCGGTGGCCTTGCCGGTGGCCAGGGTCACGGTAAAGGATACCTGGGCCTGGTCGTCCTGGGCTGCCGGGGTATAGATGGCGCTGCCCAGGCAAAGCAGCAGGGCCAGCAGGCAGCAAAGGCTGCGGGTGATTTGTTTTTTCATTTTTCTCCTCCTTTGCGGCACAAAAAAGCCGTGCCGATCTGGCGGCACGGATAGTATGGGTACGCAAAAAGAGCCTTGGAACGATCCCGTTCTAAAGCAAAACTGCACTTCCAACCTAAAGCACCGCAAACAACACTTCGTGCGCGGCAGGTCTCCTGACTTATGCTTCATTCGCAAAAGCGGCCTTCTCACTCCCGGGGGAGCAATGGCTGCCGTTACCAAACGGCGGTGCTTTCTTGTCGGCAAATACAGTAGAGGTTCGGGCTGCTCCGGATTCGCACCGGATTCCCTTTTCAGCCTTTGGCGGGGCGCGCAAAGGCACCAAACGCACGCTAAATTGTCTTTATGAGTATAGCATTTGGCGCCGGGCGTGTCAATGCTAATCTACCGGTGTTTCCCAGTGGGTGGCAGCGCAGAGATCGGTAAAGCGGGCGGGGGTTGACAAGGCAGACGGACTTTGTTTATACTGAACCTGTGATTCAGTAATGAAAAGAGGAAGTCGGATGGATAAGCGGTCAAAAGCACCGGGCGTGTACCGGGCGATCTTATGCGTATTGACTTTGGCGCTGGCGCCGGTATTTTATGCCATTTGGCAGCCCTACAATACCTGCCTGTTACAGCTGCCGGCAGCGGGCGGAGTGTGGCAGCTGCTGACCCGCCCGCTTTTCTCTACGGCGGGGCAACTGGACGACCGGCTTTCGGGGCTTTTGCATATTTGTCTTGCGCTTTGAGCGGTGCTGCTCGTTGCCGTTTTTTTGTGCGTTGCCAAGGTGATGGTTCTGCCCCAGGGCGCGGTGCAGTCTGTGAATATGGTAGACAGTAGCGTGACTCGGGTGGAGCGTATGGCCGGGTATGCGGATTTGTTGACCGCATTTCGTGAATCAAACGGGGTAGAGGATCTATTTTGACTACATAAACTTGCCAGTGTTCCGAAAAATGTATGTTTTGTGCCGGATCGTGGGTTTTCCCCGCCGGGATTTGGGTATATAATCTATAGTACAGAATAGAGCGCCGGTGGGCGCGAGGGGGAGAACTATATGGATAAGCAAGCATATTTGGCGCAGATCGACCGGGTGATCGCCGCCGGTCCGTACAAGGCGGACTGGGGCAGCCTGAGCCGTCACGCCACGCCCGGCTGGTATCAGGACGCCAAGCTGGGCATTTTTATTCACTGGGGGATTTACAGTGTGCCCGGCTACCACAACGAGTGGTATTCCAGAGAGATGTATGATCCAAAGACTCCCAGCTACCGCTACCATGTGGCTCATTACGGCAAGCCGGATCAATTCGGCTACAAGGATTTTATCCCCATGTTCAAGGGAGAGAAGTTTGACCCGGCAGCCTGGGCCAAGCTCTTTTGCGCGGCAGGGGCGCAATATGTGATGCCGGTAGCGGAGCACCACGATGGATTTGCTATGTATCAAACGGATTTTAACCGCTGGAACAGTGTGGAGATGGGGCCATCAAGATGTGCTGGGCCGGCTGAAAAGCGCCTGCCAAGGGGAGGGACTGGTGTTTTGTGCCTCCAACCACCGGGCGGAGCATTATTTCTTTATGAACAACGGGCGGCGGATCCCCAGCGATGTGAGCGACCCGGCCTATGGGGATTTTTACGGCCCGGCCAAGGACAGCGATGCCCTGCTCTCTTACAAAATGAGCGCCACGGCCAATGACTGCCGCACCGAGGGCCCCACAGAGGACTACCTGGAGGACTGGCTGGTGCGCTGCTGCGAGATGGTGGATCGCTACCGTCCCCAGGTGGTGTACTTTGACTGGTGGATCCACAATTTGGCGTTCAAGCCCTACTTAAAGCGCTTTGCCGCTTACTATTATAATCAGGCGGAGACCTGGGGTGTGCAGGTGGATATTAACTACAAATTGCAGGCCTTTGCCCCCGGCTGTGCCATGCCGGATGTGGAGCGAGGCACGCTGACGGAGATCTCGCCGGTGCCCTGGCAGACCTGTACCGCCATTGGCAAGCGTTCTTGGGATATACAAAGGACAATCGATTCAAAAGCCCCTACCATGTGATCACGGATCTCATTGATATTGTCAGCAAAAACGGACGAATGCTGCTGAATGTGGGACCAAAGCCGGACGGTACCATTACGAAGGAGGAGACCCGGGTGCTGCAATCGTTGGGCGACTGGTTGGCGGTGAACGGCAAAGGCATTTACGGCACCATGCTTGGCGCTGCTACGGCGAGGGCAAGGTGCGGGCCAAGGCGGGCTTCTTCCAGGACAACAAGGCCAAGAAGTACACGCCTCGGGACTTTCGCTTTACTTACAAGGACGGGCGGATCTACGCCTTTCAAATGCTGCCGGGCAAGAACAAAACGGTGCGGCTGCGCACCTTTTGCACCACGGCGCAGGATCTGGACATTCGCCGGGTAACCTGGTTGGGAGTGGGTGAGGTGCCCTTTACCCGCAGCGCCAAGTACCTGGAATTGCAGTTGCCAAAGACCCCGGACACCCTGCTGCCCCTGTGTTTTGAACTGGAGATCGGATAATGCGCGTGAAACGTGTAAAAGCGCGCGTTAAATTATAGAAAAATGAACAACAAGAGGAAAAAAGAATATGAGCAAAACAGCGAAGCTGGTGATTTCTACCGTAACAGCGGTAGCAGCGGCGTTGGGGGCAGCCTTAGGCATGCATTTTGGTTACAGTCGAAAGACGGCGCCGGAAAAAACCTACCGGATAAGAACAGAGAACGGCGCCCTGCGGGTGGGAGTCATCAGCGACTTGCAGCTGCCGGACAATGCGGACAAGACCACCCATCAGTACCAATCTTTTGAAAAGACCTTGACCATGCTGAAAGAGAAGGGCTTGGATGTGTTGGTGATCGGCGGCGATTTTACCGATGTGGGCACAAAAAAAGCTTGGACCGCATTTAAGGAGATTTACGACCGTGTGATGGGCGATGACAAGCAGCCTGTTAAGGTGTTTATCATGGGCAATCACGATTACTGGTTGCCTGCGTTTGCAGACTGCGGCGAAATTCCCACGCCTGCGAAACAGCAGCGCCGCTTTACCAAGTACACCGGCGAGTTGCCTTACAGCCATAAGATTATTAACGGCTATCATTTTATCGGCTGGAGCTCCTCGGACGCACCTACGACCAATCGTATCGGAACAAGACCCGGATCCGTGCGGAGCTGGATAAGGCGGTGCTGGATGATCCCACCAAGCCGATCTTTGTGATCACCCATCTGAACCCGATAGACACGGTGTACGGCTCGGACGCCTGGGGCAACGCGGATATTCACGATGTGCTGCAGGATTATCCCCAGGTGATCAGCCTGTCCGGTCACTCCCATTATACCGTGGCGGACGAGCGCTCCATTTGGCAGGGCAGCTACACGGCCATGAGCACGCAAAGTCTGGATTATATTGAGCTGGAGGCGGGCAAATTTAACGGTTCCATCCCGGTTGACGCCTACGGCAACCGCATTGCGGAGAGCACCCCCGCCTGCCTGTATATGCTTGTATCTGCCGACCGGGTAGAGGTGCAGCGGTTGGAGGCCAACACCGGCACGCCGTTGAAAGCCCCTTGGGTGATCTCTGCCCCCTTTGGCAAGAACTTTACTTATACGGACGATCGCAAGGCGCAAAATGCAGCACCCACTCTGCCCGGTGATTTGCACCTGACGGTACAGAATATCACCGATGTGAACGGTAAGGGGCAGAAGATGCTGTCCTTTGCAGCCGGGACGGACGATGACTTCGTCCATTCTTACACCTTGCAGTTTTTGGACGAGAACGTGCAGCCCATTGCCTTTGACGAATGTGCCTATGACGGTACGGTAAAGCGGTACGACAAGGACGGCACTGCCCTGTCTCCAGACAGTAAGGATTACAAAAACGGCAGCACTAAATCTATCGACGCTGTCAGTTACTTTAGCGATTTTGTCCTTGGCTCGGCCCGTATGAGCAGCACCGTGGAGCTGCGTATACCCGCCACTGTGCCGGACAGCGCCCGGTATGTGTCCATAAAAGCGATAGACTCCTGGAGCGCAGAGAGCGCGGCCGTAGTAGTGCCGCTGGAGGTGGTAAAATGAACGTAAAATGCATACTCTCCCTGGCCCTGGCCGGGAGCCTGCTCACCGGTACCGCCCTGTTGGTCGCCGGGTGCAGCAAGGGAAAGCAGGATGAAAGCTGGAAAGAGAATACTGACTATGATTTGTCCGTGCCCACTCTGGGGCAGGACGGCTGGTACTTGGTGTTCCAAGATGATTTTGAAGGCGACGGACTGAACCAAAACATTCAGTTTGGCGACAATTATACCGGCAGCAAGGAAATTTGGACCACCTCGCCTCACGCCGTTCGCTGGCAGAGCCAAGACAAAAAGCACCCGGACAAAGCCTGCTACTGGTGCCCCACTATGGTGGAGGTGAAGGACTCCAATTTGATTATCCATTCCCGCCACGAGACCAACCACTCCTGCGACGGGGACTGCCCGGCAGCCGGGCGGTTTACCGGCGGCATTGAGACCCGCCGCATCAACGGCGACAACAATAACAACAAGGCACAGCGGACGAACTGCTCTTTTCCCAGGCGTTCGGCTACTTTGAGTGCCGGGTAAAACTCCCGGATTCCCCGGGGCTTTGGTCCGCCTTTTGGCTGCAGTCCTCCAATATGCGCCAGGTAGGCAATGCCGGCAAGGACGGCACGGAGATCGATGTGTACGAGAGCGCCTTCCGGGAAAGCAAGACCTCCAAAATGGGCCACGCTCTGCTGTGGGACGGCTACGAGGAAAGTGCCAAGAGCTCACCGTACATTACGGACTTGGAGCAGAATTTATACGACGGCTACCATACCTTTGCCCTTAAGTGGACGCCGGATTATTATGTGTTTTATATTGACGGCAAGGCCACCTGGGCCACCAAGGACGGCGATGTGTCTCGGGTCAAGGAATTTCTGCGCCTGACGGTGGAGATCGATGCCGACGACGGCTGGGGACCCCACGGCCAAAAGATCGGCCGGTTCAACGATGACGCAGCGGCAGATGACTTTTGTGTAGACTATGTAAAGGTGTACCAAAACGAGAACTACCTGTCCGCCGTGCAGCCGGACAGTGACTTTACCGGCAGCTTTGATTTAGATTAAATGGCGTAAAGAGCGGTATGCTGTGCCAGTGTGCCGCTTTTTTGTTGCGCTTTTCTATGGGTTATGCTACAATACAATTGATTATGTCGGCCCAAAAGAAATAGGTTGACAAGTATGTGCCGATTGGCACAATATGGAGGGAAAATAAGATGAAGCAATGTGTGTGGACGCGTTTGAAAAAGGGGCTGTGCCTGCTGCTCGTTTTGGGTTTGCTTGTCTCTTTGGCTGCCTGCGCCGGACAAACGGACACAGCGGTGGTAAAAGACCTGTTTAGCGACCTGCAAAAGGTCAGTTACAGCAGCACCTACACATCGCTGAAGGACAATAAGACCAACAAGACAGACAGCTGGCGGCAGGGTATGGTCTCCGGCAACGGACTGCAAGGGTTCGTCACCAGCGGCGACCCGTACAGCGATACCTTTATTTTCCAAAATATGCACTTCCTGCTGCCTAACAAAAATGCCCGCACCTGCCCGGACACGGCAAATGAGCTGGAGACGGTGCGTCGGCAGATCATTAAAGGGCAGGATATTACGGACAACGCCAGTTATGACGATGTGTACCGGTATCACCCGGGCGGTCAATTACGGTTGGCGCAGACCAAGCGCATGCCAAGGATTATGTGCGCTACACCGATTACGCCACCGGCCAAGTGGGCGTGCGCTATACGGACAAGAACGGCACCTGGCTGCGCCGTTCCATCACCTCCATGGCGGACGGCGTGGTGATCACCCGACTGGATCCGTCCACGGCAGGTACGGCGCTGGATCTGACGCTCAGCTATGACGATCTGTCCACCCTGGCAAACTTTGGCAAAAGCGAAGAGGTGGACCTGCAATATAAAAAGGTCACAGCCGAGGACGGCAGCGCCCTGGGGATGATCGCCCATTACCCGGATTATGAGAACAGCGAGCGCAAGGACGGCGGCTATGCCACTTTGACCTATGTGCTGCCGGTGGGCGGCACCCGAGAGCGGGTGACGCTGGACAAGCGAACCAAAGAGAGTCAGTTCGTAGGTGACAATACCGGAGTGCGCATTACCGGCGCTTCCGGGCTGGTGCTGCTGACTGTTAGCGACTACACCCTGGAGATGGGCAAGCTATCGGACTTTGCCGGGCAGACGGAGTATCCGCTGCTGGCAGATCTGCGCGCGCAGCTGGAGAAGGTGGCCGCCCGGTACAGCACCGACGGTGCCTTTGATTATGACGCCGCGCTGGCGGCACATTTGAAGGTGTACCAGCCCCAATTTGACGCGGTGACCCTGACCCTGGACCAGGAGAATCTCCAGTCCAACGAGGCATTGCTAAAAGCGCAAAAGGGCAAGAAAAAGATCAACGCGGCGCTGGCCCAGCGTACTTACTATGCCGGGCGGTACGCAGCCCTGTGTTGCGCCGGGTATTCTACCGGGCGGCTTTACGGTATGTGGACCGGGGAGTGGAACACCGGCTGGGGCAGCAAATATACCATGGACGCCAATGTGAACCTGCAAACGGCGGCGCTGAATAGTTCCAATATGAGCCGCGGCCCCCAAGGCTATGTGTACTTCCTGTTGCGCCAGATGCCGGACTGGGAGGAGAACGCCCGGGCCACCCACGGCTTTACAGACGCTATTCAGGCACCGGTGAATACGGACGGGGACAAGGCGGTGCTGACGGAGACCTGCTATCCCTACCCCTTCCGGTACTGGAACGCCGGGGCGTCCTGGATGCTGCGCCCGCTGTATGAGACCCTGCAAAGCTACGGCAATATTCAGATCCCCCTCAGTGACGAATTCAACTTGCAGGCGCTGCGCTCCGTGCTGTCTGCCACGGAAAAGGATTTGACCGATGCCAGGTGGCAGCCATGGAGAGGCGGGGCTATCTGCGGCTGGAGGAGGATATTCTCTACCCGCTGCTGACCAAGCCGCCAACTACTGGGCGCAGCTGCTGACCCCGGAATATTACACTTCGGCGGACGGCTCCATTCATTATGAAAAGGGAAAGACGGCGCTGGGCGAGGGCGAAAGTTACTGCATTGTGCCCAGCTATTCGCCGGAGAATAATCCGGATAATTACGCCAGCCCGTCAGACGCCAACTGCGCCATTGATATTGCTGCTTGCCGGGATAATATGGAAATGCTGCTTTCCGTGATGAACGATGTGGCTCCCGGCGCAGACCAAAGTCGGTGGAAGCAACTGGAAGCGAACCTGCCGCCTTATCTGTATGACGATACCGGAGCGCTGAAGGAATGGGCTACGACTGCTTTTGATGAGAATAACGAGCACCGGCACCTGAGCACCTGTACTGTGCCTGGCCGCTGATGGAGACCCGGGGCAATGCCCGGCTGACCGCTGCCTGCAAGCAGGCGGTAGAGAACCGGAAAAGCGAGAATGAGGCATCCCACGCCCTGGTGCACCGCAGCCTGATCGCTGCCCGGCTGCAGGACCGCGCTGCCTTGACGGACGCACTGGTGAATTTGATGAACCATAAGATCCGGTACAACTCCCTGATGACCAACCATGACTATGACCGGGGCAGCTGCTACTGTACGGACTTTGCCATCGGCTATTTGGGCATTGTGCACGAGGCACTGGTGTACTCCAATGCCGATGAGATCGAACTGCTGCCGGCGCTGCCGGAGAGCGGATTTGACAGGGGCACCCTCACCGGACTAAAGACCCGTAACCGGGCCACCGTTACCCGACTGCAATGGGATCTGACGGCCGGTACGGTGCAGGCGGTGCTCACCGCCGATGTGGACCGCACGCTGACCGTGCGCTGCGGCCAAACGGTACGCACCCTGCACTGCAAGGCCGGTGAGCCGGTGGAGGTGCAGTTCACCCTGAGGGATTGACACCGGGCGGTTGTTACTGCCAACACGACTCTGTAAATAGACAAAAACAAAAAAGGGCACGCAGTGCGAACTGCGTGCTCTTTTTGTGTGTATCAAGTGTTTTGGCTGTCCGTCGCTGCCCGGCGGGCTTTCAGCTCCTGCTCCACCTGCGCCCGTTGGGCGGGGGTGTAGCGGATAAACAGCAGCGGGACAATATACAGCAGACTGGCAATGGCCGGGGTCAGAATCACCAGCGGCCAGATCCAGCGGTCAAAGGCGGCACTTTGTGCCAGGTAGGTGGACGCCCCCTCAATGGCTTGTAGTGCAGCAGGTGCAGCGCCAGGGTCGCCAGGCCGGCGGTAATACCGCTGGAGATCTTTGTAAACGAGGTCTGCATGGAGAAGGTGATGCCCTCGGTGCGCTTGCCGGTTTTCCACTCCATATAGTCGATGCTGTCGCAGAAGATAGCGGTTTGGGCAATGGAGCGGCACCCAGGGGAATACCGCCCAGGCCGATCACCGCCATGGCAAACCACAAATTCTTGCCCTCAAAGCCAATAAAGTACGCGGCAATGCGCGCTAAAATATTGCAGGCCTGCATCACGATCAGAGCATTCACATAGCCGTGGCACCATTTTTTGATCTTATCTGCCGCCAGCATACCTAAAAAGCCCGGCAGCCCGGTCATAATGTAGTAGATGGTGGACAGCCCCAGCGCGCCGATCAGGCTGTTCTCGCCCAAAAAGTCCGCGGCAATCTCGTACTTGAAGAAGTAGGTCACCAAATTGGCGCCAAAGCCCAGAGCACCCAGTAGGTTGGCAAGGGTCACAAGCAGCAGCATTTTGTTCTTAAACAGCAAGGAAAAGCTCTCCCACAGGCTTTGTTGCTGTACCTCCTGCACCACATGGATCCGCTCCTGTGCCGCATAGCAGCGGTAGCTGAGCATGGAGCCGCCCAGCCCGAAGATCAGGGCAAACACCAGCGCCATCAGCGCCATACTTGCCCCGGTGGCGTTGGCTATCATCTCCAGCGCCATGGGAATGACGGTGCTGAATGCGCTATATACGCAGGAGCCGATGGTGCGTGCCCATTGGACGAACCGGTCCCGCTCATTGGAATTGGGCGATACGGCGGCGGTAATGCCCCAGATGGACACATCTTGTACCGTGTAGGCCAGATCCCAACAAATATACATAATCACAAAGTAGCTGACCCGCAGCCACAACAGCTCTTCTTTGGTAGAGAACACCACAAACAGCAGCACGGTAAAGATCCCTACCGGCAGCGGGGTGTAGCGTAAAAACGGCCGCAGCTTTTCGCCGTTTTTGAAGGTGTGTTTATCAATAAAGGAGCCGACAATGGGATCGTTGACCCCGTCCCACACTTTCATTACGATCAGCAGCACGCTGACCACCAGTGCCGGGAACAGGGCAATATCCGTCATAAAATAAGTAAAGAATGACGCTCCAATTAGGGAATAGACCATATTTTGGCCGCTGAGACCCACCAAAAAGCCGGTTTGTTCCCGGCGGCCGATATACTTCTTTTCTTCCATATTGCTTCCCCCTATATGTTCCGGTTGCGTTTTCGATTTTTGGCAACACGATCCTAAGATATAGAGTAGCCTATCCCGGGTAAAAAAGAAAGCCTTTTTTGCAACTTCCATTGCAGAAAAAGGCTTTTTGTCTGTATTTATGCGACAATTTGGCGTGACTGCCGTTTAATCAGTGGCGGATCAGCCCCAGCACCAGGATTACGGCCACCAGTACCGGCAGCACATAGCACATATAGCCACGCATCCAGCGCTGCACTTTCAGTCCCTTGCCGGCGTTGGCCTCTTTGGTAAAGTTCTTCCAGCCCCAGCCGTAGCGGGAGGTGCAGAAGAAAATAAAGATGAGAGAGCCCAGCGGCAGCAGCAGATTGCTCACCACAAAGTCCTCCAGATCCAGCACGCCGGTGCCCGGACCCAAAGGCTGGAACTTGGAGAGCACATTGAACCCTAATACGCAGGGCATACTCAGCAGGAGCATGAGAATGCCATTGAACAGGCAGGCTTTTTTGCGGCTCCAGCCGGACAGATCCATGGTGCAGGACACAATGTTTTCAAACACGCCCAGCACAGTGGAAAAGGCGGCAAAGCTCATAAACACAAAGAACAGGCTGCCCCACACGCGCCCCAGGGGCATGTGGTTAAAGATATTCGGCAGGGTAATGAAGATCAGGCTGGGACCGCTGTCCGGTTGCACACCGTAGGCAAAACAGGCGGGGAAAATGATCAGTCCGGAGCACAGAGCCACCAGCGTGTCCAGCGCCGCCACCCGGGCAGACTCGCCCATCAGTGCTCGCTCCTTGCCGATATAGCTGCCAAAGATGGCCATAGCGCCGATGCCCAGACTCAGGGTAAAGAATGCCTGGTTCATGGCCCCGGCCACCACATTGCCGATGCCCACTTTCTTCATCCGCGCCAAATCCGGCACCAGGTAAAAGCGCAGCCCCTGGCTGCCCCCGGCGGTGCACACACTGTTGATCGCCAGCACCACCATAATGACCAGCAGTGCCACCATCATCCACTTGGTAATGCGCTCCAGCCCCTTTTGCAGGCTAAAGGAGCACACCAAGAAGCCCACCACGACGATAATGCCCATAAACAGGGTCATGCGTAGCGGGTCGCCCAGCATTTGGCTGAATTGTGCCGCCACACCGTCGGTGTCGCGCCTACGAATTGGCCGCCGGCGGTGCGGACAAAGTAGTCCAGCATCCACCCGGCCACGCTGGTGTA